>Ga0136652_1000377_pt1 | contig 21963 bp, 14 predicted proteins | sample ConPoolayeEmetaG_FD_94864 | JGI IMG/M metagenome (GOLD analysis project Ga0136652, IMG submission 94864) | Hot spring microbial mat communities from California, USA to study Microbial Dark Matter (Phase II) - Cone Pool mat layer E metaG... ...
GGTTGATCGAGGCCATACTCCGCGTGATCCGGCCGGTCGAGGCCGCGGCCGCCTGCGGCGCGACCCGGCCGCCCCGCTGACGGAACCGCCGGGCCCCGCGTCACCGCCGACGGACCCTGGTCGCCCCGGGCCTGGGACCGGTGGGGAACCCGAGAACACTATTCTCCATCGCAACCCGAGCTCGGCATGTCAAACCCGGGCCAGCCGCGTCTATACCTTCCCGGCAGGGCGCGTAGAGTCGCCGGCAACGAGAGGTCGGTAAGAAGCTGACGCTCGCAGCATCGACGCATCCCGACCCCCTGTCCTCAGGGATGGGTTGGTTCGAGCGCCGCCCAGGCGCTCGACGACCGGAGAGCGGGCCGAGGGCGATCAGCGGGTGCCAGGCCCGGGTAAGCCGTCGGCCTGTTCTTCTACCTGGCCTGCGTCTCCGGTTTTCAGAGGAGCGGAGAGCTGCGGCGGGACCGCGAGCGGGAAAGCCGTGACCGTGTGAACCGCCTTTTTGGCAATTCGCGACCGGGCCGGCGGACTGACCCTGGTCGCCAGCCCAGGTTTCCCCGTGGCCACAGCCGGAGTCGGTGGTCGATTTCCGGTCGCGGCCAGCCATCTCAGCGGAGTAACCACGGTAGAAGGAGCGAGTCATGAGTGAGAAAACAGGTTGGTGCAGGAGGACGTGGCTTGCGATGTGTGTGGTGGGGTGCCTGACCGTGCCCGGGTTGGGCGACCCCTATTTTTCAATTATGGGCATGGAGGGATGGTGGCAGGCCCTGAACGGTGACCCGCCGCACGTCAAACCGATTTCGGAGTGGGAATGGTACGACTACATGTACCAGTGGCAGAACTACACGCAGGAAGGCGAACCATATCCGCCCACCCAGTTCCTGCCGGCCACATTGTACGTCTATGAGGGCGGGCACCCCGGCTATCCCGAGGACGCGGGGCTGGTAATGGCCTGGGGCACCGAGCCCGACCTGCCACCGGGCGACTACGCCAGCGCGTGGAAGTATGACTATCTGGAAGATCCGGACCTGTCCCAGGCCCAGATCACCGTGACGGTGTATCCACCGCAATGGGGGCCCAGCGGCCAGATCATCAACATCTCATTCGGGATCCAGGACACCAGCGGCCGGATACGATCTTGGCATTGGACGGTCGGCCCGGCGGGCGTGATCCCGTGGAACGTACCGACCACAATCACCATTGACACCACGCGGACCGGTCTGAACGCCACCACGCCGCCGGCCACCGGTTACATGAGCGCGCCGGGGTTTGACATTACCCAGGCCCAGGTGTTCCTGGCCGACGAAAATGGACAGTATGTTGGAGGGCCACTGCCGATTCCGCCGCCGGGCGGGCCGCCGCTGGGCTTGTGGAACTACTGGCGCGACCTGCGGGTGCAACCCCGCTGGAACCTGGTCAAGTGGCATCAGCCGCCCGACCCGGCGTTCCCGGAGAACGTTTTCTACGGGTGGAACGAGCGTTCGGACTGGTGGTTCGGGCCGATCGCGGCGGACGATTGGGTATGCACGACGCCCGCGCCGGTGACCGACGTGCACTGGTGGGGCTCTTTTCTCGGCTGGAAGTACCCCGACCCGCCAGCGTTGCCGCAGCACTTCCATCTTCAGATTTGGACTGACGTGCCGGCCATGCCGCCGGGCTTCAGCCACCCGGGCCAAGTGATCTGGGAAACGTGGGCCTATAACTACACGGTAGAGTTCGCCGGGTGGGACTATGACCCGCGGACCAAGGAATACGAAGCCTGCTTCAAATTCACGTATATCCTTTCGCCGCAGGAGTACTTCTACCAGGATCCCGGTCCGACTGGAACCAACATCTACTGGTTGAGCATCGCGGCCTGCGATGGCGGCCCGCCGCAGACCCCTTATCCGTTCGGCTGGAAGACCCGGCCGCGGGACCCGGGCTCGCTGGCGCCGGATGCGGCGGTGGTGATCTGGGATCCGGTTCAGCCGGTGTTGGGAAGCTGGTACATCAATGGGACCCCGATTTACTGGCCGGACCAGAGTCAGGCCTGGGACCTGGCCTTTGAGCTGACCACGGGCTACGCGGCCTACAAGTGGGAGCAGCCGCCCGACCTGAGCCAGACCGGGCTGGATGTGAACGCCCACTTCCCCTACATCCTGGCCGATGATTTCCTGTGCAGCGAAAGCGGTCCGATCACGACCATTCGGATCTGGGGTTCGTGGCGGAACGACTACCTGCCGGGCGGCCCGGACCGCGTGACCTTCCGGTTGAGCTTCCACAGCGACATTCCGGCCGGCATTTATGCTCCGTGGAGCATGCCGGGCGATACACTGTGGCTGCGCGAGTTCCAGCCGGGGTCGTTTGCGGTTCACCCATATGCTGCCGGCTTGCAGGAGGGGTTCATGAACCCGCCGGATCAGTGGTGGTGGCCGGGCGACACGATCTGCTGGCTGTATGAGTTCACTATTCCGGCCTCCGAAGCGTTCTACCAGGTCGCCGGCACCATCTATTGGCTGGATGTTCAAGCGTACCCGGAGACGACCGCCGAGTTCGGGTGGAAGACGTCGCCGTTCCATTGGAACGACGATGCGGTCTGGGCGCTGGGTCAGGATCCGATGCCGGTTCCGGGCCCGTGGCAGGAGCTGCGTTATCCGCCGGACCATCCATTGTATCCCGCGTCGATCGACCTGGCGTTTCAGCTCGAAAGCCAGGGCGGCCAGAGCATCAAGTGGTCTCAGCCGCCGGTGACGTATACGCCGGATGACGCCTTCAACGGCTGGGATCAGTACTCGATGTACGGCTACCAGATCGCGGCCGATGACTGGGTCTGCACGACGGACAATCCGGTGACGGACATCCACTGGTGGGGTTCGTTCATCGGGTGGTATCACCCCCAGGCCCCGCCGCAAGGCATGCCGCAGGCCTTCCACATCGCGATCTGGACCGATGTGCCGGCCAACCCGAACGATCCGAACAGCTTCAGCCATCCGGGTCGGGTGATCCACGAGATCATCTGCGAGAACTACGACTGGAAGTTCGCCGGCTGGGACTTCGACCCCCGTGAGGTGGGCGGCCAGATGCGTATGTCGCCGGAACCCACCTTCTACTTCACCCAGTATCTGGATCCCGAGGAGTGGTTCTGGCAGCAGCCGGGCGAGAACATCTACTGGATCAGCATCGCGGCCATCTACCCCAGCGGACAAGTGATTGACTATCCGTGGGGTTGGAAGACCCGGCCGCGCATCGACTCGCCCGCCCCGGACGATGCGGTCTGGATCAGTGATCCGGCCGCGCCGGTCATGGGTTCGCAGTACGTCAACGGTGGGCCGTTGTTTTACCCGACGCCGGCCCAGTCGTGGGACCTGGCCTTCGAGCTGACCTCAGTCCCGCGGGACATGGTGGTCTGCGAGCCGCAAGGTGTGCTGAACAATCCGTTCCACCCGCCGACCTACTGGTACGACGTGACGCCGGACGACTTCGGCCGCTGCGATTTCCATGTGCGGGTGTATGACCCCAACCCGGCCAATTACACCAACGTGGTAGCGCCGGCGACCTGGTTGTTCCAGGTGCATCAGCTACCCAACGGCGAGTGGTGGGCGTCGTGGTGGGACCCGGATTGCGATAACGCGATCTTCACCACCTTCCGGTTCCAGTTCGACAACCCCAACCCCAGTACCTGGGGCGACTGGAGCACGACTATTGGGAATACGAGTGATCCGTACGACTCGGTGGTGGACCGGTCGGCCAACCACGCGCATCAGCCGAACGGTTACGGGTACCTGGTGCACGTGCCGCTGCCGGCGGTTTATGAGAAGTGGTCGCAGCCGCCGCAGGAAGACCCGCGGTATCCGGGTTACTTCTACGGCTGGAACGAGCTGTCGCTGTACATGGGGCCGCAGTACGTGGCGGATGACTTCCGTTGCTGCGACGGGCGGCCGATCAGCGACATCCACTGGTGGGGCTCGTACCTGAACTGGCTGGGCGAGCTGCCGCCGCCGCAGGCTCCCTGCTGCTTCCACATCGGACTGTGGACCGACGTGCCCAAGGGGGCGGGCAACCCGTGGAGCCACCCGGGCGTGATGTTCTACGAGTGGTGGGTGATGCGCGACCAGCTCAACGAGCGGGCCGTAGGCGTGGACTTCCACCCGCAATACGGCTACGAGACCTGCTTCCGGTACGACTTCTACATCCCGCAGGAGCTCTGGTTCTACCAGCCGGATACGCAGGAGACGCTGTGGATCAGCATCGAGGCGGTCTACGAAATGCCGCCGCCGTTGATGCACCAGTGGGGTTGGAAGACCCGCAAGCACTACTGGAATGACGACGCGGTCCGCATCTTCGCGCCTATCCCGCCGCAGCTCGGGATGCCGTTCCAGAGCGGCCAGCCGATTCAGACTGCCGAAGGCGGTTGGGATATGGCCTTCGTGCTGACTACCCCGGAGCCTGGGCCGCCAGTCTGCCCGGGTGACTTGAATGGCGATGGCTGGGTCGGGTTCGCGGACATCAATGCGTTCGTGCTGCGTCTGACCAACCCGTCCGGCTATCACGAGATGTACCCGTGCGTGCCGGAGCTCAACGGCGACGTCAACCACAGCGGGACGGTCGGGTTTGATGACATCAACCCGTTCGTGGCCTGCCTGACGACGCCGCCCTCGCCGCGGCCTTGCCCCGGCGGGTGCGATGTTCCGTGATCACGTGTGAACCCGACAACGGTGCGGGCGAATCGGGCGTCACGCCCGGCGCCCGCACCGGCGTGTAAGCACGCAATGTTCGCTTGCGATTTGCTGAGCCCGTCCCGGTCCGTTTGAGGGCGGGCCGCGCGATAGCCAGCCGGCCGGTGAAGTTGTTCACCGGCCGCTTGGCTTTTCGGTATCGGCTTTAAGTTGCTGGCCAGTTTACGCTGGTCGCCGCTTTGATGCGGACCGGGCGGTCGCGGCCGGCCGGTTGATCGGTGGTCCAGCGCCGACTAGCATACTGGTATGACTGCTGACGAGATTCGAGAACTACTGCGACGGGATCCTTTCGAGCCGTTTCGGTTCCGCCTGACCAGCGGGGACACATACGAAATTTATGACCCCAATTCCGTCGCCCTTGGCGCCCGACGCGTGTTCGTTGCCGAACCTGCCAGTGACCGCTTTGTATTCTTCCCCTACCTGCACATCGCCGCCATTGAGACCATCGGGGATGGACACGCCCGTCGGCCGCGCCGCCGTCGCCGGTGAACTGAACGAGGCTGACTGGCTCGGTCGCCCCGCACCGCCGTATAAGCGCGCAACATTGCCTTGCGATTTACTGAGCCCGTCCCGGTCCGTTTGAGGGCGGGCCGCGCGATAGCCAGCCGGCCGGTGAAGTTGTTCACCGGCCGGCCCAACTTGCTCAAAGCGACTGGCTGCGCGGGCTACAGCCTACTAACCGCCGATCATCAAGGCGACGAACGGGTTGATGTCCGCGAAGCCGACTGTGCCGTCGCCGTTGATGTCCGCCAGGTCGATATTGCACTCCGGGAAGCTCTGGCCATAGACCACCGGGTCGGTGAGAGCCAAAATGAACGGGTTGATGTCGGCAAATCCGAGTTCACCGTCGCAATTCAGGTCGCCCAGCAGGTCCGGGCAGGCGTCCGGGTCGATGGCCCAGACCTTCACGTCGTCGATGTTCCAGCCGCAGTAGCGCCAAGCGCTATCGGTGGTGCCCATGGTCCAGCGCAGGTAGACGACCGGCTTGTCGTCGGCGTAGGTCGAGATGTCGAACTCCTGGTAGACCCAGGCCCCATCGTAGATGGTCCCGCTGTTCTGCCAGACGTTGTACCAGGTCGAGCCATTATTGCTGATGCGGATGTAGGCGTGGTCATAGATGGCCTGTTCCACGCCCAGCCAGCGGTAGAAGGTCAGTTTCACGCCGCTCATCCCCGCACAACTGAAGGCCGGCGTGGTGATGTGCATCTCCGACAGGTTGTTGGCGTAGTCACCGTTCAAGTTGTAGCCCACCACGTTGGTGCCGGTGTATCCGTTCTGGGGATCGGGCCCGCCGTACTCTCCGCCGCCGCCGGTCGGATCGCCCCAAGCCCACTGGTTGGAGGAATTGTTGGGGCTCTTGGTCCAGCCGGGGTTGGTGTCCATGTTCTTGTCCAGCACGGTGACCACCGGCATGGCCGCCGCCTGATATGTGGTCTCCGGCGCGTCGGACGGCGAGAGCACCACCGTCCCGGCCGTGGTCGCCGCCGAAATGTAGTAGTACAACGTCTTGCCGCAAGGCGTGGCCGGCAGCGTCGCCAGGTAGATGTTCCCGCTCTCCAGCACCAGCGGCGAACTCAGGTACGGCCCCTGGTTGTAGCGGTAGTACAGCAGACCGGTATCAGGATCGAAGGTCTCTGAGCCGTTTACGATCTGGACCCGCAGAGTGGTCGGCTGGCCCGGCGGAATCAGCTCCGGCCGGCCATCCGGAAACGAGATGGTCATGATCGGCGGCGGCACCATCCGCAAATCCGGATTGCCCCACAAGGCACCCCACTCGAACGTCTCATACTTGACGTAGTCCCACAGACCCAGCGTATACATCTGAGTCAGGGCTGACTGGAGCGCCCCGCCCTGGGTGTACTCGCCGGAGGTGATCTTGGTGGTGAAATAGTAATCCAGCGACTGACTGGACCCGCTGGCCGGGCCGGTCCAGCCCGGACAGCCCAGGGCCACCTTGGTCGCCCCCTCGAACCCGACCGCCCCCTGCTTGAGCATCGCCATCCCGATGTTCGTGTAGTCGGTGTCCGAGTTGCTGCACGCGTCGGCGAAGATGATCGCCGGATAGTTGTTGTTCAACGACGGGCAATCCGCAGACTCGATGAACGCCGGCGCCCCCAGCCCGTAGATGTGGGCCGAGGTCGGCGAGCCGTGCCCCGCCCAGTTCACGAAGGCGTAGGTCCCGGCCGGCCACACCGCCATGACGTTGCTGTGCAGCAACGGATAATCACAGGGATAGGAAGAGTAATAATCGCTATTTTTCTCATACATCCGCGTCAAGGTCCAGTCGCTCATCCACGGCTGATTAACCTTGGCCTCCATCAGCACCGCGTTGTCGGTATCCGCCCAGAAGTAGGCGCCCAACAGCAGCATATTCTTCTTGAAGCTCGGATTCTGGTTCTGCTCGTAAGCAACCGACTTCTGGCAGATGCTCAGCACGGTGGCGGCGTCGCTCCACGGAATCCGGCCCACGTTGACCTCCCCGTAAAAGTCGATGGGGTCGGAGTTCTCGCCGTACTTATGGTCGCCGTCTGCATCCCACGACAGGTTGTCCGGCTGAGACAGTTCCGCGTAGTAGAAGTCCGTCTCCGGCTTGCCGTACCCCAAATCCTGCTCGCACCGCCGCATGGGCACGTCGTTGCGGTGGCCGACGAATAGCACGTCGCGAATGCCCCACTGCTCGGACGGATACTTGTCCCGCAAGAAGGCCCGGATCTTGGCCGCCAGGTCATACCCGGTATAGTTCGAGCTGATCCAGCTCGTCGTAACCACCTGCACCGAACGGTTCTTGGAGATCTCCCAGTTCACCAGCGGGGTGACCGAGGAAACCAGCGAGTCCAGCGTGATGATTACAAAATCGTACTGGTCCCGCTTGGCCGGCGAGGCGGTCGGGTACCAGCCACGAGCCTGCTCGTAGTTGACGATGATCTGTCGAGCAACCTGCTCGGTCTCCGGCAGATCATCGACCATCGGCATGACCCCCCGCTCGGGCAGCCGGTACCTGACGTGCACCTCGATCTGCGGATAATAAGCCAGTCGTCCCGACAGCGGCCGATATACAAACGGGGCCACTCGGACGTCCGCCAGGTTGTACTTCCGATATTGGGCGGCCCCGACCAGCTCGACCGGCTGGGCCGGATAGGGAGCATCGCTGCCATAAGTGGCGGCCCGGTTGGTCTCATAAGTCTGCTCCCAGGCCTGCCTCACCAGCGGGTCCTCCGGACCTATGACCCGCGGCAGCCGGGACGGAAGGATGTCGTAACTCCCGGGCAGCACCACCTGCAAACCACACTCATAGTCCACCCCGACGATCTCGGCCCCGGGGGGAATCGCAATGGCATATATCCTGGCTGGAAGCACCGGCTTGCCGAAGACCGCCAGACGCCCGAAACCGTCTACCTCGATCGACTGCCCGGCCGCCGTCTCGCTGATCTTATAGGGCCCGACTGGTATCAAAACGCTGACGGTACCCTCCTCGGCCGCGGCCGCCGAGACCCACAGCAGCATTGGAAACAGCAAAGCGGCCAGCGCCTTGCCCGCCACCAGCCTTGCCGGAGGCAGACGAGAAGCTTGCCGGCCCAACGACGCCAGCGCGGTTACCCTGCTCATACCATTCTCCTTTCAAGGGTGTGATGCCCTTCCCCTTACGGCCCGGTCACGGCTCGCCGCGGCCTGCCCGCGGCGCGGCCGCCCGCTTCTGCCCTAAACCCCTCTCCATTTACGAAGATAACGGCCGGCCGACCGCATTGCAAGGAAATCGGCAGGCCGCCAAACTTGCCCCCCGGCCACTCTTAGCCCAAGATCGGCCCTGGATTTCAGTCGGGTTGGTCATCGGGCCGCGTCCAGGCCCGAGGTTGAGACGTTGCGCATGTCTTCTGTAAGTGAACGATACGAGTTTTATCGTCGGGAACTGACGAGGTACTCTCAATCGCACCTGCTTGCATTCTGGCCCGAGCTGAGCGAGCAGCAACGCGAGCGGCTGCTGAGCGACCTGGACCAGATTGACTTCGAAACCTGCCGCCGGCTGATCGACTCGCACGTGCGTCAGCGCCCGGTCATCCCGGTTCCACAGCGGATCGAGCCCCCCGCCTGCTACGGTCCCGAGCCGGCCGCAGGTCAGGAGGAACTGTACCAGGCCGCGCGTCGAGCCGGTGAACTGGCCGTCCGAACTGGCCGGGTGGCGGCCTTCACGGTCGCCGGCGGCGAGGGGACCCGACTGGGGTTCGACGGTCCGAAAGGACAGTTCCCCATCAGCCCGGTCCGCAGTGCCTCTCTCTTCCAGCTCTTGGCCGAAGGGCTGCTGGGGGTGGAACGCCGTTATGGTCGCCGCCCGCCGTGGTATATCATGACCAGCGATACCAATCACGAGCCGACCATCAAGTTCTTCTCTGAAAACCACTTCTTCGGACTGCCGCCCCAAGACGTGATGTTTTTCAAGCAGGGACAAATGCCGGTCTTCCTGCCCGACGGCAGGATCGCGATGGAAGAACGGTACCGGGTGAAACTGTCGCCGGACGGGCATGGCGGGAGCCTGCGCGCCCTGGCGGCCAGCGGGGCCCTGGCGGACATGCGGAGTCGCGGAATCGAGGTCATCAGCTACTTCCAGGTGGACAACCCGCTGGTGAAGGTCATCGACCCCCTGTTCATCGGCCTGCACCTGCTCACTGAGTCGGAGATGTCCACCAAGGCGGTACCCAAGGCCCACGACCATGAACGAGTCGGGGTACTGTGTCAGGTCGATGGCCGGCTGGAGATCATCGAGTACAGCGACCTGCCGGATGAGCTCGCCCGGGCCAGAAACGCGGACGGGAGCCGGCGGTTCGACGCCGGCAATATCGCGGTGCACATCCTCAGTCGGCAATTCGTTGAACGCCTGACGCAGCCGGGGGCCAGCGTTCAACTGCCCTGGCATCGGGCCGATAAGAAAGTGCCGGTGCTGGATGCGTCCGGACAACCGGTCAACCCCGACCGGCCAAACGTGGTGAAACTGGAAATGCTGGTCTTCGACGCCATCCCGCTGGCTCGAAACCCGCTGGTTCTCTACACCCGTCGAGAAGAGGAATTCAGCCCGGTCAAGAACGCGGAGGGCACCGACAGCCCCGCCACGGCTCGGCGCGACCTGATCCGCCGGGCGGCGGCCTGGCTGGAAGCTTGCGGCTGGCAGATACCTCGCAAACCGGATGGCGAACCGGCCCAGCCCATCGAGATCAGCCCGGCTTACGCCCTGGATGCCGATGACCTACGCCAAAGGCTGGCAAACCCCGGCACCATCCGGCCTGGGGAACCATTCCTGCTGAAGTAGGCCCCCGGCAGCATGGGATCGGGTCAGCGCCCCATCGGCGCCGTGCTGGCCAGCCGGTGGGCTGCCGGCGGGCGATCGCGGCCCCCGGCGGGCGAGCCCTGTACGCCCGCGGCCAGCGCCGATAACATCGTGCCGCAGACAAGCCGGCACAGTGCGGGAGTTATGGATGGCACGGTTATTGGGCAGTTGGCGGCGGATGGCGATCGCGATCGGGGCGGTCTGTGCCTGTCAGGGGTGTTGGCCCAGCTCACCCGAGCCGCCGCCGATCAACGTCGCTTCCGGATTGCAGGCCGTCTACCTGGTGACCGAGGCGGAATCGCCCTACGCTTTGGCCGCCGCAGCCGACGGGCGAGTCTTCTACACTGAGAAGGACACCGGGCAGATCCGAGTGATAAAGGGGGGAGTCTGCCTGGAACGCCCGTTCGCCACGGTCCCGGTAAACTTCGCCGGCGACCGGGGCCTGCTGGGCATAGCCCTCCACCCCGACTTCAAGCTGAACGGAAGGGTGTACGTTTTCTATTCGCGATCCGATACCGGCCAGGCCACCGATGACCCGCAAGCCATCGTCGACCATCGGGTGGTTTATTTCGAGGCCGACCCCAACGACCCGGACGTCAGCCGCACGCCGGAAATCTTCGTGCTTTCGCTGGCGGCCGGAACGTCGACCACGCGGATCGGCGGCCGGATCGCCTTCGGTTCGGATCGGACTTTGCTGGTGGCCTTTGGGGATCTGGGGCAGGACGACGCCGGCCAGCGCAACGAGCTGCTGTCGGGCAAGATCCTGCGATACAACGACGACGGCACGATCCCGGATGACAACCCCGCCGCCGGCCCGGTCTACGCTCGCGGGCTGCGCCAGCCGCGCGGCTTGGCTCTCGACCCGGACAGCGGGTACGCCTTTCTGATCGAGGAGAGCCGGGACGGAGTCCACGAGATCAACCGCATCCGCGGCGGCGGCAACTACGGTTGGCCCACCATCATCGGTTTGGCGGATACCGCCGGCGAGATTGAAGCTGCGGCCCAAATTCCCAGCTACATCGACCCGATCGAAGAGTCCGACCAGGCCCTGATCGGGGCCACGTTCAACCCGGCGGGCAAGTACGGGCCGGACGCCCAACTCGACCTTTTTTACGCGATTGCCGACCGTGGCCGGGTGAACCGGGTGGAGCTTTCCGCGGATCGGACCGCGGTCGTCGCGACCCGCCTGTTCGCGGCGGGGCTTCCGACGCCGGTGACCGACCTGGTTTTCACTCCGGCCGGATCGCTATACGTAGCCTGTCGCAGCGCAATCCTGCGTATAGATGTCGTTCGCTGACCGAGCCTGACGGGGCGTGGCGGCCGGCTAGAAGGATTGCCGCCAACGGCCGATCGTTCGCCGCAGGGCGAGCCGCCTAGCGGCTCATTTCCTCTGCCAGTTCGCGTTCAGCCTGGATCCAGTCCGACAATGCGTCGCCGGGTCCGTTGTTGCGTCTCAGGTATATCTCGTAGGCGCGAGCCCGAATCTGCTCCTCAGTCGGCATGGGCTTGGAACGGGACTTGGTCACGCCCGCCCGGGTTGTGCTGGTCCGCAGGGTTTCGCTACAGCCAACGGTCTTTCTGGTGACCTGCTTAGCCATCCGTTTATCTCCATTAACGGTCAGTTTGTACCTTAACTCGGCCGGCCGGTCGATTTGTCGTGTGCCGCCCGAAGTCAACCGGATGAGATTGTACCGCCCCTCCCGAGAAGTGAAAGTACTAATTTGCGGAGAGCCGCGAGTGGTTGCAAAGGCTGATGCAACTGCGCACGGACGGCATGGCTGAGTGTCGAGCGAGCAATCGGGGCGTCCGTAAGCGCGCACGGCCACCGTTTGCCGGGGTCGCGAGGCTCGGTCGCTTCTCGTCGGAGCTGTGGGTCGTGGTCAAAACCACCACGCCGCCCCCGGCTTCTCCCGGATGATCACTGATCGCAGATAGGCTACCGCTTTCTCGAAGCCTTCCTGCACGCTCATGGTCGAATCCTCGTGTTCGATGCTGATGACGCCGTCATAGCCTTTCTGCTTGAGCATGCTGATGAAAGGCTTCCAGAATTCGTCGCCATGGCCATAGCCGCACGTTCGGAACACCCAACTCCGATGGGCCAGGTCGCCATAGCTCTTGGTGTCGAGCGTGCCGTTGATCCTGGCGTTATGCTGGTCGATGCCGGTGTCTTTTCCGTGCACGTGAAAGATGCACCCGGCCTCGCCCAGCACCCGGGCGGCCTCAACCGGGTCGATGCCTTGCCAGAAGAAGTGGGACGGGTCCAGGTTGGCCCCGAGCTGCTGGCCACAGGCGGCGCGTAAGCGGAGGAGGGTCTCGGGGTTATAAACGCAGAACCCGGGGTGAGCTTCGAAGGCGATCTTGACGCCTGCGTCCGCCGCCTGCCGATTCCGGGCGGTCCAGAAGGGGATCAGCACCTCCTCCCACTGGTAGCGCAGGATGGCTTCAAAGTCCGGGGGCCAGGCACACGTGACCCAGTTGGGCGTGCGGTCCCTCGGGCTGCCGCCCGGGCAGCCGGAGAAATTGATTACCACGTCGGTCCCCAGGAGCGGGGCCAAGCGGACTGCCGTATCGTGGGCTTGGGCGTGGCGAGCCGCTATTTCCGGGTCGGGGTGGACCGGGTTGCCGTGCACAGCCAGTCCGCTGATCGTCAGCCCGTGACTCTGGCAGTCCTGGACGATCCGCTTTTGGGCCGCCTTGTCACGCAGTACCTCTTCGGGATTGAAGAACGGCTGGCCCGGGTAACACCCCACCGGCAGTTCGATCGCCTCCAGCCCCACTTTCTGGCAGTAGTCCAGCGCTTTTTCCCAGCCCATGGCCGCCAAGCCGGCCGACATCACACCCAGTTTCATCTCGTGCGCTCCTTGCCCGCGATCCCAGCCACGCCGAAACGTGGGCCTGCCCTTCGTGCTCCGCTGGCTTCCCGCCGGTGCACCGTGCGAATCTATCACCAGATTTCAGGGGCGGCAAGGTAGCGCCCTGGCCGAGCGCCGAGCCGGCGTAACCACAGCTAACGGCCTGCCTTGAAAAACCCTCCGGTCCGGGACAGCATTGTCCTCGCACGCAGCCGGCGGAAGCCACCTCAGTCATCAGTCAAGAGATGCCCGCCCGGCGGCGGCGTTCCGAGCGGCGTCGGCCTGAGAAACTACCGCTGGAAGGCTATGGCTGAACCGGACCAGGGCCTGTGCGTCTGTTTCCTGGCGGCTACGCCGCTGCATTTCCATTTGCAGACCCGCAGCGGCTTTCTGGCCCGACATCTGGCGGCCCGAGGTCTGGAAGTCCGGTTCGTAGCTCCGCCGACCCCCCGGGCGATGCTGCGACACTGGCTGCGGCCCTGGCGTGAGCGGTGGGCCGGAGCGATCCGGCTGATTTGGCCTCTGCCGGTCCCGCCTGGACGCTGGCAGATGCGGGCCGGCTTGCTGGACCGAATTGCACGCTGGCAGGCCGCCTGGATCAGACCGCAACTGGAGACCGCACTGCCCCGGGTGCTGTGCGTAAGCTCTCCGATCTGGGTGCCGCTACTGCCGTATTTGTCCGCAGCCGGGTTGGTCTACGATTGCCTCGATGATCCGCTGGTCCACGCCCGACCGGGAGCTGAGCAGCTTTATAGGACCTGGCACCATACCCTTGCTCAACGAGCTGACCTGATCATCGCGGTATCGGAAAACCTCGCTGCCGCCCTGCGCAAGCTCACGACCAAGCCAGTGATGGTTTGCGGCAACGGAGTGGATGCCGAAACATTCTTCGGCGCATCCGCGAGCCCGAATCGGCCGCCCCGCGACACCGAGCCGAGCCCGGCTGCTGCCGACTGGCTGAGGTGGCGGCGGGCCAATCCGCAGGCCCGCGTCGCCGGATTCGTCGGGTCGGTCGACCGTTGGGTCGATACCGACCTCCTCGCCCGGACTGCTCGGGCGTTGCCGGAAATCCATTTCTTGATCGCCGGCCCGGTGCGGTACCGGGCGCTGGCCGAACCGCTGGCCGATCGGCCGAACGTTCGGCTGCTGGGCGCGTTGCCATACGCGGCGGTGCCGACGGTGATTTCGTCTCTCGACGTCGGTCTGATACCATTCCGCCCCGGTGACATCTCACAGTGCGCCGACCCGATCAAGGTCTACGAGTACTCGGCGTTAGGCAAGCCAGTGGTCAGTTCGGTCCGTTTCGGCCTGGACGATCCGGAAGCGCCGGTGGTGGTGGCGGAAGATCCGGCCGCATTCGCCGCCGCGATCGTTGCCGCCCTGGCCGACGACACCCCGGCCGCCCGGTCGCGGCGGGTGGCGTTTGCCCGCCGACACGACTGGGAAGCTCGCGCCGAGACCTTCTTGGCCGCTGTTCGGCAGGTCGTTCCGCAGTAGCCCGGAGCGCCGGTGCCGCTATTTGCCCGATTTGCACGCTTATTGCGATCTGCCACTGAAACCCCACCCTGTCAGAGCCCCCGGCGTAAGCACAGGCCGATTCCGAGCCCGGGCGGGCGTCGATGGGTCAGCCTCCCGGGGGCCTGCGGTGAGCGCTTTAATGTCGCGGTCGCGGCTGACCATTCAGACCGGCATGCCGGTGACCGTGCCCTCGAAAACCATGGTCTGGCCGACGAAGCCCTGCGAAGCGCAAACCATTCGGCGGGGTTTGATTTGGATGCCGCGACCCACCACTACAAACCTGCATGGCGGCTCGACGGTCCCCCGAAACTTCACGTGGTCGACGCCGGTGAACCCGAGGAACCCCATGTTTGGGAAGAGGCGGTGATAGAGATAGCTGGCGAGTTGTGCGGCGACCTCGATCATCAGGACGCCGGGGAAGAGCGGACGGCCGGGCACGTGCCCGCGGACCCAGAAGGCGTCGGTCCGGACATCGTGGTAGCCGGCATACACACCCCGGGCTACGTCAAGCAGAACCACCCCGTCTACCAGCGAGAACTCGTGTCGGTGGGGGTTGAATCGCTCGATTTCCGCGCGGTCGGCCAGCAGGGTCGAGAAATCCAGTGTGGCCGGATCCAGGATCAGCGGTGGGGGCATCGCTTCTCAGAGGGTAGAGCGGGCCCGGTCCGGGCCGGGCAGGTCGCGCTTATTGCTGCTGGGGCGGCTGCGCCTCTTCAGCCCCGCGCAGCTCAAGCACCTTCTTGCGGACCGCCTGGGCGGTGTTCTTTATGTCCTGCATGGCTTTCCGCACGCGGGTCCCGGCCGCCTTGTTGCCCCCGACCGCTTTGTAGACGTCGTCGGCGACCTCTTCAACTAGCTGCTTGAGCTTGAGATACTCTTCCATGACTGAATCTTCTCCGTGCATCGGCTGATGGCGACCGACCAGATTGAGCCTTGCCTGGCCCCGGCCAGTCATATTATCGGCAGCCTGACCGTTATGCCATCGGTCTGCGTTCTTGAAGCTTAGTCAGCAGCGCAGTTTCTAGCATCCTGCGGGAACTTTTGCAAGTGCCGTTCTGGCAAGAACTTGTGATTTCCGACCCTGCGCTCCCCCGCCCCGGATCAGCGCAAAAAGCAGGCCGGACAACCCAGTTCAAAGAGCCGACGCCGGTCCCGCTTCAGGCCGACCTGCCTGCTCGACAGGGCTTGCAATAAAGCTGTGGCGCGGTCCGGATCTGCTCCCCGGTCAGTTCGTCAGCAGAATCACGAACGGGTTGATATCCCCGAACCCGACCTGTCCGTCCTGGTTAATGTCGGCGTTCAGGATGTCGCAGTCGGGGTACTGGGTCTGATAAGCGGTCGGGTTGGTCAGAGCCAGGATGAAGGGATTGATGTCCGCGAACCCGACCTGGTAGTCGCAGTTCACGTCGCCGACCGGGTGCGGCGGCTTGATCCCCGCTGCGTCGACCAGCCATCCCAGTGTGCCCTTGGTCAGGGCGACCGCGTATGGATAGTCGATGTAGTTCGGCGTATCCACCGAGTCGGTGGACTTGTGGTAGTGCGGGTTGCCCTCGTAGTCGTATTCGATCGGGACACAGGCCGGTATGCCGACCGCCTCGAACGAGGCGTGGTCGCTGGCGTCGAGCTGCCCGCCGACCGTGACCGCGATGCCGCCGTAATCAGCGCAGGCCTGGGCCAGCGGCAGCTTGACCGGGTTCGAGGTGGTCCGCCCGAAGATGCGGGCCTGGTTTCCCGCCGCCCCGCGGTAGGCGATCATATCGAGCTGCACCATGCCGGCGATGTTCTGGCCCGCTACGTCGTCCGCGTAGGCGGCGCTGCCGAACAAACCGAGTTCCTCTTTGTCGAATGCGCAGAATCGGATCGTGCAGTTCGACTCCCAAGTGCTGATGATCTGGGCCATTTCCAGCAGCGCGGCGACCCCGCTGGCATCGTCGTCGGCGCCCGGCGTGTTGGCCGTGTCATAGTGGGCCCCGACGATGTAGATGGTGTCGGCTTGGGTCGTCCCGGGTTTTTCCGCCACCACGTTGTAGAACGGGCCGAAAAACAGGATCCAGAACTCGTGCAGGCTGGTGTTCCAACCGGCGGCCTGAAACTGGGCCACGATCGAGTCGCGGCACGGATCGTGCTGCGCTCCCCCCCAGCCTTTGTTGTGGCCGTTATGCGTGTAAAGCGTGTCGGCCAAAATATGCTGATAGTTGCCCTGGTCGACGAAGGTCACCGCGTAATAACCCTCCGGCGTGCCCGCGGGCGCGACTGCGGAGAGTGTCCATAACACCGCCAGCGCTGCAATCAGACCCGCTCTGGCTATATTCGACCGACTGGCGCCGCTTCGATGCCGCATGCGAATTCTCCTTCTCCTGCCGATGCCTGCCGCCGAACCGACCGATCCGCCGGATCGCGCCGGACCCGCCGCGGGCCAACTCAGAGTATACCCCCCACCCCCGCGATCTGGAACTGTCCTGAGGCGGGCCGGGATCACCGTGCTTGCCGGCCGGCGGGAAACGGACTGACTCCGCTGGTGGGGTCAGGAGCTGGCGTGGGCGCGGTCGGCCAGGCCGATGGCTAGCGGAGCGGCAACCCGCCCCCGGGTTAGGTAATGCCGGGGGCCCATGGCCGTGTAGCGACACAGAATCTCGTGTTCCCGGACCCTCAGGTGCGCGGCGAGCGCCGCTTCCGTAAGCCCGTCGCCGAGCAGCACCACCTCGTCGCCGGACCGGTCCCGCGGATCGACGGAAACGAACGAAGTGTTCATTCCCACTTCCAGAAGCTTCTGCGGACGTCCGTTGATCAGGACTGGAGCCGGTGCCAGCAGGTTGCTGTACCCGGCCAGAATGATGCCGACTCGCGGACAGTGAAAGCCGCTGTATCCTACTGGCCCGCTGGTCTGGCGGACCGACTGGAGTCGGGTGCTGACCCGCACTGCCCCGCGGTAGAGGGCCAGTCCCGGGCGCACCGCGTCGAAGTAGCTTTCCGGCTGGTCCAGCAGGCAGGTGGCTGCCGCGTGGATCGGGCGCCCGCGTCCGCCGCAGGCTGCCCGCAGCCGGCGGATGGCCTCGATGGTGACTGCGTGCGAGAAAAAGTCCTCTACCTCGCAACGGGCCACCAGATCATCCAAATCTTCCGGCCGGCAGCCGAACCGCTGCATTCCCGTGTCCACCTTGATCGCCACGCGCATCCCGGCGAACTTGGCCGCCGCGGCCCGGCTGGCGACTGCCGGACGCAGATTCAGTTCGCGGAACTCCGCCGGATCACCCTCCGGCGGCCCCAGGATCAGCCCGGGTCGACCGACCTCGCGGGCCTCTCCGACTGAAAAATACGCGAACTGATCTACGACCGAAGCCAGGGTGTCGGCGATTCGGGGAGCACCCAATCCGTAGGCATCGGCCTTAATTACCGCGATCAGGCCAACGCCGGTCTTGGCCCGGATCGACTCCGCCGCCGCTCGAACCTGGTCGAGGTTGATGGTCACTTGCACTTGGGGGGATCGCATGTCGCTGGGCAGACCTCCGTGTCAGCAGGCGGCAGTATACCGTTCTTTCAAGGGCCGGCAAGCGGAATGCTCTTTGTCGATCGCCCCGAAAGCTGAAGCTTCAAAATCGACCCGGGGTGCTCCGCTCACCCTGGCCAGCAGCCGGTGAAGACCTCGACGGCCGGCCCGGTCATGAAGACCCGATTCGACTGCGGGTCCCACTCGATTTCCAGGTGTCCGCCGGCCAGTTCCGCGGTGATCTTGCGGTCGATGAGTCCGTTGAGCACTCCCGCCACGCATACTGCCGAGGCTCCGGTGCCGCAGGCCGACGTGATGCCCGCCCCGCGTTCCCAGGTGATCATCCGGACCAGGTCGGGAGCGAGCACCTGCACGAAATGCGCGTTGACACGCTGCGGGAATCTCGGATCGTGTTCGATCAGCGGGCCCCAGGTCGCCAGGGGCACCCCCTGAAGGTCCGGGACGAAAAACACCGCGTGCGGATTGCCCATTGAGACGCACGTCATCGTCAGTGTTCGCCCGGCCACCGGGATGGGCCGCCCGACCACGCGCTCACCTTCCAGGGCGACCGGGATCCGGGCCGGGTCGAGGATCGGCTCGCCCATGTCCACTCGCACCCGGTCGACACCTCCATCGGCGTTCAGGATCAAATCCAGCGACCGCACGCCGTGATCGGTCTGCACTCGCAGCGGGCTGGCCTTGGCCCAGCCCCGCTGCCAGGCCAGCTTGGCCAGGCAACGGATCCCGTTGCCGCACATCTGGGCCCGCGACCCGTCCGGGTTGAACATGATCATTCGCAGGTGTGCCTCGGGAGTCTGGGGCGGTCCTGCCAAAATCAGCCCATCCGCACCGACTCCGCGCCGCCGGTCGGTGATGGCCCGAGCCAAAGCCGACGGGTCAGCCACTTCCTGGTCCAACAGGCTGATGACGACGTAGTCGTTGCCCAGGCCGTGCATCTTCGTGAAATGGAGCGACCGCGGCCCGTCTCTCGTCCCCGGCCGGCTCCGGCCGGTTTGCCCGGTCGCTCGCTGGCTATCGTCGGCCATAGCGGTCCAACCAGCCTTCCAGTGCCGCCCGGCGGAACAAATACCGGCCCGGCCGGGCCGAGCCTTGGGTCGCCAGCGGCGAGTTGCTCTCGATCACCAGCGGGATCAGTTCGTCTCCGCGACCGGTGCCGAAATAGCCCTCTCGATGCTCGCCTACCGGTCGCGGCTGCGGCGCAGCGGGCAGAACGCTCCTGAGCAGCTCCGCGAACCGGGCTTGAGAGAAGCCCCCGGACAGGTCCAGCAGCACCTGCTGCCCGCCTTCGGGATTGAGCACCCGCAGGCCGCTCTGTTGCAGCGTGTTGAAGGCCACTTCAACATCCGCCTGCCCCAGCAGATCGACCACCGGCACATTCCGCCGGAACTGGGCCTCGTCAGCCCACCGACGCATGGTCTGAGTGACCACTTCGCGCGGCAGCAACTCCCGCCGCAACCCGGTGACCTTGTTGAACGCTTCGATCAGGCCCTGGTCAAGCAGAAAGATCTCGAAGCGGTCGGTGTCGCGTTCGTAGAACAGCCCGAAGTCCCAGGTTCCGCGTTTGGCCAGTGTGGCGACCGGGCAGTCCACGGTGAAGTCGCTTTTCAGACCGCCCTCGGCCACGCCGGCCCGGATCCGCCCATATCCCACGCCGATCCGCATCCGCTTGGCGTCCTCGGTCTGGTACAGCTCGCTCAAGACCACCCGGCTGACCGATTCGACGACGGCAACCGCGTAGGTATCATCTGCGCCGAGCTGGAGCGTGATGGAAGAACGCAGGCCGGTGAGGATCACGGTCAGTTCCGGGTATTCATCTTCAACAGCGCAGGGCTGCCAGTCTTCGGAGTCCAGCGGCGCGTGCCGGACCTCGCCGCGGACTTCGAGTACGCGTGCGGTGATCGGCGTGCGCTGGGCCGGCGCGGTGGCCGGCTGGGTCGTCTCCGGCTGTTGACCGAAAGCCACAGCCGCGGTCGCGGTCAGGGTGAGCCAGAACCCCAGACTCGTGATCCGGTCCGATTGCATCATGGTCTGTGCTCCGGGCAGTTGGTCGCCGGTCGGCTGGGTCGAGCCGCACTCGCCTCATCGCCTGCGGCATTCTTCCGGTGCCCGGGCCGCGGGTCAACCGGCGAGCCAGGTTCCGAGCGGGTCGGGGTGGGGGCCGCCGGCCCGGAGCGCCGGCCACACCAACGGCGCGAAGATGATGTAGGCTACGTTAACTCCGGTCACCAGATCATAGCCGATCGACCCGCGTGGATGTCGCCAGAGCTGGAAACGACCCGGCCAGCCCGGGTCGGGCCCGCGTGGCGGAAACGGGCGCCCGGCATCCAGCGCACGTACCATCCGACAGGCGTAGGAAATCCGTCGCCGCACCGTCAGCAGGCACCCCACGGCCATCAGCCACAGGACGGCCGGCACGTGCCCGGTCGCGCAGCCGATCAGCATGGCGGCCCAGCGCTCCCCACGCAGCCAATACCCCACCGAGCAGTCCGGGATCAGATTTTCGGCCCGGGCCTTGACGTAGCTGATCAGTACGCCGTTGCACAGTGCTGCTATGGCCAGAATCTGGTAGGTCAGGTTGGGTGGCCGCAACAGTGCGAAGTGCAAGAAGCAGCCCAGATAGACGGCCATGTCGCTGAAGCGGTCGACCGAAGAGTCCAGCACTGCCCCGGTCCGGGAGCCCAGTTTCCCCAGGCGGGCCACCGCCCCGTCCAACATATCGCAGGCCCCCGCCAGCAGCAGGAATCCGCTGGCCAGTACCGGCCACCAGCCCGCCGCTTCCCCTCCGACCGCGAGGTACGGCACCTGCTGGGACGCTCCCCGTGCCAGACAGTATGCCCCTCCACAGGTCAGGAGGAACCCGGCCAGCGTGATCCGGTTGGGTGTCGCCCCCAGCCGGACCAGTTGGCCGGCCACGGTGTCCCGGGCCGCGGCCACCGCCGACCCGATTGATCGACTGGCCCCGGGCTGCTCCCCGGATTCTCGCAGAGCCTGAAAGTCGCGGGCGTTTTGCTCGGCCGGCGACCCGGATGGGTCGTGGTGGCTCTGATTCTGGCCGGTCGGTGCTTCGGACTCAGGCGGATGCATGCAGGCCGTCAGGGTTGCTCGGTCGGCGGAGGCGGAGCCTGGTCCGCCGGCGGCTCGGGAGCGGCCGGTGCGGCCGGTGGGCTCGCCTCCCCGCCGGGCGTGGTCGCGGCCGGCAGCGGCTCGCTGGCCAGCGGTTCCTCAGCCGGCTCCTCGTAATAGACCTCCTCGAAGTCGGTGGCATCCACCTCGCGACGCAACAGGAAGTACATCTGCGTGCTGCCGCAGAAGAAAAAGCTGACTACGAAGGCGCCCAGGAGGCCGACGCACAGGAAGACCCACAGCGCGATCAGCCAGGATCCGAGCCTTTCGAATCCATCCAGCGGCCCGTTCCCGAAGCTGCCCCACAGCGGGGTTTCGTTACCCCCGGGGATGAGTGACAGGTCGGCCCAGGCCGGCATGCTCCACATCGCGTCCAGCTTTCCGGTCCCGGTCAGCTTGGCGCTGCTGACCAGGTTCATGCCCAGCCCGGTGAACTTGTGCGACAGCTTGAGCAGGAACAACACGACCAGTCGCACCAGCACGAAGGATGCGGCTCCGTACAGCAACAGCACCAGGGAGTAGAAGGCCACGTGCCAGATGCGACTGCCGACGTAGCTGCACGCCCGTGACAGGGCGTCGAAGCCGTCCGAGCCCTCGACGGCGATGGTCGGCCACATCAGATGGAAGCCGATCACGGTGGCCAGGACCAGGATGGCCGCGGCCAGGCCGCCCAGCAGGGCCAACGGGTAGAGCACGCCGGTGAAAAGCTCGCCCAGGTACGGGATGGCTCCGATCAATCCGCCCAGGAACATCAGCACCGCGATCCCGACCACTATGCCCACCGGCAGCAGCGGGGCCATCAGGAATCCGCCATAACGCTGCCCGACGAACTTGAGGGCCGCACGCATGGAAATGCTCTCATCCCGGGCCGATTGCACCGCCGCGCTGCGGCAGATCGCCCCCCCCAGCAGGGCCAACACCAGGAGGTTGAAC
>Ga0136652_1000379_pt1 | contig 21909 bp, 17 predicted proteins | sample ConPoolayeEmetaG_FD_94864 | JGI IMG/M metagenome (GOLD analysis project Ga0136652, IMG submission 94864) | Hot spring microbial mat communities from California, USA to study Microbial Dark Matter (Phase II) - Cone Pool mat layer E metaG... ...
ATCTCTGCGGTCCCTGCGGTTTACCTCGCCAATCACTACCGAAAAAAGAAGCAGAAAATCACCCTGCTGTTAATCGCTTTTTTCGCTCTCTCTTCACTATTCTACTTCGGCTACTACCTGGATATCATAACGGTTATGCCCATTGAGAATGTTATGGTTATACCCTTCTTCGCTTTAACCGTCTTCGGAATTTTACTCTTGATTGCCATAGTGATGCTGGGAATAAGGGAAATCTACCTACTCCCGCCATTCATTGTATCGATTGCACTGATCCACATATACATTGCGAACTCCGCTCGAGAAATGATAATTGGAATCCTCCAGTACGTCTCATACGTAGTTACAGGCAGCTTGGTAGGGGAACCTTGGATAATAGCCCTGAAGGCCTTAAGCCCGGTCTTCGTGTCACTTACAAACTCCGAACCCTACCTAGGCATGCTGGCTAAAATTTTAGACCCACTATCAGCAATAATTCCACAGGTTTATTTACCCATTTTAGCTTTCTACATGATTGCAATCTCAACTCCTGCAATTATTGTCTTCCTATTCCTCGCTTGGAAGAATAGGAGTGGTAGGTCTCTGGGATTCGCACTGGGCATCATAGCAGTCAACATAAGCAGCCTACTGGGCACCGACCAAATGACGCACGCCATAATAATGGTCGCGGCGACAGTGCTCTTCGCCTTAGGAATCTTCGGAGTACTAGACAAACTGATTCCGAAAAAAGAAAAAAACAAAGAAACCAACGTGAAAGCAGAAACATAAAACAACAAAATCACACCCTTTTCTTTATTATAAAAGCTAAGCCCTAGTGAAAATATGTGCCAGAAAAAGAGAGTACGCCTAAACATGGAAGGTTTATTTCCCACTAAAAATATAATTGGAGCCATTCTGTGTCGGGTTGCTTATTGATGTGGCGCACCCATCGATGTTCAAATATGAGCTTCCAAGAATCCCTCGACTCTTGGTTCAATGTCATTAAGTTATGGTGGTAGGGTTGTTTGGTTTTGGTTGATTCCACAGTAGTCCGGTGTGAATCGCGACTCATATAGGCTGTAAACCATATTGCTTCACCCCCCGACTTTTGGGTGTGGATACCATAAGTTTATAAATTTTAAGTTTTTACTTAATACTGCTGAGTGTTGATACTAGGATGTTTGAGCGCAGGAAGAAGCGGGGCCTATTTTTGAGCTTTACTGGCTGCCAACAAGTGTAACTTTAGTTTCCAAATTTAGGGAGCGGGTTTAAAATGCTTAAAATAAAGATTGAGAGGGTAAGGATACTGAATCGTAAGATTGAGCGTTTGAAGATGTTGGAAAATGAAAAGAGGCTTAAAAACCTGAAGTGTCCCAACTGTACGAGTCAGAATATTGGTGTTTACTACAGGGAGGTGGATGGCTTTGTTCACTACGTTCCCTACTGTACTGAATGCCACCATTCCTTTGATGATCACGTCCTCTTACTTGAGAGAGACCAAGAAAGTGTAGGAGGATCGCCGAGGAGGCTGAGGTTTTGAACGGATAATTCTCCTCACACCAATGCACAAAGATTCTAAAAATGTGGGCTGCTCCTAGTTTGCATAGGCTTTCCTTTCTATTCTTCCTTTTTTGGTTGTGAGGGTTTATTTTCTTGGGGTAGGTATTTTTGAGCGTTGGGGCTGGAGGTTGTGTTGCTCTAAAATGGTTGCTGGAGTCTGATAGTTTAATTGAAATAATTTTCGGAAAAAATTAATATACTATGTTTCTGATACTTTCACTTAACAGATGAGGAAGGAACCAGAAGTGTACGAGAAGTTTCTGGGGGAATTCGAGGTCAATGTGAATGTGGATTGGGGCAAACCACTGAGCTTTTGGGATGGGGAAGGATACGTTGAGAAGCAGGCTCTAAATTTTCCAGAGGGCTTCTTGGCTCGCCTGATAATTTCTGAGTCTAGAGTATTTCTAATCACCGAGTTTACTCCCGATTTTGCCATGGGAATACTCACACCGACAGTACCGGGCGTGGAGAAAAAGCAGCGTTCCTTATATATGGAGTTGGCAATAGATAAATTGGAGAAGGTTTCCTTCGGATTAACTAAAAATGAAATTCTTTTCAAGGCTCATGGTCAACTGGGCAGAACAGTAATAGAATTCAAGAATTTGCCTGAAAAGTCGAAAAAGGAAATTACCGAGAGCTTAGAAAAAGCCAGAGCCCTAAAGAGGCCTGCACCAGACGCGGGGATACTTTCCTCCGGTAGGCCCGTAAAGGAAATCTATGAGGAAAGATTACGCATAATTGAGTCTCAAAGAATGAATGTGTCAGAGTCGTCGTCGAGACCTGAATCCCAGGAAATTTCTCCAATTTCAAAAATTGTTAAATCGATACAGAAAATAAAAATTATTCCACCCAAAAAGTTGAGCCCTTCCGAAACCGGCGAAACTGGTTCCTCACCGTCTCAGCCGTCTCCTCAGGAAAGCGAAAAGAAGGAGTCCATAATAATAGGTGAAGAAATAGACTCATTGTACTCCAAGGGTGACGAAGAACCCGGTGAGACGGAGAGACGCGAGATAATTTGGAAATCCCTAATTCCTAAGGATACTATTTGTCCCTACTGTGCAAGACGTGTACTCTCAATAGATAGTAAGTGCCCACACTGTGGAGCAGTTAACCTCTAAAACAATCCCTCAAAGGGTAGCTAAATTTTTTCTAATTCCCGCTTACCAAAATTTAGTCGAAGTCTGCGTATCCAAATGCTCTTCTTAGGACAGAATCCAATTATTATGAAGTATGCTTTTTTGCAAGCGGGGTTCATTGGCAGGTTTATTATTGGCCTCAAATTTTGTTGAATCTTGTGACACTGAAAAATTTTTTAAATAATTTGGACTCTTAAATTTTATGCAATTTTTTTGGCTACTCCTTGCACTCAGCGGATTGTTGGGAGTTTATGTTAGGTTTTGGAGGTTTGGTTTTGTCCAAAGAATTATTTGTGGAAAATGGGTCTGTTAGGGTGAATGTTTCGGAGAAAAAGGGTTTAGTTCACGTAGTCTTCCTAACAAGAGGTCCTGGAAAAGATTGGATTAGGGTGCTGGAGAGTCCTAGCTCTAGCGGGATTTCTGAGCTTGGCTTCTTCTCTTACAGGAATGGGGGAAAAGTCTTTCACTTGAAGTATTCAGATTTGCAGAAGAGGGACGATAAGACTATTGTCTTGTATGGAGAGGACGAGAACCTCAGGGTTGAGACTACCATCAGTACCCTCGGTGGTAATTATTGTTATGTTGAGAATGAGGTGCTGTTTAAGGAGCTAAGTGAGTTTGAATATATTTATTCTAGCCTCTTTGCAGTGTTTAATCCAGACGGCGAGTATGATTGTAAGTGGGTCCCCCATCTTAGACTTAGGGAGGAAAACGTTATTGCAGACTACATTTTTCGTTCCCCACTAGTCTATTTACAGAAGGGAACTGTTTCTGTGGGCCTTATTCCAAACGTTGAACTTCTTGAAGGCCATGGAGGCTTAAGAAACTGCATTAATTATGAGCAGAAACTAAAGAGTAATAACTGGACTTGGATAGCTTACGGCTTCCAAAACTATAAGCCACAAGACCATGTGAGGTTCCAAGGTATTAAAACCAAATTGGAAGATGCAAAGAACCGCAGAGCAAAATTCGGCTACTACCTATATCTCCAAGGAAACTCAGATATAATAAATGGATTAAGGGAGCCGGTGAGCTTCATCTGGAAAAGATTTGCAGCCAAGTACTTGACTAGCCCCCTACCTCAGGTTGTGCCCTTCGACAAATACGCTAAATATGGCGCAGACTATTTCCTCAGAAAAGAAGAGATGTGGAGGGAATTTGAGCTAAACGGTGTCCGTTGTGGGGGAAGCTACAGGCAAGAGTGGAAGAACAATCTGGCAAAATATTTGGAAGTGGACAATGAGCGTTTCGCCAAAATAGATGAGCTCAACAAGAGTATAGATGAAGGCTTCAAGATGAATAAGATCCTCCCCGACTTTGGGGCGGAGCTGCTGGACACCCTAGATAGAAACTCTGAAGATCTTCTCCACGACGAGTTGAGGTGCGAGATATGGAATCAGACCTGGTTCTGCAATTTTAGAAGCGCCTACGGCCTATACTATTTCGGGAAAAAGTGGGGAGACAAAAAATTGGTGGAACGAGCAACACTCATGAAGAACCTAGCGTTAAACATGCCCGAGAATCAAGGGTTTTTCTCTGTGATCTGTTTCCCCTCAAAAGACGGGATAAACTGGGTAAATGGTTCCAAAGGCTTCCACTACTCAGACGCCTACAGTATACCTGATATGTGCTGGACTGCCTACTGGATGCTGAAATGGTACAGCAACCTGGAGAAGGATGAGAGGCTGCTTGAAAAGGCTAAACGGTTGGGAGAAACGCTGAAAAAGCAACAGTTGCCCTCAGGAGCTATCCCCACATGGATAAGAGTTAAGGACGGAAAATTTGTTCCCGACGAGGACTTGAAGGAATCGACGGGTACCAGCGCAGCAGTTTACTTCCTAGCCGAGCTATACAAATTTACGGGAGACAAATCAATTATAAACGTTATCAGGAAGGGCATGGACTTCATAATAGAAAAAGTGATTCCGCGAAACATGTGGCTGGACTACGAAACCTTCTTCTCCTGCACAATATTGCCACTGGACACATATGACCGTTTCACAGAGCAGTATCCCAACAATAATATGTGCATTTTCTGGACCGCTGAAGCTCTCAAGGAAACCTACAAAATCACGAAAGAAAAGAAATACTTGGAATACGGGAAACGTGTACTAGACCTCCTCCTACTCTACCAACAGGTTTGGAACCCACCATACATATCCTTCTACGCATTCGGTGGCTTCGGCTGCCAGAACACAGACGGAGAATGGTCAGACAGCCGCCAGGCACTCTTCGCACTCACCCTCCTTGACTACTACAAAATAACAGGGGAAGAGGAATACAGGGAAAGAGGAGTATACGCTCTAAGAGCCTCTTTCACATTGATGGTCATACCCGAAAATGAAAAGGTTGCAGCAGCAAACATTAAGAGACTCGGTCCCACAGATTATGGTGCAACACACGAAAACTATGGACACACGGGTTACGACCGAAGAACACACGGCTTCGTGTTTTTCGACTGGGGAACAGGCAGCGCCCTAGCATCACTTGCCTATATCCAGCAGGTATTCGGGGAGTTGGTGCCCGACCTAAAATAAGTTCACTTTATTCCGAAGAGTTTCGCCGCGTTTTCATAAAGTACTTTTCTTTTTATTTCTTCAGATAGAGGTAGTTTCAAGAATTCCTGTATGTTCTCGTGTATGCTTTGCACACCGGGACCCGGCCAGTCGCTGCCGAATATGGCTTTGTCCGCTATCATTTCAAACCTTGGAAAATAGTCTAGTAGGCGGTGGGGAGGTATACTCGAAATATCAAATAGCATTTGTCTGTGTCTCCTGAGGAGGTAGAAGGCGGTTTCCATCCATATCGGCCTACCGCCGTGGCTTAGGATTATTTTCATCTTTGGGAAATCTAGGGGCAGCTCGTCCATAAATATGGGGTCTCCGAATTTATTTCTCGCCCTGGGAAACATGCTGGTGCCTGTGTGTATCTGCATTGGTAATTCGTGGTCGCTTGCAAACTGGTATATTTGCTCCAAGCTCTTCATGTCTCCCTCCTCAGGCCTATAAGCGTTAGGTTTAACAAGCTGGTGCACTGGGTGAAGTTTTAAACCCCTTATCTCATACTTACTGTAAATTTCCTCCAACCTTGGTAGTGGATTTTTGTTCAGGCGGGGGTTCACTGACCCAAATTGGATTAGGCGGTCACGGTGCTCCCTCACGTACTGGGCAACCTCATCCACCTGTTCGTCTCCGAATCCCATAACGTCGGGTGCAGGATAAGACATGATAACAAGAGCCTTCACTGAGTGTTCATCCATATATTTTATGAGATTCTCGGGATTCTGGGAAATGAATCTATAGAATTCGGGGTCAACCCTCATAAGGCTTGCCACCGCTTTGAGCAAATCCTCACCATAAAATTTAACAGGAACTATGTGTGTATGGGCATCTATAAACTCCAAAAGCATACCCTCTACTACCGTTCTTATAGCGAAACAGAATAATTTAAACAGAATATAAGTCTAGCGCTGAAATTTAGCCTTACGACTACCCCTTTTAGGTAAGGATCCCTCCCTCCGCAGTCAGAAATTATTCAGAAAACTTACAACTATAAATTTATTTTGGGGGCAAGTGTAGTAGATATTCGCAGTATTCGTTTCCCTCTGCAACACACTTGGTTTCCTCGCATTTGCAGTTTGAAAGGGTGAAGGTTTCTGCCACTCCCTCTACTACGCCTTCTATGAGGGCTCCCATCTTTTTCCCAATACCTTTCAGGGGGGTGCATATGGGCGAATTGTAAGTTCTAAGTAGCAGGGTTCCCTTTTCTTTATTGTAGTCTTGAACAACTATCTCCACAAATCCTACTAGTGCAAAGATACGGGTGTTTAGGAGAATCGCCTCTTCCAAACTGGAAATTTTTAGTTTGCTTTGAATATTCTTTGAGATTGAATATGCTAACTCTTTGCCTAATTGGTGGAGTATGTTGGAGCCTGCCTCGTAACTGTTTTTGTCAATTAGTATTTTGGAAATTAGTTTGAATGTTTCTGCGGGGATAATTGTCATCGGGGTTCCCAGAAGGTCTATGACGCCTTCCTGTCTCATTTTTAGATTCTGTTTCAAACTCTCAAATTCCCTCATTATTTCGGTTCTCAAACTTATTCCGCTTGGAGCAACCTCGTATGGCACCATATCATTTAAATAATTTATAAGGGGGGATTTGGACACTCTCAAATATTTTTGGAAAATGTTTTCTTGCTCCACGACTCTAAGGTCAATCACATAATCGAATGCGTGTTCCAGCTTGCTCAGTGTTTTTTCATCCATCATTCTCTTATTAAAAACGAAAATCAGCAGCCCATACTGGCTCAGCATTATTCTGGTTTTATAGATGAGGTTTATTATTTTATCGAGCTGCTGCCCCTTGGCCAAAAATATGTTGCTTAGAAATAATGCGCCGCTGCACATATTTTTTGAATCCTCAATGAGGGAAGTCATATTGTAAATGTAGGAGTCAAGATACACAATGTCTCTAGGATTCTCCAAAACATACTTCTCCTCTGTTGGCAAACTGCCATAAAGATTTGTGAATCCATCCACAACATAAAGCCTTCCCTCCCTCTCGAAACTCTCCAGATTCCATCCAAAGTACTTAGACCAATCCCTAATCCTCACAGGCGGAAAGTCCAAATCAAATATGAATCCCCTATCCCCATCATTAATCCTATTATTAATGATCTGTAGGGGGAGAAGTTCACCCATCGATCCAGTCTCTGTCAGCAGTAGAACAGGGGCGTCCCTTATGAATCCGCCGCCCAGAAGAAGATCCAAGTCGTACATGCCGGAACCAACGAGATTCATAAACAAACACCTTCAGGAAAATGGAAAATGCTTCCTCACAAACAAGCAACTAACAGAAACTGTCGCTGATAATATAGTTATATGAAAGATTTAAAAAATATATCCTCCAAAACTTATTTAAAATTTCCAGTTGGAGAGCCAGATGTAAGTTAAAGGAAAAATAAAGAATACATTTAAAATTATTTTCAGGAAAGATTATAGTTTGAAAATAAATGTTTTTTGATTCATAAGAATTTCTGGTGAAAAATGGTTGGCAGAAAAGTTTTTTGACTCCGTCTCAAAAGGTATGGTGGGAAGCAGGGTTACTTTGCTTGGTTTGGTTGTTAACTGCAAGTCCGGTCCCTGCCTAAAGTTGAAAAACGATATCGTATATATTCCAGAACTTGAAAAATATGATTCTGAAAAAATTATGGGAAAAACTGTATTCGTCACAGGGATCCTTCTTGAGAAAAAAATAATCCCAGACCCACAAACTGATGAGCGCGGAGCAATAAGCACCGGCGCATACGGCAACCAGCTAGTTTTAGAAAACATATCCAAAGTAAAAATTGTATAGATTCTTTTTTTAAAAAAAGAAAACAGCAAACCGCATCCAAATCCGCTTAACATCAACCAGAGAGAAACAATCCTTTTCCCACATTATCCAAAAAGGTAATAGACGCCATAAAAATACTACAATTCTTCGTAGTGTTCCTTAACGTATTGGGCCACGTAGCTAGATCTTGTAGATGAATTATTGGGCAAATTGTTTTTTCTGCAGTACTCATTCAACTCGTCTATGTCAACAATCACTTCCACAACTTTTAATCCCAAAAATCTTAATGTATTAATCCATTTATCAGCATTTTTGCGCCACTCTTCCCATGTTGATTCCAAATTTTCTGAATCATCTGCTGTAGCTAAAAATTGTTCCCACTGATCCCGACGATAACACGCCACACCAATTTTAAACTCTCTATTCCTCCTACGCCTACGCATAAATCTCCCATCAAACAGTAATATTTTAACAAGTAAATATTTGGATTTTGCATCAATTGCGAACCCTACTTTTTGGAGGGTAGTAAGAGTCTTTTTATTGATTTAATTTGTTACTTATTGGTCATATTTTTATTCTATTTTGATTTGTGTGTTGTTTTCTATGTGTATTTCGTTTTCGCCTTTGGCACTTATTTTGACGTAGGCTCCCTTTATACTTATTTTTTGGCCGCTCCTGGCTTTGCTTATTTTTTCTGCGTTTTCTCCCCAGGCCACCGCAGGTATGCTTCCGGTTTCATCGGCGAGTTGGAAGCGTATTACAGAGGAGGTTGAGCCGTTCTGCCTCTGAAACTCCTTTAGCTCCCCCAAATCTTGGATTGTGGCTTCTAAGGCTATTCCAGTCATATGAGGCTTTATTTCTTTGATGGCTATGGGCTCTGTGCTGAGTGGTGGGAAAAGGCTTTTTGGAATGTCTGGAGGATTCACTTCGATTACTGCTCTGCGCCCAGCGTTTATGGTGAGTCCATACTGATCCTCGCGGGTATAAGCGTTGCGGATGCGGATTAGGTCTCCCGGCTTCACTTTGCCTATGGTTTCAGCGTGCTTGTCCCAGAGTGACACCCTAGCCCAGTTCTCTCCGTCTGTTAAATAAATGTCCGCCACAACTCCAGTTTCTCCAGAGGGACGAGTAAACAGTCTGAGAGGGGTAACCTCAGCTACGCGGCCTTGGACATCAAATGAATCCATTCTGTGTCGAATTTCAGACAGAGGCACTGGGCGAGTTGTGGGCTTTGCATATGCCTTTTCCAAGGTTTTTATCTGGGTGGCCTTTCCCACATGTACCTCCACCTCACCTGCGGTGCCTTCACGTGTGTATCCGCTAATTATTTGGATGCGATCCCCAATTGTGTATCGGGAGGCTTTGGGTGCCTGCTCGTCCCAGAAAACTACCCTCACTGTCGCCTCTTCATCATCAGTTAGTCTAAGGGTGGCTATGCGTCCTTGTGAACCGTTAGGCCTAGCGAATGCTCGGGCTGGCGAAGTTTCAATCACTACGCCTTCTATAGTGACGTCAGGCATACCTACCTCAAGCTCTGTAAATGGTGTCGGCTCCATGGGTGGTTTGGGAAAGTTTTCGGGCTTAAGGTCTGGGGGATTTACTATGATTTTACCTAATCGTCCCACATGGAGTTCCAGGTCTCCGTAAAGTCCTTTACGGGTGAAGCCCCGAATAATGCGTAGAAGATCCCCCTTATGGATTTTCCCCTTCTCAACCGCTTCGCTCTGTTCTTCCCAGAGGACTAGCCTTATTTCCCCTGTATTGTCCGCAATTCTCATGCTTGCCATTTGGCCCGCGGAGCCGTCTCTCCTTCCAAAGCGTTTTACTCTGAGGATTTCCATTACCACCGCATCTAAAACCGAGACGCTGGTCATTCCTTCCTTAAGGTCCCTTATCAAAACCTTCTTTTCCGGCTTTTCTTCCTCTACTTCTCTTACTTCCACCCCCAAATCCACGGCCACAAGAACTAAGGCTCCTTCCTCTGTTGCTAGGCTGCCCAGCAACTCTTTCTTTTCAAGTATCCTTTTCTCCAGATCCTCTCGGGAAATACCAGTTTGCTCCATAATAATATTTTTGATCCGCTCGGGCTCCAAAGTTTTCAACATCCCAACAATGTATAAATAGTTAAGTAAAGTATGACTAATGATTTATATAAAACTATGTATCGCTAATCATTGTTCGAGGCCGCAGCGATTAACGATGTTGTCCATTATCAGTTTTTATGGTTCCTGTGAAAGCCTTTTTGTGAGGTTTATATTTCACTTTTGCATTGATTAGCAAGTTTGCCTTATTCTGGTTGTATTTGGTTTTTTGGAGGCCTGAAGAGTTTTGTTTTAACTTGTTTGTGTTTGGGGTATGGTCGGGGTGTTGTTTGCCTTTTTTCGGTGTTCTATTTTTCGGGTGGCTCCCATGCCGCTTGTTCTTTTGGCTCCTGTATTGGCTGTTGTTGCATACCTTGTTAGCACGTTTATCCAGGATGCGTAGCCTTCAGTGCTTTTTAGGAGGTATTCTAGTGTTCCCGTGAATCCGGCTATTTTGCGGGTTTTTCCAATGTCTATTTCCCGGGTTTGTAGGCGGTATATTTTGCGTACGTATACATTTTCTTCCACCCATTCGTGTAGTTCGTCAGTGTCAACCTGCAATTGGGCCGGAGCATACCTGTTCCAGAGCTGGGCTAGGCTTCCATACATGTATCTCGGATCTGGTAGGAGTAGGGGGAATTCTCTGGCTTTAATTGCAAATTGGGTGGGTGAGGTGAACTTAACGGTTATTATTTCTTCGGGTTGGGCTGTTTTCACCAATTCCTCATAAGTTGTTCTTTTAAGCTCTATTCTAACTGGAATGAAAGGGGTTTCTCCAAGTTTGATTTCCTGTCTGCCTTCCAAGATTTTTTGGAATGCCTTCTCTCCAATGCGGTCTTGCAGGAAGCCAGCGTGGAATCTTATGTGGTCTCCGGGTTTTATCCACCACAAGTTTTCACGTATGCTCATTGGCTGCCCTACAGGTGTGGCTGGAGTTACACTGTAGGGCCTGGGCTGGTGGGGTTCATGCAGGCTCTCCGCCAGTTCGGGATCAACATTCCTAATCAGGGTTAGCAGGGCCCCCCTTACCAAGTGTCCAGTGAAGGTTTTCAATCTGCCAGAATCATTGGCCACCATTTCAATCCAGAGGTCGATTACTTCCTTTTCCCTCCATGGTTTCTATATAAAAAATTATTAACAAACTTCCCTCTTTTATTTTCTTTGTTTCAGTCCTCTTCTCTAAACTCTCTAATTATGCTCATTCTCCCTCCTCAGATGATTCTTCTGGAGAATTTATTTTAAATTATAACCTTCGTACTCCCTACGGTGGGCCTCGTTTAGTTAAGTTTTGTTTTTTGGATTTGGATAATGTTAATTTTGATGGGTTGAAGAAATTTTATGAAGAATGGCGGGATTTCCAAGTTCGCTTTACCGAAGAAGATTAAGCCTCAAAAAGAGAGTTTTGTTGGGCTTCGGAAGAGTGGAAATAATATCTCCTGTAAAATTCACCATTCACATATTATTAAAATTGAAAGAAAAGAGGCGATACATGGTTGGAAGAGGGAATAAAAGCCTCATTAAATCTCTTCGTCAGTGTCTTCTAGGTTGGACAGTTGTGTGCCCCAAAACTAGGCAATTAGAAGGGGGGATAGCAGTTCCCTCCCTTCTTTGCCAATAGTCACATTCGGTTTCGCATGAATAGAATAGTAATCCTCTGGGCATTGCCCTTTTTAGGTTCTGATGATACCTTGCTCGGTAACCGTCTTCATGAGATTCTCAACAGCGATTCGAATGTACTCCTCCTTCTTGGCACCGGTAATAACCAGTTTACCCGTGGTAAAGAGCAGAATTACAACCTTAGGCTCCCGCATCCTGTAAATCAAACCCGGAAACTGTTCTGGCTCATAAATTACATCTGGGAGAGTATAAGCAGCCAACTCTAAGTTAAGCTCCGCACCCAAACTGGCTGAAGCCACAATATTCTGAATCTCAATCTCTGGCTCAATATTATCACCCAATACCCCCTCTTTCTGAAGCTCATCAACAATTTTACGTACTGCCTCATGAACTTCCTTTACAGACTTGGCTCCAGTGCAAACCATCCTGCCGCTACTGAAGATGAGCGTGGCGGTTTTGGGTTTATCTAATCTATAAACGAGGCCCGGAAACTGTTCAGGATCATATTCTGACCTAAGATTACTCTGAGCAATTTTTGTGAGGTCAATCCTTTGGTTAATCCTAACTGATGCCACAACATTTTCAATATTTATGAACTGAATTTTTGGCAAACTTCTTACCCCCATTATGATTTTTACGCCCTTTTACCTATTTAAAGGTGAACCTTATAAATGCTATCCCTTTTCACATAGAAGGAAATTTTTAAACATTTATAAATAAATATTACCCTCCCCAAATATATATGTAATTGTCAACCGATGTAAACTTCCTATGGTTAATGTAAAAAATTTGATTCAATCTTTATTTTTAAGCTTAAAATCGGAAAGGCCCTAAAATCACTCCTTTAACAGGGAAGATCAAAGAAACTTACCGATCTCATTATGGATGGTGAGACGCAAAAACACTCCACAAAAAGTGAAGAAAACCTCCTTTTTCAGAAATTGAATTTTTGGCAATCTAAATTCTTCATTGTCCAATAAAACACTTTTTGGGGAAATCTTGTAAAATCCCTGCTATTCCAGATTTTGTTGCTTGTATTTTTGGGCCAGATCAGAATAAATTTTTGAGCCAACTGTTAGTGCTTGTATCTCGTTTTCATTTAGCTGCCTCATCTTTTTTGCAGGTATGCCTGCAACCAAGGTTTTAGGTTCCACCTTCATATTCTCAAGTACAACTGCTCCCATAGCAACCACCGCGTACTCACCTATTTCAGCACCTGTGAATACCGTGGCTCCAGACCCAATTATGGCACCGTTACCTATTCTGCAGCCGTGAACCACCGCGGCGTGACCTATTAGGACTTCGTCACCGATAGTTGTTTCGCGTCCTCCATGTATCACACAGTTGTCTTCCACAGCTGTGCATCGACCAATCCTTACAGGGGCAAAATCCGCCCTAATGACTGCCCCATACCAAACACTGCTTTTCTCTCCTATTTCTACATCTCCAATTATTGTCGCTGTAGGTGCAACAAAAGTTGTTAGGTGAACTTTTGGTCGTTTACCATTAAACTCCACTAAAGGCATAGGTCTTCCTCCTAGAATGCATCAAAATAGCCATTTAAAAAATTAGTGGGATTTAGGCGCAATGTGACAAGTTTTTGATTGTTTTCTTTAGCATAAAAAGTTTTAGTTGTATTTTTTGGTTGGAGCCGGGATTTTCCCAAAAAAGGTGGCTTGGTCTTCAGCTGTGAAAGGAGCCATATGAAGGCTTATTTTGGCGAAAGGGGAAATAAAACGCAGGATCAAAATTACATACAAGGACGGTATTTTTAAGGAAACTGGAGACGTTCCCAACCAGTTTGAACCATAAACTTTTACGCCCTATAAAGCCACGGGTTTATCTCTAATATGTTGCAGAATATTTGTTTAAAAACTTCAGGGAAGTCATAAGATAAGGATGTATGCGTGAAGCCCCCATCTTTTATAGTCTATCTTCTTCTCGAGAAGCGCGGGTTGTACTCTAGTATTTTTTCTACTGCCCATCTTGCAAGGTCTCCGGTTACTTCTCGGCATTCGAATTTCTCTTTGTTGTCCTGCCACATTTTCATAAATTCCATTCCAGCTTTCATGTTGGTGAATCTGTAGGCTTTTCCCCAGTGGTGAAACTGAACCTCCTGACAAACTATGTGTCCATATTTTTCCTGCATTTTCTTCCCAACTTCAGCTACGGCTCCACACAATTTTAACATTTTTGTGAGGTCCTTCTGAATTTCCTCCTTTGTGTAGCCGAAGCTGTAGCTTATTGCCGCGGTGGCTCCAGCCATAGCTCCACAGGTTCCAATAGCCATGTTTCCAGTGCCACCAGCCAAGCCCACGGTAGCCTTCCAAATCTCCTCAGCCACCGAATCATTCTGGTATCCTAGGGTGTCCATAACAGCTGCAAAAACGCTTGGTGCGCAGGCGCCCCATCTGGGCAAATAGTCATATCCTCGACGGTACGCCTCGTCAAGAAGCTCTTTGTTCTTTGCAGTTTCGGTCATAACATATCCTCCTGATAATTTAACCCTCTCACATATGTTGCTATGGGATAATAAAATTTCCGTTTGCTCTGAGAATTCAAAAATTTTCGATCCGACTAACAGTATTTTTGGAGAAAAATTCAGAAATGAATTTGGATTACGTCTTAAGAGCACACTTATGGTTGGAATTTTTCTCCCCTCTATCCAAAAAACTCCTAAATTGTGAAAGCTATAAACTTTTTACCAGAAGCATAGAAAAAGTAAGTTTTACCAATCAAATATGCTTTTCAGTCACACTCCTATGAAGATGGTGCCTTCCAAGTTTTAGCTAGGGTTTGCGAAACTGTGGAAATTTTGGGAATAATCATAAATTTTAAGTGGTTATAATACGATTGGAATTAGTCAAAACCCTGTTAGTTTAGAGGCGTATAGACTCAGGCCACCTAAATTCTTATGGCTGTTTGGTTCCATGAATTGGGTTCCCATAAACTCGAATGTAGAAGTATGACCTAAGTGTGTTAGTAAATAGTAGGAGGAATTGGAAATTAAGCTTATTTATGTTGTGATAGATGGTATGGGTGACCTTCCCCACGAAGAATTTGGAAACAAAACCCCACTGGAATTTGCAGAAACGCCTAAAATGGACTTTCTTGCAAAAATTGGGAAAACCGGTTTGATGTACACCGTCGGAAAAGGAATCGCTCCCGAAAGTGATGTGGCTGTCATCTCCATTCTAGGATACGATCCCTTCAAGTACAGTACGGGAAGGGGAATTATTGAAGCAGTTGGAGTGGATATGAAAGTTAAAGACGGAGACCTTGCCCTAAGATGCAACTTTGCCACACTGGGACCGGGAAGACAACTAATTGACCGAAGAGCGGGAAGAAACCTAACCACTGAGGAAGCCAGCGAACTGAGTAAGAGCATAAACCGGCTGGTAAAACTAGAATCCTACCCCGTGGAGTTCGAGTTTAAGAGCACCATAGGGCACCGGGGGGTTCTTGTCATAAGGAGCAAGAGAGAACCATTATCGAGTAACATAACAAATACTGATCCCGCCTACTCCAAGGTGGAAGGCTTGGGCGTGGCTAAGGAAAAAGTGGAAATGGTTCTTGAAAAGTGCCAGCCCTTAGACGAAACCCTCGAAGCCAAAATATCGGCGAAACTTGTAAACGAGTTTACCGAAAAAAGCCACCAAGTTCTGGAAGCTGACATTGTGAACAGGAGGCGCGCTGCAGAGGGAAAACTGAAGGCAAACATCATACTCTCCAGAGATGCTGGCCACCTCTTACCAAAATTCTTCAACATTAGTGAAAAATATAATGTTCGATTCGTCTCACTTACAGATATGCCCGTAGAGAGAGGAATATCAAAACTTGCAGGCATGGAAGCCGCCCTCCTACCCCCACCCTCAGCAGACCTCAAAAACGACTGCACCATTAGAGTTAACAAACTCCTTGAACTATTACCCAACTATGACTGCTTCTACATACACATAAAGGGCCCAGATGAGCCGGGCCACGATGGGGAATTTGAAAGAAAAGCGGAACTCCTAAGCATAATTGACAAGTACTTCTTTGAAAAACTATTGGACGAAATAAACCTGGAAAACTACATCATCTGCACCACCGCAGATCATTCCACTCCCTGCAAACTCAAAGCACACAGCGACGACCCCGTACCACTACTCATATCAGGAAACAAAATCAAAGGCGACAAAGTCTCTAAATTCTCCGAGAAAGAATGCCGCAGGGGCAGTTTGGGCATCATAGAGCACGGATACGAACTTATGCCTAAACTTATGAGTCTAACGAAAAACAATTAAACACCCACCAAGAGCAATAAATAAAAGGAACCCATGGAGTAGCCACACAAGACAAAGGTCACTCAGTTACAGATTTTCCCAAAAACGGGTGGGAAAATATCTCTCATCCTAGGGGGCGATTAGCATCACCTTTTTTGATTGTTTCCTTATAGTGATGTTGAGCTTAAATCGTGAGGTGGATTTACATAACTAATATAAATTTTCATTTATTTTTTTAGTTGTTTTTTTTGTTTTTTTGGTTTTGTGGTTTTTGCTGAATTGTTTTCTATTTTTCGTAAATATTTTCGATTTTTGGTAAAATGTTTGGAGGCAGTTTGGAGGCAACAAAGTAATACCTAGTTAAAAGTATCTACAAAACTAATTGTGTCGCCATCAATGATCCGCATCCCATCCCAGTTAAGCAGAGCAAGAAAAGTATAAAATAGAAGAACGGAACCTATTGAACAATTCTGATTTTCAAACATGTTTAATCAAAGCAGAAAATTTTTCGTAAGAATAAAAAATAAAGATGGGCATTACCCTTTTTTCCTATTTTTGAAGTTGCCACCCACTAGCCCCTTCCCCCTTATTTTGGAAGGGAAATCTCCTTATCCTTTGGTAAGCACTTTTGTGTACATGGCGTAAACGAAGACAACCAATGCAATTATACCTATAATAATTTCAGTCGCTAGAATACTCATAAGGCCCACTACATATAGTACTGCGAATGCGTCAAGTATTATGTGAAGGAACACTGCTATAAGGAAATATTTTAGTGTCTTGCCCCTAACAAGACCGTAACCAATTATTGCAGCTGTTGAAGCATGGAAAAGCACTGCCATCATCCTTTCATAGACTGTAATTAAGGGAAGCCCAAATAGACTAGGTCCGAAAACAACAGATACCAATATGCTAATCTCTGAAATTAACTGTGGAAGAATGAAAAGGCCCATAAGCAAACCTTCCATGCCCATCATAGTCATGGTTAAAAATATATCAAGAAGGATTAAGTCAATTGCCAAGGACAGTTGGTTAAGGAAGAAGTACGCTGCAGCTGAACCTAGCACCAGTATGGCTTCACCGCCTCCAAAACCTAAGCCGACCACTAAACCATAGAAGGCACCGTTCCCCTCACCAATTTTGGTTCTTATGAAGGGAATAATTAGCACCAGTAGTTTAACTGCCTCCTCGATGAATCCCGTAGCTATGAGGTCAACACCGTAAAGAGCAATTCCGCCAAGAAACAGAATATAGATTTTCCTGAGATAGGCAAGGTAAAAAACCACAGCACCAAGCAGGAAAGCCGCAAAAAGAATACGATAGGGTTCCTCCGCAAATCTAAACCTCATCACCAAAAACCAGATGACAAGAGGATAAAGCACAGAAAAAGCAATAGCAAACACTACTCCAATTCCATCCACTCAAAACCACCATTCAAAAATTTTATTTCAAACATGGGATAACCTATGATATAAACCTTTTTAAACCATCAAAAATCCAAACAAACCCTACCACCACCCCTTGAGGCCCTCGAAGTCTAACCAGATAAAAAAGAAGCCTAAAAGACTGGGAATCAGACGTGTACCAAATTAAATAGGAAGTAACACCCAGAGACTTCCTATTTTCAGGAAGAACCAAAAACAGTTGCAAAATAAAAACAAATTGAATTCATCACACACAGAGAGAAGCTCACACTAGAAGCACCAACATTTTTTCGGGCAGTATAGAAAAAATGTTAATTCCTGACTCGCAGTCTAGGCTACGCTGGAGAAACTTTCCTACCACGCTAAAACAGCTAAAAATTCTCCCTCCCCCAACCTGCACTGAGCCACTAAAAACAGAAAGCGTCTACACCTTCTATCACTAGTAACTTAAACTAGGAGAGTTAGGCTTCCTAAAAATTTGAACAGCATACAAATTATTATAAAAATCACGAAATCAAGTTTGAGGATCTACATCTCTAGTCTTAGAAAGGCATTTTAAGTCGCGTGTCACCAGCTTAGATGATTGTAAACAATGCCTGCGGTTATAAGTGGAAGGAACCTTGGGGGCGGGGTGAATGAAGATTATACTAAGGGAACCACACTCTTCAGGGACACTTTAGTATAGGGGTTTTTGGGACTTCTTGTTTTGTTGGTGAAGTTAATAGTTAGTTTGAGCTTTGGAGGTGGGTGTGGGAGGAAAAATATTGATGAAATGTTATCATGAATAACATTTACTTTTATGAAATGTTACCTTTAAATAGGGGATTCACTCATATATTTTAGGCGTTCCAAAGGCACTTTTCCTAGGGGAAGAAGCCATGAGAAGTAAAAAATATACCCTTAATAATAGTCAGCGTGAGCTCCTTAATAAATTTTTAAACGATAAAAGGGCGGAGACTCAAATTAAATCTGCCACACTCAAAAACTATGAGAAGTCACTGAGTATCCTTGCCTCCCAAGTCAAAAAGGATCTGGACAAAGTTACATCCGCTGATCTTAAAAGGTTTTTTGGGGAACTCGAACGGATGAGGGAAGAGGGAAAAATTTCTGACGCCTCAATTAGACTGTACCGTGTCTGCATTCGCGCCTTCTACAAATGGCTGGATGGGAATAAGAAGAGTTCCCGGGTGGACTGGATAAAAGTATCCAGGGTTAGAACAAAAATAAAGTCAGAGGACCTTCTTAGCGAGGAAGAAATTAGCAGGCTCATTAACAGTGCCAGAACTTTAAGAGACAGAGCACTACTAAGCGTATTGTTGGAATCTGGACTGAGGAGGGGGGAACTCTGGAGCTTGAATGTGGGCTCAGTAATTCCTGCAAATTATGGTTTTCTTCTCAGCGTGGAGGGAAAGACTGGAACCCGCACCCTACCCTTAATCAGCAGTGCAGGAGTTCTTGGCGAGTATCTCTCCACGCTACCAAAAGTTAAGGATTCTCCTTTATGGCTTAGTTCTCGCGGTACACGCCTGTCACAGATTTCCATTTGGAGAATTGTTAAAACTTGTGCCAAGAGGGCGGGGATAAGTAAGCGTACCTACGTGCACCTGATGAGACATATGAGAGCCACAGAGCTTTCAACCAGGCTCTCAGACCAAACAATGAAGGGATTTTTCGGTTGGAAGCCCACAAGTAACATGCCAGGAGTCTACAGCCACATTTCAGGAAAAGAGGTGGTACGCGAAATCCTGAGAGTCTCTGGAGTGAATCTAGATGAAAAAAATAATTCGTCTGGACTAGTGATTTGTCCTCGCTGTAAATTGGCTAATACATCAATTAACAATTACTGTGTGCGCTGTGGTACGCCCCTTAAAGAAAGATTGGAAACCTGGCACGAGGAATTTTCGAAATAAACTTGAGTGAAATAGGAGGAGAGAAGAATCAATTGAACGGCTATAAATAAGGTATATATTATTGAATTACAAAGAATTTAGGGATAATTGGGATGGTGGTTCATGTTGGAGCAGGAAGGAGTGGACAAGGTTTGGCTTTTTCAATGGTTTTTACAGATCGCGGGCAGAATTCAAAAAATTTTGGGAAAAGACTATATGCGCATAGCTCTATTCCACATGGGGAACTATGTTAGCAGTAGAATTGGCGAGAAAACGCCTGACCTGGATTCTTTGGACAAATTTAGGGTCTACGTTTTACAAAGATTGGGGAAGGTTGGGGATCCCTGGAATTCTGTGCTTTACGGGATCCTTGAGGCTGATAGGGATTATAAAGCCTCCCTAAAAAGAGGGGAAAGCGGATTCGACAAAGTAGTCAGACTAATTTTAGAATCCAGCACTGTGGGAAAAGAGCCCATCAAGACTCAAAACATATACGAAGCTACCCAGAAATACTTTGACCTTCTCAAATCAGTTAGGCTTGACATTCCAGCCTCCATCCAAGAGGTTGACGCAGACACCATAAATGTGGTAATTAGTGACTGTTTATGTAAGGGTTGCTGCAGCGCAGTTCAGGCAGAGAAACTATTTAGAGACGATGGAACGCCTTTTTGCTGGGCTTTAAAAATAGGCTGCGCCGGAATTTATCAATCGTCTCACAGCCCCTCGGAATACAGGTTACTTGAATTTGACAAGCCCCACTGTAGAGGAATAATTCTCAGAATCTGAACTTTTCTTTTTTTAAACTACACTAGTATTTCGGCCACCCTGATTGGTAATACTTTACTGCCTCCAAAATGCCTCCAAAAATATTTACGAAAAATCGAAAAAGTTAACGAAAAATAGAAAACAACTCACAAAACACAACAAAGTAAAAAAATAAAAAGAAGAACTAAAAAAATAGAAAAAAATAAAATAAAAAATATGTAAAATTAAAACATAACATGAACAGTCTGAAAAAATTTTTGGGCAACCCCTAACCTCCACCAATATTTTTGAGGTGACTTATCAAGTTTTAGGTAAATGGGGGATTATTTTTCTTGGATCTTATCTAGTTTTTGGATGAGGTCTAGAAGTTCTTTTTGAAGTTTTTGTTTCTCCTCAATATCTGTGGAGGTTATGGTGCCCTGCATTTCCTTCTTTTCTAATTCGTCTATTTTTGCCTTTACTTCGAATAGGCGGTTCTGGAGTTTCTCCATTTCTTTTGCGAATTTGGGTTTGGGCTGTGTTGATTGTGAGGGTGTTCTTTGTAGGAAAAGGCTGGCATAGATGTAGTCTTTCTGAACCTTGTCGTATCGTTCCTCAGTCTTGTACCTTTCATAAATGTATTTTTTGAAGTCTATCTCTCCTGAATCGTACTTGGACTTTAGCTTCTCCAGTTTTTCTCCATACTCATTCACTTTCTTCTGAAGTTTTTGTCGGTTCTTGGAGAGTTTCATCACTTTTTGCATCTGAAGCTTGTGTACCTTGTCCAGGTTGATTATTGAGGCGAGAATAACTGGAAAGGCTTCTGCGAACTGGGATACTTCACCCTTCCATGTTTCAAGTTGTTTTCCGTATTCTTGCCGTAAACGGAAAGTATACGTTTTGGCCCACCGCACTCCTTAAATCGACGCAAGCGAACCAGATTTTCGTGTGCAAAAACCAACAAGACCCAGAACTAGAAAACAAGCCCAACAAAAAAATCACAATAAACCACATCTCCTCCCACAACCGGGACAAATACAAGCTGAAGCACAGAAAAGAACCCAAGAGAAGCCGAGGTAAAGGAAGCCCAAAAAATGCTCAAATGCGAAAAGAAGGAATTCAAAGCGCTCCACTGCCCCAAGTGTAGACCAGAGAAGACCATCCCCCTACGGATGCAACCCAATAAAGAATCTACACCCACCGCAACAGAATTTTCACAAACAGGCGGGCCGACCACAGTTTAGGAAGAACTTCAATGCCAAACACCGCCACACAGCACTAACGATCCAAGATGAGCCAAAGACCACTGTTTTGAGGCCAACCACAAAGCTCCCAAAGATCCTCACGGACTGCGCCATCCTCACCATCGCCCAAGTGATGGAATGAACCCTTGGGAAAAGAGGTAACCCCCAGCATGATAGCAGTACTCCACACCCACGGCAAAGACACGAAGTGGAACCCACCCACACATCCACACCCTGGTAACTGAAGGAGAATTCAAAAAGAAAGGCGAATAGATGAATATGAAAAAAATCTTCCCCCTACAGGATGCTGCGTAAAGGGCCTGGCAGTAAGTATCACCCGCCCACAAACTTGAAAGATCACATCGACAACACACAAGAACCGTTCACCCATCCACCGCCTCTTCCACGAGTATCCCAAAAAGGGTTTCTACGTGAGCGCTTTGAGGACACGATAAACAACCGCAGGGAAATGATCAAATACATAGGCAGGTACATCCGACATCCCGCAATCGCCGAAAGCAGGATCGAGGGCTACGACGGTTGGGCACGTGACCTTCTGGTACCTCGACGACGATGGGAACAAGCACCACGTGAAAATGGGCGTGGAAGAGTTTATCACAGCCGTGATAAGGCACATTC
>Ga0136652_1000382_pt1 | contig 21850 bp, 16 predicted proteins | sample ConPoolayeEmetaG_FD_94864 | JGI IMG/M metagenome (GOLD analysis project Ga0136652, IMG submission 94864) | Hot spring microbial mat communities from California, USA to study Microbial Dark Matter (Phase II) - Cone Pool mat layer E metaG... ...
GGTCTATCCGTATGAGGATTTTTCCAAGTCGCTCGAGGCCGTCAACAATTCGATCTACGGGCTCCAGGCCGGCGTTTTTACTACCGACCTGCGAAAGGCCTTCCAGGCTTACGAGCGGCTCGATGTCGGCGGTGTCATAATCAACGATATTCCGACCTTCCGCATCGATCACATGCCTTACGGGGGAGTCAAACAGAGCGGTTTCGGCCGCGAGGGCGTCCGGTACGCCATCGAGGAGATGACCGAGCTAAAACTCCTGGCGCTGAATCTAAAATAGTCGCGGACTTCCTCCTATCTCTTCGTTAATGAACTTCTGCTTTCAAAACGGAGGCGTCGAAATCGAGGTTGCGACAGCTCAGATGCATGTCTTTGACAAAGAGACCGCAAAAGTCTATATTTAATTCTGGAAGAGAGCGGCAAGAACCTACGCTAATAATCCGGAAAGCTATCCAGAATTCAGATGAAACATTTGATAACTCGTCGTTCTTTATTGATAAAGCTGCTGGTCGAATCTTTTCTCATTGCAATCATCACCTTCCCTCTCTCTCCCCAACAGAGCGACCCATTCTATGTCGGCCTCCTCGAGAAAGCGCAAAAGTCATTTCTGGCGAAAAAATACGAAGAAGCCGCCCGCAGCTTTGAGATTGCGGCGTTCGGTCTTCTTGACAACAAATCTATGAGAGCGAAAGCTCTTGTCTACCTTGGTCTCTGCCGTTATTACCTCAAGGATCTCGGTGCAGCCGAAAATAGCCTGCGCGAGGCTGCATCTCTGATGGGTGAGGAGGGATTTAAGAACCTGGCGATATACGAAACAGCCTGGCCCGAGCTCGAAAAGCTGTTGGTCTTTTTTAACCTTTCGCCACCGCAGAACATAAACGTCCCCAAGGAAGTAGAAAAAATCAGCCCAGATTTTGTTATCAAGCCTTCAAATGAGACCCCGGGCGATCCTTTGGCCAAACCGGAAAAGATCCCAGAGGAAAACCCGAGCAAGTCAAGTCCGGAGAATAAGCGGCAGGAAAGCGCAACGAAGCAATCTCAAGCCGATCCCGATTCGGCGCGCACCAATCTCAGACTTAATGAAATTAAAGAGGGGGATCTCGTCCCTCTCGAACTGCTGGATTCGCCTCCCAAAGTGATCAAGCGGGTGGCGGCTGTTCCTCCGATACTTGCTGGCGCATCTGAAAACGAAGGCACGGTGATTCTTAATGTTCTTGTCTCGGAGAAAGGCGCCGTCATCAAAACAGAAATCATCAAAGGGATGAAGCAGGTTTTCGGGTTCGATCAGGCCGCTCAGCGGGCCGTCAAGCAGTGGAAATTCGAGCCCGGCTCGGTTAAGGGAATCAAGGTTAAAGTCTGGATTCCGGTCGCCATCGAATTCAAAAAAAGCGCCGTCTCCTGATCGTCAAGGCCGTCAGCGGGCACATCGCGGTTTGAAATCCGCCTTCAAACTGTGATAAAAAATCTCCCTGAAAAGGATTTTTGCCATGATGAAAAAAGCTTTAGTATGCGGAGCGGGCGGGTTCATCGGCAGCCATCTGGTCAAGCGCCTGAAAAAAGACGGCTACTTCGTGCGCGGTGTGGACCTCAAGTATCCCGAATTTTCGCCGACCGCCGCCGACGAATTCCTGATCCTCGACCTGCGCGAGGAGGAGAACTGCCGCTGGGCGGTCAAAGACAGAAACGGCGTCCCATTTGACGAGGTCTACCAGCTCGCCGCCGACATGGGCGGCATGGGATTCATCGAAGCCGCCGAATGCGAGATCATGCGCAACAGCGCCCTGATCAACATCCACATGATCCATTCGAGCGCTTCGGCCGGAGTGAAGCGCTATTTCTTTTCTTCTTCGGCCTGCGTCTACCGCGACATGGAACCGGACGAAGCGGAGCTCAGCGAAGACCAGGCCTATCCGGCGCTCCCCCACAACGAATACGGCTGGGAAAAACTCTATGCGGAACGGATGGCCATGGCCTACGGCCGTCGCTACGGGATGGCCGTCCGGCTGGCCCGCTTTCAGAACACCTACGGCCCGGAAGGCACATGGCAGGGCGGCCGGGAGAAAGCTCCGGCAGCGCTCTGCCGAAAGGTCGCCGAAGCTGAAGACGGCGGAACGATCGAAGTCTGGGGAAGTGGCGACGCCATGCGCGCCTACACCTACATCGACGACTTGATCGACGGCATCCGCTTGCTGATGGACTCGAACCTCGAAAACGGCGTCAATATCGGCCGCCGGGAATACGTCTCGGTGGACGAGCTCGCCCGGACGATCGTCGAGATCTCGGGGAAGACGATTCATTTCCAACACGTCGAGGGTCCGGTGGGCGTCAAAGCTCGCAATTTCACCAACGACCGGATCACCTCGATCGGCTGGAAATCCCGCTTTTCACTCCGGGAAGGGCTGGCCAGGACCTACCCCTGGATCAAAGCTCAGGTGGAAGCCCAGAAGGAAGAAGCGAAAACACGGTGACGGCCGCGGCCTGGGACTATCTCATCGTTACCGCTTCGAACGAAGAGCAGGCTTCGGCCTTCAGGCAACAGCTCGAGCTGCGAAAGAGGCTCGGGTTTATTCCGCAGGCAAAAGAGATCCTCGCGATTTCAGATCCGGGGGGGAAGCGCGTCGGAAGCGGCGGGAGCACGATCCACTGCCTGATCGAGATCCTAAACAGAGAAATTGGAGGGGGCGGAGCGAGGGATCGCGGCCTACCTCCGAGGGCGGGCGCCGAGATTAATGATCGCGCCGGCCGGCTCGAGGCGCTGAAGCGGCTCCGGATTCTGATCGTTCATGCCGGAGGGGACTCGCGCCGTATTCCCGCCTATGGGCCTTGCGGGAAGGTCTTTATCCCGGTGCCTGGAGAATCCGACCGCGGCCTGAGCATGACGCTTCTCGACCGCCTGCTCCCGACCTATCTCGCGCTGCCTCCAGGAGGGATCAGACAGGGACAGATCGTCGTCACCACGGGTGACGTGTTGCTCATGTTCGATCCGGGCAAGGTGAAGTTCGCCGACCAAGGCATGACCGCGCTGGGGTGTTTCGTGGTGCCCGAGCTCGCCGCAAACCACGGGGTGATCTGCCCGGATGCTGAGGGCAAAGTGCGGCTTTTTCTGCAAAAGCCATCCCCCGCCGAACAGAAGGCCAAAGGAGCCCTCGACCGCCACGGCCGGGCAGTGCTCGACATCGGCGTGATGAGCCTCGATGCCCGCACCGCGCTCGAGCTCGTCGATCTGAGCGATGTCAGGCGGAGTCCATCCGGGAAAATCGCCTGGACGGGACCGATGGCCGAGGCCATCGAAACGCGGGGTCTCGATTTCTACCGCGAAATCTGCTGCGCGCTGGGAACGGAAACCGAATTCGAGGATTATGTTCGGTCGGTCCGGGCAAGCGGGTCGAAGCTCGAGGCTGCGCATCTCAGGCGCATCTTTGACACGATGTCGAAGATTCCGTTTTTTCTATCAGCCTTGCCCGAGTGCGGATTCTTCCATTTCGGGACTTCACGCGAGCTCATCCGGAGCGGCAACGATCTCCTCAGCATGGATGACGGTATCCAGCGAGGCGGTTCCTACCTCAGCCTCAATAACCATATCAGCGGAGACGGTCGGATCGAAGGCGCGAACGCCTGGGTCGAAGGGTGTCGGGTCGAGGCGCCGCTCACGCTTGGAGGCGAAAATTTGGTTGTCGGAGTCGACATCCGAAGCCCGCTCGCGCTTCCTCCGAAATCCGTCCTGGATGTGATCAAGGGAAAGGACAAGCGAGGCGCAGAAGTCTGGTTTGTGCGCTGTTATGGCATGGATGATGTGTTTCATAAGCCTCTGGAAAGGCAGATTGTAGGGCCTGCGGCGGACTCTCAATCAGGTTTCGGAGCGGGAGACAGGGATCGGCCGGAGGCAAATCCGGAGGGGACAACAAATCAAGAGGCAAAGGATGACACAAGAAAGAATTCGGCGGCCGGAGGTGGGGCCAGGTCCGCGGAACTTATCGAAGAAAAATTGCCCATAGGAGAAGGGGCCGATTCGGATAGGGAATGCGCCCGACTCGCCGGAATGCCGCTCCACAACTGGCTCGGTGTCATGGCCGCAACGGCGGATGATCTTTGGGACGCAGGAGTCCCTCCGGATGAGCGACTCGTCTGGAATGCGAGGATTTTCCCCGCGGTCGGTCGTCCGGAAGATTATCGGGAATGGCTTTGGATGCTGTCTCCCGAAAAGGCAACGCCGGAAATGAAAGCGAAGTGGAGGAAGGCGGAACGCTATAGCTTCGCGGAAATGCTCCAGCTTGCCTCCCAGGAGGACTTTCACAGGCGGCGGCTGGAAAACCGGGCGGAAGAGATGCGGCGCTCCCTGCGCCGTCTCTTTCGGCGGGGGAGCGGATTTTCGGCCTCTGAACTGGCGTTCATCCTCGAGTTCATAGGTCCGGAGAAAAAACAGGAGTGGGCGGTCGACCTGCTCCGGTTAACCGCCTCTTATGTCCCCGGAGATGCGGAAGCGAAAAAATCGGCCCCCGGAATCGAACAACTCGAGCTCGCCCGCATTCTCCATACCCTGGGCTCCGCCTTGCTCAAGGTCCCTCCGGGAAGCGAGACGCCCGCCGATCGCTCGAGCGGGGATCATGTGCCGCGAGCCCGCGAAATTCGTCTTCCTGATCGAAGCGGCTCCAAGGGCCCTCCCGGTTCGCCGGCCGGATCTTCTCGTCCGGGGGATAAAAATCAAGGCCTGGCCGTCAATTTCCTATCAGCAGCCTATCGGACGCTCTCCCGACGGGAACAGGCTGCGCTCACGGGAATCGGCCTTCCGGCCGAATTGGCCCATGATGCCCGAACCTGGGCCCTGCGAGCGCGCGAAAAAGCCTTCGAGCAAATCGGACGGACGATCGTCCTGAGCCGGGAGAGATTTCGCGATTTCCCAAAAAACTCCCTGCGGACCGACGAAATCATCTGGGGGCGAGCGCCGGCACGGCTCGACCTCGGCGGCGGCTGGTCGGACACGCCGCCTTACTCGCTCGAACACGGCGGATGCGTCATTAACGCCGCCGTCAACCTCAACGGCCAGCCGCCCATTCACGCCTACGCCCGGGTCATCAAAGAGCCTGAGATCCACATCAGCTCGATCGACCACGGAGCCCGAATCGTCATCGGCGAACTCGACGAGCTTCTTGACTACCGTTCCCCCGAGAGTGAGTTCGGCCTGGCCAAGGCCACGCTCGCCCTTTCGGGCTTTTCCCCGGAACATGCGGATTGGCCGCGCGGCACCCGCACTCTAAGAGACATGTTGCATCTTTTCGGCGGCGGGATCGAGCTCACCACTCTGGCCGCCATCCCGAGCGGAAGCGGCCTGGGGACTTCGAGCATCATGGGGGCTGTCCTCATGGCGGTCGTTCACCGCATGGCCGGACGCAGTCTCTCGCCGAAGCAGCTTTTTCACAATGTCCTGCGCCTCGAACAGGAGCTGACGACCGGGGGCGGATGGCAGGATCAGATCGGCGGTGCGCTCGGCGGTGTCAAAATGATCACCACGGAGCCGGACCTTGTTCCCGACCCTCACATCCGCTTCGTGCCCGACGATGTCCTCAACCCGAGGGTCAACGGCGGGCAAACTCTTCTCTACTATACGGGATTGAGGCGCCTGGCCAAGAATATCCTGCACTATGTCGTGGGCAATTATCTCGACCGCGACCGCGAAGCGATGGCAACGCTCCGCAGGCTCCACGCTTTTCCGCCCATGATGGTCGAGGCCATGACGAGCAAAGACATGAAGCGGTTCGGGGAACTCATCGCTGTCGCTTGGAATCTCAACAAGGACATCGACCCGGATTCGACGACCCCGGAGATCGAGGCCATCCTGGAGCGCATCAGGCCTCACATGCACGGCGCCAAGCTCCTGGGCGCCGGCGGCGGCGGGTTTCTGCTGATCGTCTGCAAATCTCCGGCCGCCGCCATGGTCATCCGGGCTGATCTCGAAGCGCGTCCGCCCAACGATCGCGCCCGCTTCTTCGATTTCGACATCAGCCCGGAGGGCCTTGCCGTAACCTCCTGCTGACCGGGAGTCAGTTCTTGACGATTGACAAATTGCTTTGTTCCCCCTTTACGCATCTGCCGCGTCCGGCGGAAAGAATAAAGCAGAAAAAGCCCGGCAGGGCTGAGCTCTCAAAATCCAACCCCTTTGCCCCGATCGCCGATGGCATATTCGACGAGGCACAAAATGGTTGACTCGCGCTTGACAGCCCCCCGCCTCCGTCCTAAACTAAAACGTCAATCCGGAACGAAAATTCTGCGAGGAGGTCTTTTTTGAAAGTCGTTAAATTATCCGTCGTCAGGGACAAAATAAAGGATCTCGTCCAGCAGGCGAATTTCGAGCTCCAGGAGGATGTTCTCCAGGTGATCAAGGACATGGCCGCTAAAGAAGAATCCCCGGCAGGGAAAGAGGTCTTCAATCAGATGCTCCAGAACGCCGCGATCGCCCGCGAGGAAAAGCTCGGTCTCTGCCAGGACACGGGTCTTGCCGTCTTTCTGGTCGAGCTGGGCGAGGATGTCAGGTTCGACCGGGATGACGGCCTGGGCAGCCTGCGCGAAGCCATCACCGAAGGGACCCGCCTCGGGTACGCCGAAGGATACTTAAGAAAATCCGTGGTCGAAGACCCCATCCGACGGAAGAATACTGGGACAAACACCCCGGCTTACATCCATTGGGAGCTCGAACCGGGCGATATCTTCAAAATCACCTTCATCGCCAAGGGCGGCGGCGCCGAGAACATGAGCGCGGTCCGGATGTTCGCTCCCGCGGCCGGTCAGGAAGGGATCGAGGATTTTGTCGTCGAGACGGCCGACAAGGGGGGCTCGAACCCCTGCCCGCCGATTGTCGTCGGCGTCGGCGTCGGCGGCAACTTCGAGTACGCGGCCTGGCTGGCTAAAAAGGCATTACTGCGGCGGCCCCTCGGCTCCCACAACCCGGACCCCTTCTACGCTGACATGGAGCGCCGGCTCCTCGAGCGGATCAACAAGCTCGGGATCGGCCCCCAGGGAATGGGCGGACGAATCACCGCCCTCGCCGTTCATGTGGAAGCCTTCCCCTGCCATATCGCTTCGATGCCGGCCGCCGTCAACATCCAGTGTCATTCGCACCGGGTGATGGGCTTCGAGCTCTAAACGTTATCTTAAGGGAAAAAATCGGGACCATGGAGCGCTCTCTTTTCCCTCCCCTCATCCTGCAGAGAAATTTAGGGGAACACAGATCGCCCTCCTCCTCGATCGATCGTCCCGAGGACATAGACAATAGCTTTCCACTCTAAGAGAATAGCAATTGGCGTGAGAGGAAGACAACCGGAAGGAGAATTCGATGATTGAGATCAGATTTCACGGCCGGGGCGGACAGGGAACGGTCGTCGCCTCCAAAGTCCTGGCCGACGCTCTGGCCATGGAAGGGAATTATGTCCAGGCCTACCCGGAATTCGGCGTCGAGCGGCGCGGCGCTCCGGTCTTCGCCTTTATCCGGATCGACGACAAGCCGATCTACGATAAAAGCCGCATCTACGCCCCCGACCACGTCGTCGTCGTCGACCCGACGCTCGTCGAGGCCATCGATGTCACCGAAGGACTGAAGGACGGCGGCGTCATCATCATCAACAGCGACAAAAAGCCCGAAGAGTTCAAATTCCCGTCCCAATTCCGCGTGGCCACGATCAACGCCACGGAAATCGCCGTCAAGCACAGGCTGGGGACTCTGGCCGCGCCGATCGTCAACACGGCCATCGTCGGCGCGGTCATCAAGATCCTGAACCTGACCCGGCTCGATCCGCTTCTCGAGGCGATCAAGGAAGGCGTGCCGATTAAACCGGAGGACAACATGGCCGCGGCCAGGGAGGCCTATGAGCTTGCCGAGAGGGTGGTGTGAGATATGAATAAAACAAAAAAGAAGACCGAAAAAATCATTTTCGAATCGGAAAAAGATGTGCCGTTGGTCCCGATGTCGCTCGGATCCATGCTTTACAACAAGACCGGCGCCTGGCGGAACATCCGACCGGTCATCGACACCTCCAACTGCCTCCAGTGCGGGATTTGCTGGAAATTTTGCCCGGATGTGGCCATCCTGATCGAGAACGAATTTCCCGTCGTCGACTACGTTTACTGCAAAGGCTGCGGGATTTGCGCCGAGGAATGCCCCTCCAAATGCATCGCCATGGTGGAGGAAGAGAAATGAAAAAAGTCATCATGGGAAACCACGCCCTCTCCTGGGGTGCCACCCTGGCCCGCGCCCAGGTCATCGCCGCCTATCCGATCACGCCTCAGACTCAGGTCGTCGAGCTGCTGTCCGAAATGTGCGCTTCGAAAAAGCTCGACGCCAAGTTCATCAAGGTCGAGTCGGAACATTCGGCCATGGCCGCCTGCATCGCCGCCTCGCTCGCCGGCGCCCGCACCTTCACCGCGACATCGGCTCAGGGTTTGACGCTCATGCACGAGCTTCTCCACTGGGCCTCGGGCGGTCGGATGCCCGTCGTCATGGGCAATATCAACCGCGCCATGGCCCCGGGCTGGTCGATCTGGACCGACCAGAACGACAGCCTCAGCCAGCGCGACACCGGCTGGATGCAGTTCTACTGCGCCTCGAACCAGGAAGTCCTCGATACCGTCATTCAGGCGTTTAAGGTGTCGGAGGCGCTGATGATCCCGAGCATGGTCATCCTCGACGCCTTCGCCCTCTCCCACACCTATGAAGTCGTTGAGATACCGGACCAGGATAAAGTCGACGCCTACCTTCCGCCGTTCAACCCGCCCGTGCGCCTTACGCCGTCCGATCCCCACGCCTTCGGCGGCCTGACCGGACCCGAGCACTATTTCGAACTCCGTTACAAGCTTCAAATCGACATGGAGAAGGCGCCGGCTCTGATCGAAGAGAGCGGACGCGAGTACGAGAGGATGTTCGGCCGCTACCTCGGCGAAGTCGAGGACTACCGCTGTGACGACGCCGAGCTTATTTTCGTCTCTTCGGGCACAGCCGGCTACACCGGCCGGGTGGCTGTCGATGCCCTTCGTCAGGAAGGCGTCAGAGCCGGGAACCTGAGGATCAAAGTCTTCCGGCCTTTCCCGTTCGAGAGGGTGCGCCGGATCGCCGCCGGTGCGAAAAAAATCGCCGTCGTCGATCGGAATATCTCTTACGGCCACCACGGCATCTTCTACCAGGAAGTGAAGTCGGCCCTTTACGGCAAGGATCATGGTGTACCGGTTTTCGGCTACATTACCGGTCTGGGCGGCCGCGACGTAACGCCCGACACATTCAAGGAAATCGCCCGGCACGCCCTGACTAAGGACGAGCCAGACGAGGAAATCGTCTGGATCGGAGTGAAGAAATGAAAAAAGAAAAAACGATGAAGCTCAGCTTGCCGACGGAAGAATTGATGAGCTCCGGCCATCTGGCTTGCCAGGGATGCGCAGCCACTCTGGCCATGCGCTATGTCCTCAAGGCGCTGGGGCAGAAAACCGCGCTCTGTATTCCGGCCTGCTGCTGGTCGGTCATCGACGGACCGTTCCCCCATTCTTCGCTCGACGTCCCGATCTTCCACTGCGCCTTCGAGACGGCGGCCTCTTCGGCCTCGGGGTTGAAGGCCGGGCTCGAAATGGTCGGCGACACCGAGACGACGGTCGTCGCCTGGGCCGGAGACGGGGGGACGTTCGACATCGGCATCCAGGCCCTGAGCGGCGCGGCGGAGAGGAATGACGACATCATTTACGTCTGCTACGACAACGAAGCTTACATGAACACGGGAATCCAGCGCTCGAGCGCCACTCCCTACGGAGCCTGGACGACGACGACGCCGGTCAAGCACTTTAAGAACCGTCCGAAGAAGGACATCGACGCCATCATGGCCGCGCACCGGATTCCGTATCAGGCCACGGCCAACACGAGCTACCCGGAAGATCTTTTCCGGAAGATGAAGAAGGCGAAAGGGATCAAGGGAACGCGGTTTTTCCACATTTACGCTCCCTGCCCGACCGGCTGGAAGTGCCGGCCCGAGGACTCGATCAAGCTCGGCCGGATGGTCGTCCAAAATTGCATGTTCCCTCTCTATGAGGTCGAAAACGGCGAAAAATACACCATCAACATCAAGCCGCGGGAAAAAAAGCCGGTGGCGGATTATATTCGGCTCCAGGGCCGGTTCCGGCATCTCACCGATGCGGACATCGCCTATATTCAGCAGGAAGTTGACCGAAATTGGGAAAGGCTTCTCAAACGGGCCGAGTGTTAGGCCGGAGGTCAGGTTAGAGTCGTCGCTTGATGGCGGCGGCAATCACTTCCGGCGGTTCGCCGAGCAGGAATTTCATCGGGATATCACGAATATAGTCGTCTTTCCAGGAAAAGTTTTCCTCGTTGAGGACGTTCTGGATTTCCAGGATTTTGTCGCCGAGAACCTCCTTTTTCTGGGCTAAAGACAGGCCCTCGGCAAAATCCACGTGAAAAAGAAGCAGGCGTTCGAGTCTATTTCCTGCTCCTAAAAGAGGGACGATCAGGATGGAGGCTCCATCCGAGCGCCCGCTTCCCGCGTACACCTCCCTGTTTTTTACGATTGTGCGTTTGGACCCCATCAGCGGGGCACCTGCTTCCGCTCTCGACCGCATTCCGGCGGCCATACCCCCCCGCCGTTCGACGGAAATCGTCGTCGCGTCAACAGGGAGACCGTCATCGTCGAGCCCGTCCAGCCGGTATTGGGTATAGCCTCGCACGGTCTCGACCGCAGGCTGGAGCCGTTTGATGGCCAGGACGGCCTTTTGCGTCAGGTTCTCGGCCGAAAAGCCGAGCGCTGCCAAGGCATCGAAGACGACGCCCCGAAGAGACGGGTATTTTCGGCTGGTGCCGACGGTGACGGTTTTGGCCTGATGGCGGATGGCGTCCACGGGGCGGCTCAACTGATCGATGGCCTTTCCCACCACCGCGTCGAGAAGATCGAGCGGCGTCATCCCCTGGCTCGCCGGGAAATCGCGCCTGAATTCTTCGGCCGGAATCCTGGCCGTGGCGTACTTGAGGAGAAGGGTCAGATCGGTGGCTGTATCCACATTGAGATTGGCCACATGGCCAGCGGCCCGCCAGAGGTTGAAAATCGCCTCAAATTCACCGACAACGCGATGAAGCTTCGGGTCGGTCGTGCTTTCGAAGATGTCGAGGCCTAACTCCTCCTGCCGGGAAAGAACTTCGGCGAGTTTCGAACGGAAACGCCGCAAATGGCCGGCCTGCTCGTCCAGACTCGTGGCCGCATAATAGCCCCAGAGGTGGCCGGCGAGCGTATTTAAGATCACCGACACCGGGAAATCGGAACGCGGCACGGAGATGACGTGATCGACGATAGGATCGAATCTCTTCTCTTCTTCATCGGCAATGACCACGACCCGGGAGGCGTGGGCTTTGAAAATCGCCGTGTCCTTGACGATATCCTCGAGCACGATTTCGGGGCTTCCGGCCGCCAGCACCAAAATCAGCGGTTCGGCGGAGAGGTCGATGTGCTTTTTGTCTTCGATGATGTCCGAAGAGATCGTCTTGTAGCAGAGCTCGCTAAGCTTGATCCGCACCTCGTCGGCGGCCACCTTGTTGGCGCCGCTTCCGACCACCGCCCAGTGCCTCTTAAGCCTGGCCAAATCCCAGGCGGTGCGGCGGATCTTCTCTCCCTCAGCGATGACCCGGTCCATCAGAGCGGGCGCGCGCTCGAGGGCTTCAAGCTCGCGGACGATCGTCTCCTCGGGCAGGACGTTCAGAAGCTGGGCCAGGAAAAGCGTCAGGACGCATCCCGCAGCGATTTGAGAATAGAAGGCTTTGGTCGAGGCGACCGACATCTCGATGTCGCGGCCGTCGCTCGTGTAGAAAACGCCGTGCGCTTTGGTCGTGATGTCGGACTGGCGCCGGTTGACGATAGCGATGACCGAGGCGCCTTGGTCCCTGGCGATGGCCACAGCCCGGTTGGTGTCGGTCGTCGTTCCCGACTGGGTTACGGCGATGACGAGCGAGCGCGCCAGGTCTTCCGCAGAGGCAAAGCCGCTCAAGTCGCTGGCTTTCTTCGCCCGGATGTTCAGGCCGGCGTTCTTGAGGTAAATGACCATGGCCTCGGCGATGGCGCTACCGGCAACAGCGGCGGTCCCTTGACCGATGATAAAGACATTCCGGATTCTCCCCGAGGCGAGGTCACGCCGCGTCTTTTCCGGGACGACTTCGGGCCCGAGGTTGAAGGCGACGTTCTTTCCCAGAATCCTACATTTACCGCGGAGAGTTTTTCGGAAAGAGGAGGGCGAATCCGAGATCTCCTTGACAAAAAAATGCCGGTGGAGGCCGCGGTCGATGTCGCGTGTCGTGATCTCGGCGCTCTTGATGTCCGAAGCGGTAAGCGTGATCGGGTGTCCGTCATAAGACAGGGCTTCGATCCCGGCGAGACCCGGCCCTCGATCGTTGGAAAGAATAAAAATTTGGCCCTGAGAGGCGGGATCGCCTTCGACCCGCGGCTTCTCGCCGTCCATCTTGATGAAGACCGGAGTCCCTTCGATCAGGCCGTAGACTTCCGAGGCGAAAATATACTGGCTGTCCGCGATGCCGACGAAAAGAGACTGGCCGCTGCCACGCAGCGCCAGGTAAACTTTCCCGGGTTCCAGGTTGGAGGTCATGGCGATGGCGTGGGAGCCCTCAAAGCCGAAGACGGCCCGGCGGAACGCCTCTTTGAGGTTGCATCCCTCAAGGAGGTGGGCCTCGACGGCGAGAGGAATGGCCTTGGCATCCGTTGTCACGCGCGGGTCGGTATGGCGCCCTTTCGCCTCGCTCGCCCGCTTGATTTCCAGGTAGTTGTCGATATCTCCGTTCAGGGCGACGTTGATCGACCAGCGCCCGACGCCGTAGGCGGGATAAATTCTTTCTGGGGCGACCTTCCCTTCCGGGCTGCGCGTGGAATTGTCCACGGGATGGCAATTGAAGATGTTGATGGCACCGACCGAGGCCCAGCGGGTGTGGGCGAGGCAGGTCTCGTCCAAAATCCCTTCGGCGGAAAAACATTTCAGGACGGCGTCGCCGGCGATCACCGCGCGGAGTTCGCGGCAATTTTTTCCCAGCTCTCCGGTGATCGAGGCTGTTTTATAAGCGAACCCGATAAAATCCTTGAAATGCCGGATGGACCTGTCCACGAGGTCGCCGCCGGTTGTCCGCTTTTCGAATTCGTCCATCAGACCCAACTGGCGAAGACGAATGAGCGCTCGATCCATAGCGTCCGGCAGGAGCCTGAACCCGAAATACACTCCGGTCGAGTCGCGGCCTCGGACTTCCAGCCGGTCCATGGCGTTGAGGACGAAATTCAGCCGGTGGAATATCCGAAATTCGGAGGGTCCGACCAGGCCGCCGCTCAAGGCGAGAATTTTTTCCTGGTTTTTGATGAGGTCTTCTCTCAATCCCCAGAGGATATCGTTGAGTTTGATAAGCCGCGAAGAGGCGGCCTCGACGATCGGCGTTGAGATCTCGCCGGCGAGTTTTTCCAAGAGCTCGCTCTGGTCGCGGACAAAAGAATCGAGCCTGTCGGCGAACCTCTTGAGCTCATCCCAACCGCCCGACTGATGGAGGGCATACTGCAGGTCGAGATCCTGCTGGACGGCGAAGATTGTTCTTTCCATTTCCAGTACGGCCTCTCCGCCGAGGAGGCTACGGGCGATGGCCCGAGAAGAGGGATCGGCGAGACTCTTGGCGCGGATGTGCTCGAACAAGCGGCCGAGTTTTTCCGTCAGACCGGTCCGGCGGACGGGCGTTTTGACGGCGACGATCCCGGCCAGCCCGCAAAAAAGCGTCAAAGGGACGTGGGGGAAGAAAATGATGGATTGGGGGGGGACCAAAGCCGGATTTCGACCGACGAAAATTCTCCAGCCTTTGATTCCCCGCCTCATCTTGCCGGTCATGCTAAGAATATAGCTTCGAGAGCCGAACTCTGTCAAGGCGATCCCGCGCTCGAGAGCGAAAAGCGGGCTGCGAGAAAGATCGCTCCGGTTCAGAAGGCTTGAAAAAAATTCCTATTAAATCTATAATTTTAGTGTATTTTGAAGCTCCTCCCGGTCGGCGGATGCTCCGAAAAGCGAAAATCCGTGCCGGGCAAAAAATTTAGGCCCCAAAGGAGGCTGTGGTGAGAAAGATATTCTTGGCGATATTCGCCCTCGCTCTTTTGACCGCAGGCGCAGTCTTCCATCGAGACGTCGCCGCTCAAGCCGGCTTCGCGGCCGCGCCCGACTTCCGTCTGACCGATCTCAAGGGCAAGACGATCTCCCTGGCCGATTACAAGGGCAAAGTCCTATTCCTTAATTTCTGGGCCACCTGGTGCCCGCCGTGCCGGGCTGAGATTCCCGATTTCGTCGAAGTCTATTCCGAAATGAAGTCCCAAGGATTGGAAATCCTCGGCGTCTCGCTCGACACAAAGGGGAAGGATACGGTCGTTGCCTTCGTCGAAAAGTACAAGATCAACTATCCGGTCGTCCTCGAATCAAAAAGAGCGACGGAAAAAATCATCAGCGACTTTCAGCCCGGACAGTTCATCCCGACGACGATCGTTATTGATAAGCAGGGCCGGATTAGAGACAAGTACGTCGGACAGCTGGACAAGGCCCAGATTCTGAAGTATTTCCACCAGCTCAGCAGCGAATAGCCGGGCCTTCCCCCCCGCTTCGCCTCCCCGGCGAATTCTTCGGGCCGTCCTGTGCCCCGGGCGGGGGCGATGCATGAACTCAAGCCGCGCGGCTGAGGGGCGCTGATCCCGCCGCCGGCAATCGGTCTCCCCGCGACAGCCCGCAGAGCCTGTTCGCGCCCTCGGCAATTCATAGAGCGGAATTTTCTATTTCTCAGGAAGCGAGAAGACGATGGGGCGCGGTTTATCGTGCGGCGCCCATCGCCTCGCTCATCCGGGCGAGCAGTGTTTCTTTTTTCACAAACCCAACGATCCGAAGCTCCGGCGCTTCTCGGCCGTCCGACTTCAGAAAGACGAGGGTCGGCACTCCCTTGATTTGATATTTTTTCTTCAGCCGGTTCGCCGCTGGATCCCGCGACGAGGTGAGATCCACTTTGAGCATGACGAAGCGGCGGGACAGGGCCACGACTTCCGGCTCGGGAAAAGTAAACCTGTCGAGCTCTTTGCAGGGGAGGCACCAGTCGGCGTAGAAATCGATCAGAACAGGCAAGGATTGATCCTTCGCCTGGGCCAGGGCTTCGTCGGAATAGTTCGACCAGCGGATTCCGGTCTCGGCGCTCGGCCCGCCGAGTCCGCCGGTCGAAGCGGCGCTTTCGATTCGCTCCTCCACATAACCCTGGATTCCCTGGGTGGCGATGATCAGCCCGACGGCAAAAAAAAGAATCCCTGTAAGTTGCCTGAGGACGGAAAACGCCCTGCCGGAAAGTTTTGTCGGCTCGATCCAGGCCATGTAGACTCCGCCGGCAATAAATATCATGGAGAGGGCCAGATGATAGGAGAGAGTCGAAGGAAAGAGCGGCCGGATAAAATAAACCGCCATGCCGAGAAGGACAAAGCCGAAAATCTTCCGCACCCAGACCATCCACAGGCCGGATCGCGGCAGGCGATCCAGGCTTCCCGAAAAAACAGCCAGAAAGAGAAATGGAATTCCGAGGCCGAGAGCAAGGATAAAAAACATCAAGAAACCGAGGACGGCATCGCCGCGCTCGCCGACATAAGTCAGGAGGCCGAGAACAAACGGGCCGATGCATGGGGCGGCCACAATCCCGACCGTCAATCCCATAAAAAGCGTCCCCAGATAGCCCTTCCGGTTTCCACCGGCGAGCCGACTCAGAAAAGACGGCAGACGGAATTCATAAAGATCGAACATGCTCAAAGCCAAAGCAATCATGACCGCGCTGATGATGAGGAGGACAACCGGATTTTGAAGCGCTCCGCCGAAAAGGCTTCCGGTCAGGGCGGCGGCGACTCCGAGGGCGGAGTAGGTGAACGCCATCCCCAGGACGTAGAAGAGGGCATGGATAAGAACGCCTCCCTTCCTTCCCTTCGCCTGTCCTCCGAAATAGCCGATGGTGATCGGAATCAGGGGATAAACACAGGGAGTCAGACTCAGACCGAGCCCGCCGATGAAGACCAGAATAAAAGTCAGAAGGAGCCCGCGTTCTTGGACCGTCAAAGCAAAAGCGCCTTCTCCTGTTGCGGGGGCCGCCTCTTTTTCCGGCAAGTTTTTTAATTCCTGAGCGGGGCGGTCAATCTCGGCGTGCTCTTGAAGAGCTCCGGACTCCTCCGCTGTTGCCTGGATCGTGGGCGATGAAGAAACGGGAGCGGCGACGGGAAAAACCTTCCGGAACTCGATTTCGGCCGGCGGCAAGCAGGTAGTGCTATCGCAGGCCTGGTATTCAAGACGGCCGTGGATCATCACTTCATTCTTCGCGAAACCTTTGGAAAGCCTGACGCTCGTGAAGATACGGACAGTCCCTTCATAAACTTCGAGCGGCGCCGAAGCAAAGTCGAACGTTTTGACGATCGGCGCCGGATATTCTATGCGGCCGAATGTCACACCCTCCGGGCCGGAAAAGCTGATTTGAGTGGGAATCAGGGCTTCATCTTTCGGCCGGGAAGAGTTGATATGGAAGGGAGAAGCGATCTGGATTTCGACCGCCAGCCGATGCTCCTCTCCTGGCCGGAGCTTATCGACCGGGCTGAGGAGGCTTAGCCGGACAATGTCGTCGCTCGCTTGCTTCCCGCCGGGGATCGGGACGGCGAGCGCCGCCAGATAAACTGAAAAAATTCCGCAGCAAACGATCGATCCCTTCTTCACTTTTTCTTTCCAAAACAGTGGAACCGCATTATAACACCCTCGGTCGAGCGGATCAAACTCATTTTCATCCTTGTCCCAGAGCGTTTTTATCCCTTTCAGGATCAGGTCGTCATAAAGGCAAAATTCTTCCTCGCTTTCGCTCGCCTCACCGGCAATGTTGGCTGAGCCGTAAAACGGCTGATTTATTCATTGTCAAGACCTGACCCCTGGTCGGACCCCGGTTTCTACCAGCGATAGGCAACGGCGGCCCAGGTAAAACCGGCGCCGAAGGCGTCCATCAGGACGATGTCCCCTTTTTTGAGTTTCCCGGCCTCGGCGAGTTCGTGGAGGCTGATCGGGATCGAGGCCACCGACACGTTGCCGTATTTCTGGATATTGACATACACCCGGTCGGCCGGAAGATGCAGCCGCTCTCCGGTGGCCTCGATAATCCGGGTGTTGGCCTGATGGGGGATCAGCCAGCGGACATCCTCTCTCTTCAGCCCCGCTCTCTTCAACGCCTCGACCGCCGCCTCGCCCATCCGCTTAACGGCATGCTTGAATACTTCGTTTCCCTTCATCTGAATGGTGTGGAGATTCTCGGCCACGGTCTCCTCCGAAGCCGGCATCCGCGTCCCGCCCGCGGGCACATAGAGGAGATGGCCGAGCGACCCGTCCGCTTTCCAGTAATGGCTGAGCATCCCCGATTCCCCGTGGCTCTCTTCGAGCACGACGGCTCCGGCCGCATCGCCGAAAAGGACGCAGGTCGAACGATCGTTCCAGTTCGTGATTCTGGAAAGGACTTCCCCGCCGATGAGAAGGACGCGGTTCGAGGCGCCGCTGAGAATCAAACCTTCGGCCACGATCATCCCGTAGAGGAAACCCGTGCATCCGGCGCTCACGTCGAAGGCGGCGACATGATCGGCACCCAGACCCTGCTGAACCCAGCAGGCGGTCGAGGGAAAAACCGTGTCCGGTGAAGCCGTGGCGACGATGATCAGATCGATGTCCTTGATCGCAAAGCCGCCGTTTCGAAGGGTGGCGCGGGCGGCTTTGACGCAAAGGTCCGAAGTCGCTTCTTCCTCCGAGGCGATGTGGCGTTCTCGGATCCCGGTTCGGGTAACGATCCATTCGTCGGTCGTGTCGACGATTTCCTCAAGGTCGGCGTTGGTCAGGATCTCCTCTGGAGCATAGAACCCCGTGGCCGAGATTTTGACTCGCCTTGGCCGATCGCTTTTCCGCATGTCTCGGACTCCAAAGAATGATACTCTATAGCACACCTTCCCTGATTTTTCAACGGCGGGAGCAAACCCGATTTGAGAAACAGCCCGGGAACTGGTAGAATCGTCTCTTCCAATGAACGGACAGCGCTCGGCTCGGATTTTGCTCCTCCTCGTCTTCTCCGCTTTGATCGCTCTCCCGGGGATCGTCCGAGCGCAGCTCGCGCTCGGTCAGTATGAGCCCGAAGCTCCCCTCCGGACATGGAACACGTTCGGCTTCGAAAGCGCGGCTTCGATCGGCCGCGGCGGAACGTCGTTCGCTCTGGTCGAAGACCCTGCCACAGCGCTCTCCAACCCCGCTCTCCTGGTCGACCTCCCGGGGACGGCCCTGATCTTGAACGGCGCCTCGAATTCCGCCTCCCTTTATCGCTATGCGCTGGTCAACACGGGAGTCTTGAGAAGCGACGAGAACCTGACTCTTCATTCCCTGGCTCTCGATTTCGGCGGGGTTTCGTTCCGCTGGGGCGATTGGGCTTTCGGCCTCGGCGCGGCGATCAGCGAAATCTATGATCGGCCCGGCGTGAACTACGAATACCGCACTCAGGGCGAGCTCGCTTATCGCCTTGATTTCAGTCAGAGCGGGTTCCTGAGAGTCATCCATCTCTCCGTTGCCCGCCGTTTCGGCTCAAGGTTTAGGGTCGGATTGGGAATCAACTCGGCCGGGGGCGGACTCGACCGGGAAACCGTGGAAAGCTATCCTCGGTCCGGGGTCACGATCAGCGACCGCAAAGAACACGATTTTTCCGGAATGTTTATCAACGGCGGGATAGCGGCGGCCCTGTTCAGCCGTCTGGAAGCGGCTCTTGTCTTCCGGACGCCTTACATGAAGAAAGCAGAAAGCCGGAGCAGGCTCCGCTACAGCGCCCCGGCGGGGGGAACGGACATCCGGATCGACGCCGATGCCGAAGACCATTTCCGGCAACCTCTGGCCCTGGGCTTCGGGCTGAGTTTCCGAGTTTCAAGGGCCACCCGTCTCCTTGCCGACGCCTCTTATTTCGACTGGTCCAATTACAGGATCACATTTCTCGGCGAGGATCTCGAAAGGAACTTCAAAAACACGATTAAACTCAACATCGGGGCCGAGACGATGATCGTCCTGAATATTTTCGGCTCGAAGGCCGCTTTGCCTCTCCGTATCGGCATGAGCTACGATCCTCAGCCCGTGCGGGAGCCGGCCTCCTCTTATACTTCATTCTCTGCCGGGATCGGACTCCGCTGGCGGATCATCGCCCTCGACTGCGGGGCCTCGCTCGGCAGCGAAAAAGGATCAGGAAGATCCCTCGAAGCGAGACGAATCTCGTTCTCGCTCGGCCTGAGGCTCTAAATCAACGGAAGAATGGCCATGAATCAGCGGACGGAAATTCCCATCGGCCGCGAGCGGCGGAGGAAAAATTTCTTTGTCGCGGCAATTCTTTTTCTTCTTTCCTTCGACTGGACGGTTCAAGGCCAGCAAAAAAGCGCCCCCGGCGAGACCGATCGCCCGGAAATCGTCAGCTTGGAAGCGACCCGAGATACGACGGCGACTCTCCGCAGCCTCGAGCTCGACCTTCTCTTTGAATGGGAAGGCCGTGTCTATGCCCTGGCGAATGCCGACGACCTCCTTGTTCTCAGCCGGCTCGGCTTTCCCTATTTCATCGAAACCCAAAGGTTTCCATCTTCCCGGACTTCCGAATTTGCCGTCACGGGCGGAGCAAACGGGGACTATCATTCCTATAAAGAGCTCGAGGCCGACCTTCAAGCCCTGGAACGCTCATTCCCCGGCCTGGCTAAAATCCACACGCTCGGCACGAGCCTCGAAGGGCGAAAAATCGAAGCGTTGAAAATCAGCGATAATGTCGCCCTGGATGAGGACGAGGCCGAAGTTCTCTTTCTCGGCTGCCATCACGCCCGAGAGTGGATTTCCGTCGAGGTTCCCTTCTTGCTCGGCAAACACCTTCTCGAGAATGCTTCCTCCGCCCCTGAAATCCGCCGGCTGGTCAACGAAAGCGAAATCTGGATCGTCCCGCTCGTCAACCCCGACGGGCTTGAGTATTCGATTCATTCTTACCGTTACTGGCGAAAGAACCGTCGCCTGAATTCGGACGGGACCTTCGGCGTCGATCTCAACCGGAATTACGGTTATGTCTGGGGGATCGACAATATCGGCTCGAGTCCGAACCCGGCTTCCGATATCTACCGCGGAGCCGCTCCCTTCTCCGAGCCGGAGACCCGGGCCGTCCGCGATCTCTTTCTCAAAAAGAACTTCCAGGCGATGATCAGTTACCACAGCTATTCCCAATTGATCCTTCATCCCTGGGGTTACACCACGGCGCCGTCGGACAAGGAAGCCTTGCTGAGAGAAATCGGCGAAGCCATGGCCTCGGTCATGACACCGGTCAACGGACGGGTTTACAAGACCGGCCCGGCGGGAGCATTCCTCTACCTGACGAACGGCGACACGACTGACTGGACATTCGGTCTCTCCGGCATCCCTTCTTACACCATCGAGCTGCCTCCCGTGGATCAGCTCGGCGGCGGATTTTTCAATGCCGAGAAGGATATCCTGCCGATCTTTCGGGAGAACCTCCCCGCCGCCCTCTATCTCATTGATTGGTCGGTCAAGAAGCACAATGCAACCGGAGGTGATACGCAAGAGAAAAGAGCCTCAAACGCCCGCTCAAACAGCGCAAAAAAAAATCATTGACAACAGAACTATTTTAGGATAAACAAGTTAGCATCTTTCCTGCCCCGGAGGGAATTTTGGAGCTGGTTGCTTTTCAGGCCGTGCCGCCCATCGAGAAGGAGGGCCTGCCCTACTGGATCTTCTGGTTCATGCTTCTCATCATCATGCTTCTTGTCGTGTTTATCTTTCTGCGTGACAAAAGCCTGCGCCAGCGCATCAGCACGTTCCTAGCCGGAGCAAAACGACGCTCGATCCTCATCCGGCTCAAGTTCCAAATGAAAAAAGAGAGACAGAAGCGGATCGCCTCGCTTAAGAGACTCGGCGAAAAAGCCTGGGCCGAGGACATCCCGCACGAGGAAAGCGAGGCCATCCGCGCCGAACTCCGGGGACTTTTCGAGAAGCGCGGCGCTTTCCAGATGGAATGGGACGCCGCGTTGCGAGAGCTCGAGAAACTTCATAAGAAACTCGAGGAGACGATCGGCTTTTACCGGAAGAAGGTTGAGGAAGAGCTCCTCAAAAGGAAGCCCGACGATGAGCTCCTGAAGCGAAAGAAGGAAGAAGAGAAAGCGCTGAAGAAAGTCCCCCATAAGGATCTTGAAATCGAACGACAAATCCAGGAAGTTAAAGCAGAACAGGCGATGATCCGGGACCATATTAACGAGGTCAACGCGGCCGTCGGGGAGATCGAAAGCGAGGGCCGCGGCAAACGCCGCGAAGTGGAAAAAGAGATTCATCACTGGGAAAAAAAGAAGGAAAAAATCCAGGATCGGATCAAGGAGATCGAGGCTCATCAAGAAGAGCTGTTCTTCGCTCTCGGCCGGGTGTTTGACGATCGGAGGATCGACCACCCTTCTCTGGCCGTGCTTTATCATGAGATCGACGACATCGACCATCGGATCAGCACGTTGCAACACCGCATCGAAACACTGAGCGGCGGATAGGCCTTCCCCTTATTCTCTTTCCTTCTCTTTTTCTTTCCTTCTCTTTTTATCCTTCTTCTCCTTATTAAAAAGACAAGCCTTCAGATCGTTTTCTGGTCTCAAGAATCTTGATGATTCTTCCGATAGGACGGGACGCCTTCGGAAGCATCCGGATGGAGAACGAGGTGTCGGGCAGCGCCGAACGCGAAATGACGAAAAAAAGAAAATCCGATAGAATA
>Ga0136652_1000383_pt1 | contig 21743 bp, 16 predicted proteins | sample ConPoolayeEmetaG_FD_94864 | JGI IMG/M metagenome (GOLD analysis project Ga0136652, IMG submission 94864) | Hot spring microbial mat communities from California, USA to study Microbial Dark Matter (Phase II) - Cone Pool mat layer E metaG... ...
ATTAGCCGGCGTGATTATCGTCGGTGCCGGATGCCGGAATAAACCGCCGAAGACGCCCATCAAGCCAATTGGACCAAATGTCGCCCGACAGGGTGACACCGCCGCATATTTAAGCGTAACGGTTGACCCGAACTTAGACAAGTTGCTTTACATCTGGGACTGGGGTGATGGCACTTTTGATACAACCAACCTTAAACCCTCTGGCGATACCACGATCGGAAGACATTGCTGGGCCTCAATCGGAATTTATACTATCCGGGTCCGGGCAAAAGATGCAAAAGGTAAACTCAGCGTTGACTGGTCAGATACGCTTAACGTCAGAGTAATCGCATTAGAACAACTCCCACCTGTAGTTGGCGCGCCAATCGGGCCTGATTCCGGTTGGGTCGGAGAGTGGCAGGTCTTTAAGGCAGTAGCAGAGGACCCAAACAATGACTCTGTTAAAATCAAATTCCTATGGGATGAAAATCAAACGAGCGCGGTAAGTGCACTGGTGGCAAGCGGAGACACGGTTATCGATTCAGTTCGTTACCAGCACCGGGGAATAAAAAATATCCGGTGTGTTGCCTGGGATAAAACCGGCCTTATCTCCGACACCTCACCCGCAAAACAGTTCCTTAGTCTACAAGAGAATCACGCTCCCTATCAACCGGTTGTCTGGGGTCCGAAACGAGGCATAGCACAAGGTCCTTATTACCGGTTCTATTCCAGCTCAGTTGATCCAGAGGGCGACAAAATTCAATACAAATTCTTCTGGGGAGATGGCACAAGTTCCCAGTGGACACCGCTTAACCCTAGCGGCTATAAGGGTATAGATTCTATTATCTTTACCCAGACTGGCACTTACTATATCCGTGCCATTGCCCAAGACTCCTTAGGGTTAACCTCTGACACTTCAGCGGTATTTGCCTTTGAAGTCGCTAACGAAGGAACCATCCTCTGGCAGACCAATATCGACGAGTTCATCTCTTCTCCCGCCTTAGGAACGGTTAACACCGGAGGGGAAAACCGTCCTGCGCTGATCATCGGCTGTACCGATAACCGATTATTTGCCTTTGATCTTTATCAGGCGGAGACACTTTATATCCAGTTAGGAGATGGGACATGGGAAGGATTCTTCTCTTCGCCCGCGATCAATGCTGATGGCACGGTTTATATCGGTAACGAAAACGGTCGTGTCTTTGCCTTTGCTCCCACTGGCGCATTTAAGTGGGGATTCCCCGAGACTCTAAGCCAGAATGCCTTTTACTCCTCACCCGCAGTTGATGGCAACTATATTTATGTTGCCGGCGAGGAGGGTAAAATCTATAAACTCCAGGACAATGGCAACAGCTATACCGAACTTTGGGGCTACCAACTTGCTGACGAGGTTGCATCTTCACCTGTTATTCTGTCCGATGGTAGAGTAGTGGTGGTTAACGATTCGGGTTATGTTACCTGTCTGACATCTGATGGCACTCTCTCTTGGCAGTATTTTGCCAATAGCGGGGTAACATCATCACCAGCAGTAGATAATTATAACAATATCTATTTCGGCACCGAGCAGGGAGACCTAATTACCCTTGATCAAAACGGGACCCTAATGTGGGCCCATCATGTCCCTTCACTGCAAAACGACATTCTCTCCTCACCGGTAATTGACCAAAACGGTAATATTTACTTCGGATGTAATGATGGCTATCTCTATAAACTGTCCCCATCTGGTAATCTCGAATGGCGTTATGAAGTTCAAACCAACGCCGCGTTGACCAGCACGCCTGCTTTGACTCAAGACGGCGTGCTGTACATTTTTTCTCCGGCTGATTCTCTAACTGAAAAACTGTGTGCAATTAATACCGCGGATGGCACTCTGCGCTGGGAAGTGATGCTTTACGGACCAGCTTACCGCTCGGGTGGGCTTAAACCGCATCCCAGACGGTTTAGTATTGACATCCTACCCTCACCGGTAATTGACCGTTATGGCATAATCTACATTGCTGGTGAAAACGGCGGTGTATATGCAATTGCGGGTAGACCGGAAGGCGTGTTGCTGCAAAGTCACTGGCCAATGTTCCGCCACGACCATAGACACACGGGTAAATTTGGTGAAAACCTCCGCCGTTGAGACAACGAAAATGCTTACGGTTGACAAATAGCAGGGTATGTTTATATTATAACCGGTTAATTCAATTGTCCTTAACCGGACGAAAGGAGGCTTAATGTTCGTTACGATAATTTCTGCGGTTTTGATCGCACTGAGCCCTAACGGGCTCCAACACCAACCCCAGATTCACTGGGGTGGCGGTGGTCCGGACTCATTTGGCTATCGCTATCTTGATTCCGATACCGTCTGCCCGGGTGCACCGGATTATAACTGGATCGAGATTAAGAGAGTTGGCACCAGAGTCACCGGTTTGGGTGATGATAATGTGGTGGGTCCTTTTGACATCGGTTTTGACTTCCCGTACTACTGGTATCAGGTTCGCCAAGTGTATATCGGCTCCAACGGTTATATTGCGTTTCACGACAACGCGCTTAACGCCTCTCCTTTCCAACGAATCCCGAGCCCCACTCGTACAAACAACACTTTAGCAGCGCTGATGAGCGACCTTGACCCAAGCCCAAGCGGTTCGCCTAATGGCTCAGTCTGGATCTGGACCAGTCCGGACAATGACACATTTATTGTCCAGTACGATTCTATTCGCTTCTGGTCGACAGGTGGTAACAATACCTTCCAGATTATCCTCTCCCGCCCGGACTCCTCAATCACCTTCCAGTATAAGGAGCAGTCCGGTGCACCATACAACGGCTGGGTTCCTGATGCCAACCAGTGCGGAATTGAGAATGTTTCAGGCAGAATTGGCTTAAATTACCTCTCAGGCAACATACCACCGGGAAATATGTATCATCCGGAACTGGCGGTAAAATTTATTCCGCCGGAATCAACAACCCTTCGTATTCATGATGCGGCAGTACGCAACGCAATGAATGACCGCAACGGTGGAATGTTTGCCCTCAATGGCCAACCCATCTCATTCTGGGGTATCATCCAGAACACCGGTAACCAGCCTGAACCACAATTCTGGGCAATAGCACGGGTGCGCAATCAGGCTGGCTCGGTAATGTTTATTGACTCAACCACGGCCCGCGCCCTCGCTCCTTCGGAGATCGACTCGGTTGTTTTCCCCCGAACCTGGACACCTACGACCAACGGCATGTATGTAATTGAGGTCATCTCAAAACTTCCTGGTGATGTTGTACCTATCAATGACACCGCCAAGATCGAGTTGCGTGTGGTTACTATGCCCGCAACCCTGACTTATGATCGCGGAGCCCAGACCCATATGTGGTCATGGAATGGTCCGGGTGGTTATGGCAACCGATTTGTACCACCAATTTACCCCTGTTATATCACCAGTGCCCGCATATATATGTCCTCCACGACTAATCCCGTTTCCTGTGCGATTGGTATCTTTGATGACAACGGCTTAGGTGGCAGTCCAGGCGATACCCTGTATTTAACTACGGTGAATGTCAGCGCAGAACAGTGGTACACAATAACACCACCCAGTCCGATTCCAATTACCGAAGGCGCTTTCTTTGTCGGCGCGATCTCCACGGTATCAAGCGCTCCTTCATTCGGTCACGACTCAGTGGCACCGATCTCCAATCAAAGTTGGGAATACACTGGCGTCTGGGCACCATCTCGCCATGCCCAAGATGCGATGGTCAACGCCACAATCACTGACAACGTCGGAATAATTGAACTTCAGCCCGCACCGTTTAATCCCCAGACAAAACTCCTCATTTTACCCAATCCGGGAGCTGGTATAATCAAGTTAAGCCTCAACTCAACTGCTACAGCCGAGGTTGAATTATTTGACGCCACCGGCAAAATGCTTCAGACGATTGTACTGAACAACGGCACAGGCATCTTTGATGCCCGGAGGTTAGCGGCAGGCATCTACTTCGTCCGGGTGAAAAATAACGGTTCTTCTGTTTCCAAGGTGATCATCTCAAGATAGTAACTAACAATAAATATCCGTAGCCGGCGTTCGTTATTGGGCGCCGGTTTTTATATCGTGATCAAAATCGTAGCGTATAATTCCCGCCCGATAATAGGACCCCAGTAATACTCGGTTTCAGTATTGGAATGGAGGGGTGGCTGATAATAATCAAACACGTTATTAACGCCGACGCCGATCCGGAGAAACTTAATTTCCTTGTTTAAACGTAAATTCAGCACCGTATAAATTGGTGAATCGTGCTCCTCAATTGTGCCATTTTTCATAATCGCCTGCACCAACATTGGGCCATTAACCCCTCCTGCGAGATTAATCTCAACCCCCCAGGGGTTAAGCTTGTAATTAAAAACCTGATTGACGCTCCATCGTCTTATAAAAGGCAACGCCCTTTTTCCTCTCATCTCCGGTAGGAGAAAATAAACCCCTGTATTAGCGGTAATATTATTGAAAATGGATAGAGTATTGGATAACTCAACGCCCCGGGAGTAAACAACCTCATCGAGATTGTGATAGTAAAAAAACGCCCTCTTAGTAACGCTATTCTTACCGATCAGTTCTGCGGTAATAAAATTGCCAATTCGATTATAAAAAAGATTTAACCTTAGTTCAGCAAAACCCGCCGAACCAACCAAACGCTTTGCAATTCCGGTCTGAACCGAAAAACCCTGCTCACGGGTAATATTAGTATCAAGCCGGATCGCGTACCTGTAACCTCCAAGTAGATTCTCCATACTTTCAAATACTATTAAAGGGGTTCGAAATCCAGTGCCTGCCGCAAAATCAAAATCAAATAAACCTGGTGACATCCTTAACGCAGCGTAGGGCGAGAGAAATGTACCGTATAAAGAGTTAAGATCGAGCCTAAGCGCCGCAAGGATCTCATGCTCGAAATTTAAAAATGGAAGAGCGATCTTCCTACCAACCGTCCAAAACCCCAGTCCGTTCTCCGTGTAAACATCATTAAAAAGACGCGGGTCGCTTATTCGTTGGCGGGAAAAAGAAACTCCGGAAAGGAGGTAAGGTAAACCGAAAGTAAATTCGCTGAAAACATTAAACTGCCCTGTCCGGTACCACATCATCTCGGTAACGCCATCCTCATTGTAATAAGACAGGGTAGTGCGTAAGGCGAACTCCTTACCAGCCGTTGTTAAACCTGTGTGTTGCCACAGGTCCCATCGACGCAGATTAACCTTTTCGGCATTGGGATTGATAACATATTCTGAATCTGGAATAATCGCTCCGCTTCGACGCTGTTCACTTCCCCAAAGCCCTCCGGCGATAAAACGCCAGTTCACACCTGGGAAAAACTTTGCGTTGGCAACCAAGACATTACGCTGGTAAGCTGTATTTTCAGCAAGTTGGTCTGAATTCCGATCAACAGGCTGACGGTCACTACGGGCACCGATTGCACTCACAGCCAACGGACTTAAATTGCTGCCGAAAAACACTGAAAAATCGTTACCATAATTATAGCATCGTGTATAGGCAGACTTGGACTCAAAACTCTTAGCCGGTTCAAGTAAACGGATATTCACTGCCCCGGCAACCGCATCTCCTCCCCACAATGCTCCCGATGCACCCTTCACAACCTCCAGCCGGTCAATCATATCAACGGGAATCATATCGAGTATATAACGCGCCCCCACAGCCACGGAACAACGGCATACCTTCCATCAAAACAAGTGAATAGCGCCCGGGGAGCCCCTGAATAGAAATCTCGCTCGCCTCACAGGCACTGCATTTCCGTTGTAGTTGAACGCCAGTCTCAAGGGTCGCCGCCTCTCCTATTGTTGCCTTCCCTGCCTGTTCCGCGATCTCCTTAGGAATAACCACCGTTGGTGCCGGTGATTTTGATTCGTGGATTACCCCTCTCTTCCCCGGGGTCTCAACCGCTGGCATTTTCAATGCAACCTCAGTTAATTTAACATCCCTAATCACCCTTTCTCCATGTCGTACTAAAACATTAAGTGTCTCAGACTTAAAACCCATAAACTGATAAATAACCCAGAACTCACCGGACACAGGCACCTCAAAATAGTACCTACCTTCCTCATCTGTAGTGGCTCCCACCTGATAACCATCTAACCAGACCTGTGCGCCAATAAGAGGTTTGTTTTTAGAATCTAAAACCTTGCCGCTTATTGCCCCGGGATATGGTAAAGATAACTCTCATTAACTATCAATATGATAACAGAGATAAAAGCCTTTCTTATCATTTCTATTTATTAGACACAAAAGCGCCACCCTTTACTGCTCTTAGATGGAATGCCGCATAATTGTTTAACAGCTTAAGCATCCTCGGAGAGATTTTCTCCTCAACCAACTGGGCTACCGGTGTTAACAGCAAGCGCTTCAACAGGATGAGATCTGCCACACCGATACGCTCCTTAACCCGAGATCTACAATCCGGACACACCACCCCGCCCTTTATCAGGTCAAAACCCAAAAGAGATTGACCATCCCCCTCCAGAACTTGAAGCGAACTGTAACAAAAAACACACCGCTCCAGCATCGGCCGAAATCCTAAAAAAGTCGTAGTTTTGATGATAAAAGAACCGATCAGGGCGGAAAAATCACCCTGAACCGGGTTGGTACTTAACACCTCTAAACTGCTTTTTAATAACTGGAAAACCTTCGGTTCAGAATGATTGCGCAAAACAATCTGCTTAATAAAACTGACCAGCGTTGCGGCAGCCACAAATCGTTGATAATCATTAACGATCCCGGAATGAGCATTCAAAAGCTCAGCACTACCGACCACTGCCAGATCCCAGTTTTCTCTCAGGTAAAGCACCACCTGCGAATGGACAAATAGGTCCAGCGCCGCACCAAAACCATGCTTGGGCCGGCGCGCGCCACGCGCAATCGCATTGACCAACCCGAGTTCCTGACATAAAATGGTGACGATTTTTGACGACTCTCGCCAGTTGCGGGTCTGTAGGCAGATCGCCTCGGTATTCACCGGTTTTGCCATTTTTAGCCCTCAGAACGGATTTCTCCTACCAGTTCTTCTACCAAATCCTCCAGCGTAACGATACCAATCGCAACGCCGGGTTCATTCTCCAGCACTGCCAAGTGCTCACCCCTCCGCTGCATCAACCTCAGCAATTCCAGCACCCTGGTTTCTGGTTTTACTCGTAAAACCTGTCGACTACTCAGATTATCCGCAAGCAGGAGATCCTTGGCGATAATCACGCCGGTGATGTTTTCTGGTTTTTCTTCATAAACCGGAATGCGAGTAAATCCATACTCATGCAACAGTGCCAGCACATCATTCCGGGAAGCATTACGGGAAACTGACTTAACCCGCCGAAGTGGAATAGCGGCTTCAACAACCTTCATCTGGGAAAACCGAAAAAGCCGGGCGGTCATATTTCGGATACTAATTGGCGAACTTGTTGATTGTGGTATCATTCGTAAATAGTCCTCGCGGGTAAGATTAAAAACACGGGTTTGGGGCAAAATCCGGGCAAGGGCAGAAACCAGCGGAGAAAAAATCGCTCTTGTAAAATTCAAAAATACTGCGCTGACACGAAGCCAGTTGGTCGGTAGTGCTTGGGCTAAAGCCTTAGGTAAGTAATCCCCCACGATCAAGGTAAAAGACAAAACAACGCCGATCACCAATGGGGTAAATACCGCTCCGAACTCACGCACAAAATAATGCTCAAAAAGTTGCGTAGCGAAAACACTGGCAAGGTTTGCCCCAATCAATGAGGCAATAAGCGAATCGGTGGGCTTCTCCAGTGCGTGGAGTGCATCCTTCGCTCCGCTTTTCCCCTTTTTCGCCCAGGTTAATAGCCTTACCCAGTTTGCCCGATAGAGGGCGGTCTCAGTTCCCGCATAATAACCGGTTAAAATAATTAGAAAAAAGCCGAAAAGTAACTCCATTGATTAACTAAACCTTTTAATCAACACTCTTGATAGTTTGCGCTCGGATAAATCGGTAACGGTGAGCTGTAAATTTTGAAAAGTTATTGTATCGCCAATTTGCGCCAATCTACCGAGCCGGTCCTGAATAAAGGCGGAAAGTCGCTCGTGGTTGACGCCGGAAAATGCGTTGTCAAAAAGCTGATTAAGTGTTGCTATATCGATCTCGCCATCAACCAGAAACTCCGCTTCGCCGATTTTCTGATAGGGCACCTCCTCAACTGTATCAAACTCATCCGCAATTTCACCTAAGATCGTCTCCAGAATGTCCTCCAAGGTCACCAGTCCAGCAACCTGCCCAAACTCATCCACAACTATTGCAATGTGGGAATTTCTCCTCCTCAACTCATCCAGCACCGCGGAAAGTCGTTTGACCTCAGGAATAAAATAAGGCGGACGGACAACTGTGCTCACCGGCAGATTGGGATCGGGTGCGGTCAGCAGATCCTTGGCATAAACTACGCCCGTAATATTCTCAAGACTACCAGCATACACCGGCAACCGAGAGAATCCCGAATGCCGACAGGTTTCCAGCGCTTCAGCAACCCGGGATCCTACCGCCACCGCCACAATATCACTACGCGGTGTCATCACCTCGGAAACCGTCCGATGGTCCATTTCAATCAGATTACGCATAATCTCCTCTTCACCAACAAAAAGCACCCCCCGTCGTTTTCCTTCTTCAATAACCGCCCGAAGTTCATCATCACTAAGTACCAATGACTCGTTGGGTAAAAAACTAAAAATACCGCCCAGCTTTTCCAAAACCATCCCAACTGGTGCCAAAACCGGTTGTAAACCGCGAATGACCGGAGCCACCAGCCGGCTATATCTCTCCGGGTTACGCCTCGCTAACATCTTGGGCATCACCTCGCCCAAAAAAAGAATTGCCAATGTAATCAATACCCCGCCCACACCTAAGATTACCGCACGCGGTATGTGTATCTGATAACTAACCTGTAATAGGAAAAGCGTAAAAAGTGCAACAAGACTGATATTAACCAGCAGATTACCAAAGAGTAATACTGCCAACAACCGCTGGGGATGGGCTAGTAGTTTCTTAACCTCGGGCAAATCTGCGCTCCGCCAGACCGGCAAAGAAAAAAGCGCTGCCTCGGCACCCGAAAAAAAGGCTGAAAACAGCAGTAAAATGGCGCTACCCGAAATTGTTAACACCATAAATCGAACGAACTGTCTCAGCCGAGTTTTTTCATCTGGCTATGGGAAAAGCCTGCCAGATGTAAAATGCCATGCCGAACTAAAAACAACAATTCATCACTCAGTTTCACACCCATTTCCTTCGCCTGTTTCCTCGCTTGTTCCCGTGAGATATAAACTTCGCCAACAACCCTTTCATCCTGATATCGACTTTGACCTGACGGTTTAAGAGCAAATGAAAGAACATCGGTAGGACGGTTACACCCCCGGAACCGGCGGTTTAGTTCGGTGATATACTGGTTATTGGTAAATATGATATTAATCACACCTGCCGGCACATGTCCGTAAATCAAAGGGGCAAGCGAACAAACAAGTTTTTGAATTATCCTCTGCAGTCTGCGGTTCTCAGTGCCAAACACCTGAACCTTTAGACTATTACTGGGCAGGTGATAAGCCATTCTCTTTTCCCTCCTCATAAGCGCGAATGATTCTTGAAACCAAGGGGGGCCTGACCACATCAGTTTTGTCAAAGTGAACGATACTGATTCCTTCGATACCCGCCAGGATTTTTTCCGCCTCCACTAATCCTGAAATGTACTGATGGGAGAGGTCTATCTGGGTGATATCACCGGTGATAATTGCCTTGGAGTTCCAGCCCAAACGGGTCAGAAACATCTTCATCTGTGTTGAGGTGGTATTCTGCGCCTCATCTAAAATAATATAAGCATCAGAAAGAGTTCTCCCCCGCATAAACGCCAGCGGTGCGACTTCGATTACTTCCTGCTCAATCAACCGCTGGGTCCGCTCCAATGGCAGCATATCAAACAGGGCATCATAAAGTGGCCGCAGATACGGATCGATCTTCTCCTTGAATGTTCCTGGCAAGTAACCCAAAGACTCTCCGGCCTCAACCGCGGGCCGGGTTAAAATTATTCGGCTTGCGCGGCCCGAGATCAACGCGCTGACCGCCACGGCTACCGCTAAATATGTCTTGCCGGTACCTGCCGGTCCGATACCAAAAACGATATTGCTCTCGCTAATCGCCCCCAGATAACGCCGCTGATTTGCGCTCTTAGGTACGATCGCCTTGCGAGGGGTATGGATCACCGAAAGATCCACAGGTAATGGCTCCGGCTTCTCCAAAAGGCTCTTTGTTCCTTCAGTCAACCTCCCTTCCGCCTCGCGCAGGCGGTAAACCTCACTCTCGATCAACTCAGGAGTAATTCGCTCTCCGTGCCGACACCTGGCAATTAACCGTTCAAAAAGTTCCTGCAGTTCTGCTTTTTCGGTTCTGGGTCCAGAAAACCGCAAAAGCCCATCCCGATAAACAATATGGGTCCGATAAAAACGGGCGACGGTCGTCAAGTTAACATCAGCCGGACCAAGTAGTTCAACCTGGTCCACATCCTCGGCGGGAATAATATAACGCAACCGTTAATTATTTTAGCTCAACAAGCCCCGAATGTCAATCTTTATACCCGTTTCAGACCTTCATCCTATTTAAACTGACTCTCAAATCAAATCCCCGTCGGCGCAACTCGGCTATAAACCGCCGGCTCGGAATCACCAGTTCACTCGGCAGAACCCCCTTCTCTTTGATTTCGCCCCTACCCAGCATAAGGGCAACAATGGCGGCTGAAAACCCGGTGGTGCGCATCATCGCGGTCAAACCGGTGCGTGCATCCGCATAGTCAATCAACTGGTAACGGATTAACCTTGGCCTCCCCCCTTTTCTCCCGCGCACCTCAACCCGCAAAAGCACCACATCATCATCCTCAAACCCGACCACCCTTTCCAGAGCACACGCCAGTTCTGCCCGGGGCAGTTTCTGCCAGTCACCCACCGCGCTCTTCATTATCAATTGGAACATCAACCGGTGTCCTAAATAACGGATGGTCTTGTAATTTAGTTCCTTTACTTTACCTTTATAGAATTCTGGCAGGGTTGAAGAACCACCCGAGGTATTAAATGCCTCAAGTTGATTGAATGGAGGCGGAAACTCTATAATCTCTGGCTCGGTCAATGGTTTTACCCGTTTGATTTTCCCATCCTTTAGAACTAAACAGGGCTCCGCATACTCATTCAGCAATCCCTGAGCAGAAAAGACCAGCCGATAAAACAGCGGTGGCCTGGGATTTCTGGGTAACCCACCTACCCGGATTTTGACACTATCAACCTGCTCCAACCGGCTGATACCGTCCGCGGACAAAACATTCGTCATTCCCGGCGCCAGTCCACAATCCGGAATCACGGTAACACCGGCCTGAACTGCCGTGCGGTGCAATGCTCGTTGTTTTCTGACCACGGTGTTATTACCACCCAAATCACAGAAATTACAACCGGCGCGGAGCGCCATTTTGGTCAGTTCCAGATTGTAATTATAGGGAACGCAACTGACCGCAACATCACATCTCTGCAGTAACTCCCCAATTTGACTCGCGGCTATATCCCCCTCAACCGTTGTCAACTTAGAACTCTTAAGATACGAGCGCAATTTTCGCAGTCGGGCTCTATTGACATCAACCACATAAACCCGCCTGACATCCTCCTGATGGACAAAGTCAAACGCCACCGCCTTTGCCATCAAGCCCGAACCTAATATCAATACATCCATTCGCTTTCCTTTCCTTTTGGTCGCATCCGCTCCCAACCACCTGCCCCGCTCTCCCCAATTTAATATACCACAAATTTTTCACCGGTCAATCACCTTAAAAACAGAACCTACCGATGTCATTGCGTTCTGCTTTTTCAGGTCATTGCGAGTCCGCCGTAAGGCGGACGTGGCAATCTCAATACGCAAAGAGATTGCTTCACTCCGTTCGCAATGACGAAGGGAGCGGGTGTCATTGCGTTCTGCTGTAGGGGGGTAGCAATATCTCTATGCGTCAAAGCAGGACTCCAACGCAAAGAGATTCCTTCGCTTCGCTCGGAATCACGGAAAAGGGGTGTCATTGCGAAAGCGAAGCTCGCACTGCCGAAGGCGGGGGGCAAGAGCCACAACAATCTCAACGTACCGGGATCCCCTCCTGCCCCCCCCCCGTAGAGTGGAATGACAGGATAGAGGATGTATTCTATTGATACTGTTGACTTTTTTGTTATAATTTCACTCAAACAATATCCGGTTTGTACAACTTTAAAAAATAAAAAGGAGTAAAGTATGATAAAGAAAAAGGCTAAGAAGACGGTCAAAAAGACCGCTAAAAAAGTCACGAAAAAAACGCCGAGAAAAACCGCCCCGAAGAAAAAGAAAAAGGCGGTAAAGGCGCCGACACTTTTAGATAAGAAACGTGCCGATTTAGCAGGACCTGGCGTCGGCACTTACGAAGAGGTGGAAAAGGTTCTGCCCAAAGACTACCGACCGATCCTGAATAATATGGAGACGATGAAGGCACTTTATGCGGTGAAACGCTATATTGAGGATGGTCTGGCACGAGAGTTGAACCTGCAAATGGTGCAAGTGCCTTTGATTGTCGAACGGGAAAGCGGAATGAATGACAACCTTGACCGGGACGGTTCAAGAACCCCGGTGGAATTCCCCTGCGGTTTGGGTATCTCGCCACGGATTAACGCCCAGATTGTCCAGGCAGCAACCAAGTGGAAACGGTGGGCATTGAAACAGTTTGGTTGCAAAGTAGGAGAAGGCATCAACACTGATATGCGCGCCGTGCGCAAGGACTACTTCCTTGACCACGACCACTCCTCTTATGTTGACCAGTGGGACTGGGAACTGGTGATAAGACCTGAAGACCGTAACCTGGAATTTCTGAAGTCGGTAGTCAAAAAAATCTGGAAAGTTCTTACCGGCGCCGAAGAGTATGTGCAAGAACTCTATCCGCAACTAAAAGATCCGCGCTATCCCAACCTCCCCAAAGAGTTACCCTTTATTCATGCCGAGGAAATTCTTGAACGTTATCCGGATTTACCCCGCAAACAAAGAGAAACCAAACTCCTGCAAGAGTTTGCTCCCGCGGTATTCATCATCGGTATCGGGTATCCGTTAAAAGATGGCCTGCCCCACGAGATGCGTGCTGCTGACTACGACGACTGGATCACCGATACATCACACTGGACTGGCAAAGAAACTCACGGCTTGAACGGCGATATTCTGGTCTGGAATCACCTGACCAAGCGCCGGCACGAACTGTCATCGATGGGTATTCGAGTTACCAAGGAAACATTGGTGCTGCAACTGAAGATGGCTGGACAACTCGACCGACTTTCATTGCCCTATCACCGGATGATAATGAATGATGAGATTCCTCTGTCTATTGGCGGTGGCATCGGTCAGGCAAGGACATATATGCTTTTACTGCGCAAGGCGCATCTGGGAGAGGTTACGGTTACGGTCTGGGCTAAACAGCTCCACGAAATCTGCGAGCGGCACAACATCTTCGTGTTAAAATAATAGCAAACAAGTTGTTTCATAAAAAATGGTGAGGGTCACGGTAGGTCCAGTTACGCGGCAATTTTATTGACCGAGCCGTTGTAGTGTACCGGGCCTACGTGCCCTCAGTTTTTAGACTACCAAAAATCATTTTTTGGTTCAAGTGTTTTTTTGCGGCCTGGTTCATTAACGTCTTATGCCATAAGTGCTTGATTTTTCAAATCATTAGAAATCAACCAAAATTTTCCCCATTTACAATCACTTTTAACCACCTTGAGGGGGGTAGAAAAATATCTCTGCCGATTTGAATACCTGAGATTAAATTAAACCTGTCAATCGTCTATTTGGTAAAAACCAGTTTTTGCTGATAGCGATGCTGACCGGCACTGAGTTCAAGAATGTAAACCCCGGCATTATCCACCTTAATCGGAATTGAGTGCCAGCCCGAATTCAGCCACCGGTTAAGAAAAACTCGCACGGTTCTGCCGGTCGGCTCAATCAACCGCAGGTTAACATCAGCCGCACACACCAGATTGAAATTAACCCGGCGCTCCCCCGGTCCCAGTGTCGGTTTAACCTCAAAGCCACGGTCAAAAACCATAACCGGCAACTCATCAACATTGACCCCGTTCCGGGTCCGCACCAGCATCGAATCGGTTGTAGTATTACCCACCACATCCGCTGCCCGCACAATCACCCAGTACTCACCATCACCGATCAGACCGGTTGCCCATTTACCGGTGGTATCAGTTGCCTCAATCAAGGAGTCGCCATCGGTATTGGTGATAATGTAATAATAGACACGGTTTTCATAATCACCCTGCGAACGGCAGGTGTTATCCCGTTTGTAAACCACATTGACCAGCGCACCTTCCAGCCGATTGGAAAACTCCACCCCCAGCCGCCACGGCACCACCACCAACCCATCTGCCCGGCGAATCATATACTCAATCCGGTAAGGCGCGAGTCGGTCCCAGACCGTATCTCCGGTTGTAAACCCGGTCCGGTCAAAAATCCGGGCAATTATATCCACATCACCAACAAGTGAATCCGGATTCAAATACTGGTTATTCCGGTTATCCCGGCAGAAGGCAAACCGCTGTCCGGTTCGGGCGTTTTCAAAAACCGGTGCCTCAATGTCGGTGTTGGGCTGGAGAACGAGCAGTGGATTCTGGATGAACCACCAGGTTGGACTTGGAAACCGCTGCCAGGTAGCACCAGTATCAGAAATTCTGGCAAAGTGTAAGTGGTCAAACGTGGCATCAACCGGCCAGGCAACAAGATAACCGATAACCTCTCCCTCCTCCACCCGATCACCTAAATTCTTGTGCCATTTTCCCGGGTCAATGTGCGCATAAAGCCAGCCCTCTGCCCTGCTGGTATAGGTCAACGGCGAATCACAAACCGCGAGCCGGTAATGCAGTTCCTCTTGAATTGTGCCCCACGCCTTAACCCAGCCGCTGGCAACTGCCCGCACCTCAACACCTGAAGTGTCCGGGGTCAATATATCAATCCCATTATGGAAATACCCACCACTTCCGTAGTTCTGATACTCACCCCAGTTATTACCGATCGGATGGACCATATCAACCGGTGGAATAGGCCAGAAGATGTTAAAACAGAAAACCGGGAATAACAGAATACCCATTAACTTAATTTTAATCATAAAATCGCCCGCTCAAAAGTCAATTATTTAACATCCCCCTCCGCAATGCCTGATAAGACCAACCCGCTCATCCTACCCAAAACCGTAACTACCAGCATAACAAAAACGCTCCTACCAACTCCCCTGAACACCAAACCTGACACCTCCACCACAACCCCGCTTCCCACCACAACCCTGACCCCACCGATTACCAAAAACACCACCACCCGGACCACCCTGATACCAACCATAACCAAAACGAACCCCAAAACCCAGCCCAACACCGTCCTGGATACTGGGGAGGGGGCAGACTAATGCCGTGTCCTGATACATAAGTTATTGCAAAACAATAACTTAAAAATTGAGTGTTAATATTTGCCCGTTTCTGGGATCTTATTATTGGAAATGTTAAACCGAAAGGAGATAAAGATGAACCTAAACAAAAAAGAGCTTTTTAATCGGGTAGAACAGCAGGTCCTTAAATATGCCCAAAAACAGGACCCGAAAAATATTATGTTGACCCTGAAAAACCGGCGCACCGCGATGGTTGTCAACTATGCCCGTTATGCAATAGTTGCCAGCCGGATTTATCTCCTGGTCCGGCGGATCTGCGAGGCAAACTGCATTCCGTCCATCTATCGGCGCTGGTATTACACCTTTGCGCTGGAGGTAGAGAAGGTCTGCCGGCTCTATCCTGAAAACGAGAAATGGTTTGAACTTAAAAACCGGCGGGAAAAATGGGAAAAACGGGGACTTGATCCTGATATCCTGGTTAAAATTGAGTGCCGTGTCCGGAGGCTTAAATCTCACCCGTCATCTCAAAAGTAGCGAATCCGGCTGGGTGAGCAGCTGATAAAGCAGTTTGAATTTCGGCAGGTTCGCGAAAAATACTATTGCCACTGCCAGGAGCAGAAACAGAGTTACCACCCAGATGAAACTGTAACCACCACTCCGTGTCCGCCTCATTTTCTCCAGCCTTTGCAGTTGGGCAAGGATCTTTCTTGCCCGCTCCTCGTCGGACTCTGGAACTTCAGGTGGCATAACCCTGCCTCATAATTTACCCCGATGAATAAACTTGTCAAGCAGAATTTTTTTCGTTATTGTGTCTAATATAAAAACCAGGAGATCAGTAATATGCATTATAAATTATTAATTATCCCGTTTTTTATTGTCATCCCGCTTGTTACCGCTCAACCGCGCGGGCAGATGCCGATAAAAGGAAATGGAATCATCAGCGGTTTTGTCTGGGATGGGGAACTGTCTCACCCAATTGAGTATGCCAATGTTGTCCTTTATCGCCAGCGCGACTCCTCAATGGTCAACGGCACGGTTACCGATGAGCGGGGCAGATTTACCCTTACCGAACTGCCACCGGGCAGATATTACCTTGAGGTCTCATTTATCGGTTTTAAGACCAGCCGGATTCCCGATATCCAACTTGGACCCGACTCCCGGGTTAACCTCGGCAAAATTGAACTTCAGCCTGCGGTTATCCGAATGCCCGAAGTTGAAGCCACCGCAGAAAAGCCAAAACTGGAATACCGAATTGATAAAAAGGTGATCAATGTTGCCCAGAATCCCGCGCTCCAGTCCGGCAGTGCGGTTGATGCCTTAGAACAGGCGCCTGCGGTTAAGGTTGACATTGAGGGCAACGTTACCCTGCGCGGTCTAAGCAGTTTCACGGTGTTAATTGATGGCCGACCCAGCCCACTTGAGGGGAGTGAGGCGTTAAAGCAGATTCCAGCCACTACGATTGAAAGAATTGAGATTGTAACCAACCCTTCTGCAAAATATGACCCGGAAGGCAAGGCAGGCATTATCAATGTCATTTTAAAAAAACAGCGCCAATCCGGCATCTCCGGAATCCTTAACTTAAACACCGGAAATTATGGCCAGTTTGGCGGCAGTCTGCTGTTGAGTGCCAGAAATCGGCTCGGCACCTTCTTCATTGCACCAAACCTGAACCGGTTTGCCTTTCCCGGCACAAGGGAGGCAACAACCTGGACCATCACCCGGACCGGTGATACCATCTATCGCACCTCATCTGGCGATATGATTTACGCAAGAAAGGTTTACGGCCTGCGTGCCGGAGCAGAACTCCAGTTGACCCCCAATAACCGATTAAACCTCTCCGGCAGAATCGGTGGCAATCAGGGCAACCGGGGGCAAAGGGCGCTTTATAAAACCTGGGGTACAGGAAAAAACGAAACCTTAAACTTCACCGGTGGCACCGACGCACGCGATTATGGCAACCAGTATTCATTGGACCTCAATTTCAGCCACAACTTTGGCAAAAAGGAAAATGAATTAGCCATCAATGCAGGACTCTTCGGCAACCTGCACAACGACTCCACCCGGACTGAAGACAGCGTTGCCGGCAGAATAAGCGACGGCAGGATGACACTTAATAACCGTTATGGCAACCGGTTAAACCTAAAAATTGACTACACCCTGCCGTTACGGGAAAAGGACAAACTTGAGGCAGGCTATCAGGCAAACCTCAGGCTGGGTCCGAATCAGCAAAGCAAATTAGCCCTCTTTGACACTGCCACCCAGACCTACCTCTCTGACACCACCTATCATCATAACTCAAATCAGACCGAAAATGTCCAGGCGGTTTACGCAACCTACTCGTTAAATTACCGGCAATTCGGTGCGCTGCTGGGCTTGCGCACCGAATACAGCACCAGGGGGGTAAAAATTGACGGACAGACTGCCACACCAATAAGCCAGTTAGACCTTTTTCCCAGCCTCCATCTCTCATACAGTTTTCCAGGTGAAAGGCAACTGATGGCAAGTTACACCCGGCGGATTGACCGGCCCCGCGGCTGGGACCTCTCTCCGTTTATCACCTGGCTGGACCCCAAAAATGTCCGCCAGGGCAATCCGAACCTGAAACCGGAATACATTGATGCGTTTGAAGCCGGTTTTCTCCTGCCTTTAGGCAGATCCCGGCTCACACTTGACGGCTATTACCGGCTCACCCACAATCTGATCCAGCGATTTGACTCAATCTATCAGGATGATATCATTCTCCACACGGTAAAAAATGCCGGCACCGACCGGGCAGTTGGGCTGGAAGCCAACTTAGACATTAACCTGTTCCGGCTCTGGAATATCAATTTAACCGGGGATCTCTACGACTACCGGCTCAGAAAAGACAACAACACCGACACCACCAGTTTCAACTGGAACATCGGCATCACCACCGACCTCACATTTCCCACCGGCACAAGACTCCAGATTCAGGGTAGATACGAAAGCCCGACTGTTACCACCCAGGGCAGAGAAGGAGCAAGCCTTTTCTCCAGCATCTCTGCCCGTCAGGCCCTGTTCAACCGGCAACTCCTTCTGACCATCTCGGCAAGAGACATCTTTGCCAGTTCATTCTACGAAGGTGAAACCCGGGGCGAAAACTTCTACACCTGGTCCCGCTTTGGCAGAAAAGGGCTCTCCTTCTCTTTAGGCTTGACCTACAACTTCAACAACTACAAACCCGAGCGCCGGCGCACCACCGAAGACCACGAAGAAGAAACCCCGATGTTTGAGTACTAACTGATAAATCGCAAAAACTTCATTTATATTCCGCAAAATTGACAGATTTCTTACATTGCTTGACAGGAAGGATTGATAGTTTAAGATATAAGAAAACATATACTAACAATGCCTTATAGACCCGTTAATCAAGATAAACAACAAGAAGAATTAGGGTTATTTGATTCAGAACCACATTGGGAAACAAAAGGCATCTTTTCAGACCATTATCTTAGAACAAGACTCCGTACAAGCAACCTGTTTCCGACAAAAGAACGGGTCGACCCTTTATATCAATTCTGCTTAAGTCTCTGGTATCAGCTTAGAACACCACTTTCAAAACAAAACGAGGCAGTAACCCGACAAGAACTGATCGATAAGGTTTTAGCAGCGCTGGGGTTCTCATTCTTGCCAAATCAAGCTTTGCCTGCTGGACCTGGGCGAAAACAAGAACCTGATTATTTGCTATACCCGGACGAGGCGACTAAAAGTGCGGTTATCGGCAAATCAAAGCCGGAACAATACGGTGCGGCGATTGCCATCTTAGAGGCAAAAAAAGTTAATCACCCCCTTGATGCGGTATCTAAAAAAGAGACGCCGGGTCGGTTTCCACACCAACAAATTCGGGATTATCTCCAGGCGGCTACCACTCAATCAGGACAAGCCTATTTCCGCTGGGCAATTCTTACTAATGGCAATCGCTGGCGGTTATATTGTCGAGAAGCGCCACCCGAGGCATATTTTGAACTGGATTTTGAGTTAGCGCTGCGCTCGGTTGATAATTTTGCCTTTTTTGTAGCACTATTCCAGCCATCAGTATTTATTCAGGATGCTGACGGATTATGCCCGCTGGACTACCTGCGGACAGAATCGCTGGAATATCAGATTGCATTGGAAGATGACCTACGAGAGCGTGTTTACAACATTCTTCTTGATTTAGCTAACGGGTTCTATCAGCTACCGAAAAATAATATTGGAAGTGAAGATTGTGATGAGTTATATGAGAATTGTTTAATTTTTCTTTATCGACTGCTGTTTATTCTTTATGCCGAAGGCCGGGGACTTCTACCGGCAAAGCCAAAACCGCATACCGGGTCAAACAAAAATTACCGGGAACGTTATAGTCTGCAAAGACTAATTCATCGTCTTCGCTCCCCTAACAAATATAACAGTGATGACTTTACCGACCTCTATGAAGAGTTACTAAAATTATTTCACCTGATTAATGGTAATAATCCAGCCCAAAACCGAGCCTGCAATGTTCCGCTCTACAACGGCGGGTTGTTTGATCCAAATAAATTCCCGAAATTAGAACAATGGCGGCTGGGTGAGAAAACACTGGCAGAGGTCCTGCGCGGGCTTATCTTCGCCAGATTGCCGTCTCGCCCCGGACAACAGGCGCAGATAGACTTTGGCGAAACAATTGATTATGCCGATTTGAATATTCGGCAGTTGGGTTCAATTTATGAAGGACTGTTAGAAAAGCGCCTTGCAGTATCAGGCAATAAAATAGTGTATATTGAAGATAAAGAAAAGCGGAGAAGCACCGGCTCTTATTACACGCCTGACTGTGTTGTCCGGTATATTGTGGAGAATGCACTGCAACCGCTATGCGACCGCATAGAAGTTAAACTCAGAGCAAGAGCGACAGAAGGGGCAGTTATCAAAGATGACTCATTTGCAAAGGATGTTCTCAAACTGAAAATACTTGACCCGGCGATGGGCAGCGGACACTTTCTTGTCCGGGCGACCGAATACCTTGCCGATAAGATTATTAATCACGATACCACCGCACTCAAAGTGGAATGCGTCCCGCCCGGAATATCCCACGCCGAGGCAGAACTGGCATACTGGCGCCGACAGGTAGTGGAACACTGCATCTATGGTGTGGATTTAAACCCCCTTGCCGTGGAATTAGCCAAACTGTCCTTATGGCTAACCTGCATTGATATAGACAAACCCTTAAATTTTCTTGACCATCACCTGGTTTGCGGAAACTCTCTCATCGGTGCGGAAATCGGCGATTTGGCTGGGTTGTCCAGCACCTCCGATACAATTAAAATGTCCTTGCCATTTGGCCCTGACCTTAAGGCGGCAATCGCCGATGCGGTTCTGGCACTTAAAGAAATAGAGATTACAGAGTCAGAAAATTTACAGGCGGTCAAAAGCAAGGAAATACTCTGGCAAAGGCAGGTAAGGGAAAAACTACTGCCATTCACAGAGGTGGCTGACATTTGGACCTACAACTGGTTTGATAAAATTCTTAATGAGGACGAATATCACCATTTAGCCAGCCTGATTATCGCCCAGCCTGACAGACGCTCAAAAGCAGGTAAAGAATTACGCCAGATTCTAACTCGTATAGAGAAAAAACTGAATGATGCCCGTAATAAGTATCGCTTCTTTCATTGGGAACTTGCATTTCCAGAAGTCTTCTTTGAATCTGATGGTTCTTCTCACCAACAACCGGGTTTTGATGCAGTAATCGGTAATCCCCCTTATGACATTTTTACCGAAGACTGCTATTTCAGCCGCTCACTTGCCGCTGGAACCGGGAACCTGTTTGGCCATTTCATAGCCAGAGCGCTGAAACTCACGAAACCAGGAGGCAGTTTCGGGTTTATCGTGCCATTGTCATTTTCCTGTGGTGCTGACTACGAAAAACTGCGACAGGCTTTATACCAGCGTTTTGGAAAACTGGTTGCCTCGCACTACTCTATCAGACCGGGAAAGATTTTTCCCGGCGTTGACCAGCGGGTTACCATTTTTATCGCTAACGAAGAACCCAGGGACGGGTGTTTAGTTTCATCCTCAAGATTATACCGGTTTCATCAGAAAAACCGGGACAAAGTGGTGTTAAATCCGGAAATGGGTAAAGTTGGCAGGTTGACTAAAGGATTTATACCCAGAGTAGCCAACCCGATTGGAGCCCGTATTTATGCCAAGTTCCGGTCAATTCCAACCACTATCGGCACATACGATGCTGACCCTGCCAAATCCCCTCCATCTGCCCGATGGTGGTATCATTCTGTCGGGCGATACTGGATAAAGGCTTACGACTTCCTCCCATTATTCCGGCGTGATGGCAAGC
>Ga0136652_1000384_pt1 | contig 21725 bp, 20 predicted proteins | sample ConPoolayeEmetaG_FD_94864 | JGI IMG/M metagenome (GOLD analysis project Ga0136652, IMG submission 94864) | Hot spring microbial mat communities from California, USA to study Microbial Dark Matter (Phase II) - Cone Pool mat layer E metaG... ...
CCTTAAATTGAAGTGTCAATGGGGGTCGCCTAAATCGGCGCCCGAAAATCCCCACGGAGGGTTTTTCCGACCACTATCCTCTAAATGGGAAACCCCTAAAATAAACATAGTCAAGTGTCAACATTTTCGAAAATTCTTGGCCACAATGTACATTTCAGCACTAGTTTTTCTTGAAGCTTCTGGCTTTGTGGTTCTAACGAAGCCAAAATGCTGCTTAACTTCACTCAAAAAACTTGCATACTCCGACCCTTGAAAAGCCTTAACAACTAGTGTTCCACCATTTTTAAGAACCCTCTTAGCTATCTCCAGAGAGGCCCTAGCAAGAAACATCTGTCGCTCATGATCCACACTCCATATCCCACTTACATTGGGTGAACAATCGCTCAAAACAACATCAAACTCTTCACAAACACTCAAAACTCGATTCAGAGTCTCCTCTTTAACAATATCCCCACAAATGAAGGTCACACCATTTATACTTGAAATCTTGTTAATATCCACTCCAACCACAACACCCTCATTGCCCAATTCCTCCCTAGCAACCTGCAGCCACCCCCCAGGGGCACAACACAAATCCAGAACTGCCTTTGCACCCCTAAAAATCCCAAACTTTTCATCAAGTTGCTTTAGTTTATATGCCGCCCTGGACCGATAACCCTCTCTACGAGCCCTGTAATAGTAGTGGTCCTTACGCCTCAAGGAGGAAACACCCCATAAATATTACCATCTCTAAAAACAAATCTTTTAACCCCACACATAAAACTTCTGTGTCAAAAATCAATGTTTACAAAAAGTAGACGGGAAGTCCTTCGCCTTTTGTCGTGGGGATTGTCAAAAATGCATTTCAACTTATAAAAGGTGCTCCAATTCACAATTTAGTTGAGTTTTTTAGAGGGGGATTCCTAATTTTAAAGTAAGGTTTTTAACCCGTGCTCTTATATACCGTAAGGCAAGCATCTTTAGTATTTAAGGTACCAGCCTTTCGTCCCTAGATTCTGGTGAGAACTTTGACGGAAAACGAGGAGTTCTACAAAGCCAAAATTTATTCTCTAAACAAGGAGCGTGTTCCCCTAATTGAGGAGCTACGAAAACTAAGGGAAAGCGCTGAGGGATATAAACAAAAAAGAGATGAGAAAAATAGAGAGGTGCAACTCCTCGCCCAGCAAATAAAAGAGATTCGAAAGCAAAACGATGAATTCAGCTCTCGGCTAAGCCAAATGAAAATGGAGAAAGAAAAGCTTTACGAAAAAATTAGAGAACTCTCTTCTAAAATAAAGGAGCAAAAAAGCAAACTGTACTTCATAAGTTTTAACGGCGAACAATTAAAGAAAAAAAGAGACGAACTTGAGTGGAAACAGCAAACAACCCCCCTATCCCTGGAAGAGGAAAACGTCATCGTCAAACAAATAGAAAAAATGGAAGAAGACCTAGCATACTACGAGGAAAACCTCAAAATACAAAAAACAATAGACCAACTGAAAAAAGAAATGGAACAAACACGACAAAAAATCATTGACATAAAAAACCACATGCAAGAAGAGTACGAAAAGAGCAAACCCCTATTCGAACAAATAAAAACCCTAACAAAGAGAAGAGACGAACTAAGAAGCTCCGCAGATACCGACCACAAAAACTACATTGAAGTCTTCCAAAAAATAATTCAATGCGAAAACCAACTCACAAAAATAGAAGAAGAAATATCACTCTACAAAGCCCAACAAGTCAAAATACAAAGGGAGAGAAGGGAGAGAGAAGCCCAAGAAAAAAGAAAAAAGGAAGAAGAAATACTCCAAACCAAAGTAAAACAAGCCCAAGAAAAATTAGAAAAGAAAAAACGAGTAACCCTACAAGAACTAAAACTCGCCATGGGCGAGAAATAAAACGGTTCCAACAAAAGACAACGGTGAATTTCAAAATGAAAAAATTTGAGGAACTGGATTCCCTGTTTCACCCCAAAGCCGCAGCTGTGGTTGGCGCAACCGAAAACCCATTCAAACACGGAAACTGGTACATGCGTTCAATACTAAACAGAGGTTTCCCAAAAGAACATCTATACCCCATAAACCCCAACGAAAAAGAAGTACTCGGCATAAAAGCATACCCCAGAGTACAAGACGCGCCAGAACCCCTCGACTACGTCGTAGTGGCAATACCCAAAAAACTAATCAAAGAAGTTGTAAAAGACTGTGTCGAAGCCCAAGCCAAGTTTGTAATGATTTTCACATCAGGATTCTCAGAAAGCACCTCAGAAAGAGAAGAAGGCAAAAAATTAGAAAAAGAACTCCTAGAAATAATACGCGGCACAAAAACCAGAATAGTAGGCCCCAACGGAATGGGTGTCTACTCTTTTGAGGGAAAACTTTCATACCCCTACCTATACAATCCCCCACAAGGGGGCACAGTATCTTTTGTAAGTCAAAGTGGAGGACACACTGTTTCTATGGCCAGCTTTGCCGATTTCTGGAACAACATTCGCTTTAGCAAAATGGTTAGTTACGGCAACGGAATAGATCTGGAAGTCACAGATTACCTAGAGTATTTCGCAGAGGATCCCAAAACCAAGGTTATTAATATTTATGTTGAGGGGGTTAGAAACGGGCCCCGCTTTTTTAAAGCCTTAAAGGAAGCGACCACCATTAAACCCGTAGTTGTCTGGAAAGGAGGCTGGACTGCGGGTGGCTCACGCGCAACCCTTTCACATACAGGTTCCCTCGCAGGTTCAAACAAAATTTGGAGTATGGTGTTGAAACAGGCGGGAGCAGTGCAGGTCTATAGCATGGAAGAGCTTTGCGATGTAACCATGGCTTTTCTTAGGCTTAATCCCCCAAAAGGGGTAAATACTGCTATTGTGGGTGCGGGTGGAGGCCTAAGCGTGGTTTCCACAGACGCATTAGAGAGCGCTGGTTTAAGGGCTCCACCCTTTAGTGAAAAAACTAGGGAAGAATTGGGCGAAATAGTTCCTGATGTGGGAACAGGTATATCTAATCCCATAGACGCCAGTTACTTTGTCTACTATGATCTAAAAATGTATATCAAAATATTGGAATTGGTGGATAAGGATCCCAACATTGACTTGATACTGTTACAGCATGAGGTGATGTGGGGAGACAGAAACGAGGAGCTCTTCAAAATAGTCAAAGAAATCAGAGAAAGACTGGAAAAGCCTCTGGTTATCGTTTTACACCCTTCTAGTGGACCTAGAGAGTACCAGCCTGAGACGGAGGCTGAGCGTTTAAAAATTATAAAGCAATACCTAAATGAGGGCTTCCTCATATACCCCTCAATACCTAAAGCATCAAATGCTGTTTTTAAGGTGATACAGTACTACCAGTTTCTAAAAAATAGAGAAATTCAGAGACCACTGAAGCAGCACTTAATACTGCTTGAATAGTAATAGTTTTCCCCTATTCATCCCTCTTTTTTGGCTGCAACTATTCTTCTGTGTATGTGCCTATTGACCCCTCAGCCTCCTCCACTGAAACCCTTATTTTCATGTTTTTGAGGGGTGACTGTTTTAGCTGTTTATAAATATATTCGGATATTTTTTCCACAGTGGTTGCCTCAATAGGCAAAAGTAATGCGTCATCCTTGGGGAAGATGTACCTCCTCCTGTTTGCTATAACCTCTATTTCTTTTCCCATCTCCCTGATTTCTACTTCCTTTTCTTTAGTGGGTATCAGTATGTGGTGATCCATTTTCTGACAGATATCCCTCGCTACGTTTCTTACATCTAGAAAGTCCACTATCATCTGCTGACTGTTAAGTTTATCGGACTCAATCTCAATAGTTACCTTATAGTTGTGGCCGTGTATACGCTCACATTTCGGGTGACGAAGGAGGAAATGAGCCGCAGAAAAGTTTAGGTCAGTTCTTTCCACCTTAAGCTTGTAGACCATTTCTCAAACTTCCCTCAAACATTTTAAAGTTGCCCTTGTATGTGAAGATTTCATCCCTTTTTTGTCTCCCTTGCAACAATCCCTCAAAACACTTTAAACTTTTCCACACAAAAAACCTTCTTAAACCAAATCTACCAATAATTCACCTCCCCCTCACTCTCCGCCTGCCAATAAAAAGGGCAACACACATTTTTCTAAAAGCTTCAGAGTATTCCCAACACTTTATGGGCTTGAATTGATACTGAAATGTCATTTTTATGAAGATACTTTGCCGCGGCTTCAGTGAACTGGAACAGTTGTTTTATTGTGGGTTTTTCCCCCACTTCGCCATATGGAGATACAATCTGAATGCATAGGGGGCATCCCAACTTAGCGAGCTCCCTAGCATACCATTCAATATTCTCCGATTTTGTTTGGGATGTAACTACAACCTTGGCGAAGGTCTTTGCCTTTGCCTCAACTAAAACCTGTATGGTTTCCAACTCTCTCTCCACTAGGGCTCTCCAGTCTGAAGCAGCCCCCGCCGTCTCATCTTTAATATCACAGCAGCAGTATTCAAAAAGTTCAGCCACCTTTGAAGCACACCCAGGTAAAGAACCATTAGTTTCAAGATAGAGAATATAACCTTCTGAGACAAGGTTCTCTGAAACTTCCCTCAGGAAATCCGTTTGAAGTAAAGGCTCCCCACCAGTAAATGACACCGAGTGAAGATCCGCAGTTTTCAGTTTTCTCACATAGCTGCAAAGAGTTGCTGGATCTATGGGATTTGCTTGCTCTGCGAATTTTCCAGTCCCGGGGCTTTCTTCCATTCTAACCTGAGGTGCGTCTGGTTTTTGAGCTCCAGGTGATTTGCGTCTTAGTATGTTCTATAAGATGTCGCACCACCTGCAGCCCCTAGTTCCAAACTCCCCCATAGCTAGGTTGCAGCCCGCGAATCTAGCGATTCGACGGATGAATAGCTTCTATTCCTCCTATATCTGGCGCTTTCCATAACACGAGCCGCTGACGCTACCTCCTTCTCCTTTACCTCCCCCTCTCTGGGGGATTTGGTAGGAAGAGAACACCTCAGCGACCCATCCCTTAACCAAGACCATCACCTCAAAACAGGCCATGTCACATCCTTTTAAATAACTTGCCTATAATTTAAGTCTGCTCCCCTCTCACACCTGTCCAAAATATGGAGTGCTCCATCGAGTCTTAAACATATAACAGTAAGTTTTTTACATTCAGGGGCCAACTCGTTTTTGGCTAGGCGTAAAGGGGACGACTCTGCTCCTGATTTCGTGAACCTCTCAGGAAAATTGGATAGAATAATTCGAAAATCAAACATAAAAAGTGGACGTCTTCTACGGTGCAGTCAAATCTTTTGTTCATAAAGCTTATGTACTGGTTTCTACTCTGTTAGCTTGCCTGAGGCGGATTCCCATGTCTCTAGTAGGACTCTTGATGGGTAAGCTGGAAATACTGCTATGCAATGCAAGGTCAATTGAGCAAAACAGGATGATGGTTGAAAATCCAGACCCAAAAAGTTACGTGGATTCCACAGCAGTAATACTCATGAACAAGGAGGATATGGGTAGCCGCGGAATTAAAAATGGTGACTGTGTTAAAGTGACTACAAAATTTGGGAGCGTCGTTGTCAAAGCCTACCAAACAGACGAGACCAAAAAGGGATTAGCACTTATGCCCAATGGGCCATGGTTGAATGCCATAATAGACCCGGACATAGATTTTACAGGGAGTAATTCCTGCTATGTTTTGAAGGCCAGCGTTGAAACCACAAAGGAAGAAGTGTTAACTCCAGAAAAACTCTTTGGAAAACTATTGGGAAAGGATGCAGATGAGTGAATCACTTCTCATAAAGAATGGCTTTGTTTTTGACCCGGCAAACAAGATAAATGGGGAACGCATGGACCTAGCCATCAAAAAAGGAGTGATAGTTGAATCAGTGAATGAAAATGAAGCCAAAATCATAGACGTTAAGGGAAAAATGGTTCTCCCCGGCGGAATAGATATTCACACCCACATAGCCTCACAACATGTGAACTTTGCACGTATGCTTTACCCCCCCTCATCCGACGAGTTTCTTTTAACCGCCCCAAACGTGGGCTTAACATATTCAAGAATGGGCTACACATTCGCCGTCGAAGCCGCAGTTTCACCAACAAAGGCTTTACACACTCACTTGGAATTCTCAGACATACCCTCACTGGATCACGCCTGCCTATTACTACTAGACGTTTACTGGTACCTATTACCCGCGGTGAGGAAAAAATCCGCAGAGGAAGCTGCGACCATAATCTCATGGCTACTGGAATCCACCAAAACCTATGGAGTAAAACTGGTAAACCCCACAGGAAGCGAAATGTGGAGCCTCAAAAAGGAAATAAAAAACATAGAAGAACCCATAAAGCACCTCGGAGTATCCCCCCTAGACTTTATCAAAATAATAGCAGAGGCAAACGAGCGCTTGGGACTGCCACACCCCGTCCACATACATCCCAACAATGCGGGAAAACCAGGAAACTACGAAACAACACTAAAAACACTAAAAGCTCTAGAAGAAATAAAATCCAACAAAAAGAAGAGAACCATACACCTTGCACATGCACAACTACACAGCTACGGAAGAAACGAATCCATCGAGTCCCAGGCAGAACAAATAGCAGAATACATAAACAGCCACCCCAACGTAGAAGCAGACATAGGACAAATGGTGCCCCACAAAACAATAAGCCTCTACGCAGACAACCAACTCCTAACCCAAACCAGTAGAGACAAAAAAATATTCACTGACCAGGTTGAACTAGAAGCAGTATTTGGAGCCACACCCACCAAATATAAAATGGACAAAACTGGGAGCGTCATGTGGGCCACGGGACTGGAACTATCACTCAAAGTAAAGGATCCCTGGCAAATCCAGCTGTCAGTAGACCACCCCAACCTAGGACTAATCACCCACTATCCCCAAATAATAGGATGGCTCCTAAGCAAAAAAGCCCGAGACCAAGTCAAACTAGAAGCCGACACACCACTACACTCCATCGATCGAGAATACACACTCTACGAAATAGCAATAATAACCCGCGCCAGCCCCGCACAATCCCTAAACCTACCAAACAAAGGAAACCTATCAGTAGGCTCAGATGCAGACATTGCAATATATGATTTCAACCCCGAAACACAAGACCCCACACATGAAACAGAGGCTCTAATCAAAGCCTTCTCCCAGACACTCTACACCATAAAAAGTGGAACAATAATAATGAAGCAAGGAGAACCACTACTAAAGCAAAAAGGAAAAACCTACTGGGCACACAGAGATGGAATCAGCCTACCCGAAAAAGTAAAAATAGAAATGGAACGCTACTACTCACTGAACATAAACAACCTAAAAACACCCAAAGAAATACTTCCAAACCCCCAAGAGATAAAATACTAACAAAAAACATTCACAAAAACCCTCCAAGCAGCACAAAAAGACACACTCCAACCCCAACCCAAAAATTCAAATTCCAATTAGCCCCCTAAACTGATGCCCAAAACTAAGCCCCAGAACACCACACATTAACCCTTCGACCCCTACCTAATAAAGACGCCCGCCCCTTTACATCCTGAAACTTCCCACTTTCACTTTTAACGCTTCCATCAAACCTACAACAAAAACACAGCTCAACATATAACATAATTACCCCCAGCTCAAAACCACACTTCAACAAAATGTGCTATTCAGCACACTCCCCATTTTTTTACTGCTATCAGCCATACAAAAGTTTAAAAAAATTTTAAAAAGGAATTGGAATCTCTGTAATGAAAAAATCAAACTAACTCCCCGGAAAACTCCTAAAATATGAGGTGAATTATTAATGCAAACTTATCCCTGGTGGACCAAAGAGCAAATAGAATTCGCCAAAGAAATAGAGCAATTCGCTACCGAAAACATACCCCGAGCTGAAGAATTATTCTGGACCAGAACCTTCCCCATGGAATTAGTAGAAAAGGCAGTAAAAAGAGGATACTTCGGAGCAGGAATTCCCAAAGAATACGGCGGCCTAGGCCTAGGCTGCACAGGAGCGTGCATAGCCTGCGAACAGCTAAACCGCATGTATGCCGTAGGCCACATACTAGTAACCAGCTACATAGGTGGACTACACCAAATCCTACACAATGGCACCGAAGAACAAAAGCAAGAATGGCTAACCAAAATGGCCAAAGGACAACTAGGAGCAGTATGCATAACCGAAATCTTCGCAGGATCAGATGCAGCCTCAGTAATGACCACCGCCGAAAAAGATGGAGACGAATGGATAATTAACGGCAAAAAAAGATTCACAACCACCGCAGGACCCGCAGAAAGATACCTCGTATACGCAAAAACAAGCGACGACCCAGAAGCCCGAAGAAAAAACCAACACCTCACAACCTTCGTGGTGGAAAAAGGAACTCCCGGATTCCACCTAGAAAAAGTAAACCCCCTCGTTGCATTCGACAACCTCCCCAACAGCTACCTAGACTTTGACAACGTCAGAGTACCAGACTTCAACAGAATAGGACCAGTAGGCGGCGGCTGGAACATAATGATGACTGGACTCAATTTCGAGAGGTTGATTGGTGCTGCTGCGGCTGCTGGTGCTTTGGAGGATGTTATTAAGCAGGTGATTTATTATACAAGTAGACGTGTACAGTTTAGATCGCAAATCAGTGATTTTCAGCATAACCAGTTCAAGATTGCGGATATGATTACCAAGCAGCAGGTTGCCCGCCTCGTTACCTTCTATGCGGCTTATATTATGGATATGGGTCAGATGGCGGCTATAGAGTCCGGCATTGCTAAAATGTTGAATACTGATTACGCCACCGAGATTGGCCTTGACGCCATACAATTGATGGGTGGCGATGGTTTGACCCGCTTCTATCCCGTAGAGAGGCTGCTTCGTGAGGGTAAGATTGGCCAGATTGTGGCTGGTACTAATGAGGTTCAGAAAATGGTCATCTACAGGATGGGCGCATTGGGCTATTTGGATTGGCCTTACAGGCTGCGGTGGAACGAAAAACTGGAGACTCCCACGTTATCTCTTGGAAAGGGACCTTGGTACGGGAAGGAGATAACTGAGGATGTTATGCTTAAGATTTTGGCAGAGGACTACAGGTGCAACCCCGGACTCTACATGGCTATAGATGATTGTGAGAAGGAGACTGGTCTCTCAAAGGAGAAGATATTGGAGCTTTGGGCTAAGCTGGAGCAGAAGGGCTTGATAGTCACATTCAAGGACAGACGTGGGAATGTGATAATGGCTAAAGCGAACTATGTGGGTATAAGGAAAGCCTACCCCCTGGAGCACTACAAGTGGTTCCCAGACTGGTTTGACGTGGAAAAATTAGGCTTCTAGAAAAATAAAGGCGTCAAACTATTTTTATTTTTTTAATTTGGCTCTTTTTTGCTCCGTTCCATAGTTTTACTTTTTCCGAAGTATTCGTGTAGTGTTTTGAATATTTTAATTTTGAGTTCATCGTGCAAAATTTACAAAACATCTATGATAAAAGTGGGAAAATAAATTGTGTGATGATGCGCTCTTGCGAGTTTATTTTTTTGTTTAGAGCCATCCTTCTTGCGTGTATTTTACGAGTTTGGAGTTGGCTTTTTTCCAATCTTCGCTTGCTGATTCAAAAATTCTTTTGGCTCTAATGTTGGCTTCCTCTAAGATGTCTTGTTCATTAATGTTGACAAATTTACCTTCATAAAGTATTACTTTGCCATTTATTATTACATTGTCTACTTCTGTCCCGTTCGTGGAATAGACGAGGTTGGGAATAAAGTTTCTGAAGGGACGAGAAACAGTGGGCGTGAGATGTGGGTGTCTGAGGTTGAGGGTTATTACGTCTGCTTGTTTTCCCACTTCAAGGCTGCCCACCTTGTCATCTATTCCAAGAATTTTTGCTCCTCCAATGGTGGCCAGTTGGAGGGTCTTCCATGCGGGGAGCCTAGTGGGATCCTTGTGTAGTGTTTTGGTTAGGAGGCTTGCAGTTCTCATTTCTCGGAAGAGATTGTGGCTTCCGGGACCTGGGGCTTGGTCGGTTCCCAGTCCGGCGCTTCCTCCCAACTCTACATAGTGGCCTACCGGGGGGACTATTCCGTCAATCATTCCTATGGCGCTGGGGCAGACAACCATTTTCACCCCTTCCCTAACCATTAATTCCCTTTCTATCTCATTCGTGTCGTGGCAGTGGGCGGCTAAAAGAAAGGGTCCCAATAATCCGTTTTTGTGGAGCACTTTTACCGTGGAAGCATTCTTTCCGTATCTGCCAGTTATTTGGAGTCTTTCTCTTTGTCCCTGGGCTACATGCATGTGTATTCCTGCGTTTTGCTCAACGGCTTGTTCCTTAATGGTTTTAAGTAAGTCAAGGGATACCATGTCTAGTGCTTGGGGTCCATACATACAGGTTACCAATTCTTCTGAGCTGAATTTTCGAAAGAGTTCTTGGGCCCTTTTAAGCTCGTTTTCTCCCTTGGAAGGGTCAAATTCGTAGAGGTCTGTTGGTTTCAGATGAATTCTACTGTAGCCTACCTCGTTTATCATTTCGGTGGCGACCACTCTCACTTGCCAAGGTAGATAAACTTTCTCTAAAATGTCTGCTGCGTTTATGGTGTACTCCGCAAAGGTGGTTGTTCCGGTTCGCAGTCCCTCTAAGACTCCCAACTTTGACCCCCATATGAGGTCTTCCAGATTCATGTGCATAGCCAGTGGCAGTATACCCTTGTTCATCCATTCAATTTCCGGTAAGTCCTGTGCGCCGCCTCGAAGCAAGGTTAAAGGGGTATGGATATGTCCATTAATTAAGCCTGGCATCGTTACATGATTTGTGCCGTCAATTATTCTATCTGCTTCTTTGTAATTGAAGCCGTTGGTAGAACCTACGTAGGTTATTTTTCCATCCTCAATTCCCAATGAGCCATCTTGAATTATTCGCAGATTGTCTCCTTGGAATGTGACTAGCCAAGTATTTATTATTGCAATATCCATATTTTTGTCACTCCAATGTGATTTCTAGCAATGGGGTACGAATTGAAAACAATTCCACTTGAAAATCCTTTTTGGAGGCGGTAAAATGTTTGAAAAGGTTAATGCTTATTTGTTCATTATTTTGAGGCTTTTTAAATTTCCCCTTTTACTTTGCTCACCGAAAAAACGTCCCCAGATTTTAGTAGGGATATTCCCGCCTTTTTTCCTATGATTTCTATTTGTATAATTTTCTGGGGATTCTTTAAATCCACCTTACCCCAGCCAATATTTTTTGCTAAGAATTCTATGATTTCCTGGGTGTGATACTGGTCGTAGAATCTTTTATTCACCGTCATTCTCCAAGTCTCATTTTCCCCTATTCCCTCAGCAAGTTTTTTCACATGTTCCTGCATTTCTTCAAGGTCGGATGAACACCAAACATCGATTGGAATATAATTGTAGGTGAACCAGAAGTGTTCCGGTTCCTCCCTACACAGTTGTGCAAGCTTTCTATTTATTTCTCTGGGGTCTGAAGAGGTAATAATTAGAAAAATTCCCCTAGCTGGTGACCTTAAAAGTTTCGGCTGGGTCTCGCCCACTTTTTCTAACACCCACAAAACCTCCTGTTCGGACTCTTTTATGTTCCGCATATCATAAGTGACAAGAAGATTTGGATTCTCCATTCATGATCCTCCCTATAAAACGTTTCACTAATCCTAAAACTTTTAACCATTAATAATTATACACCTTAAACCTTTAAATCAAACCTTTAATTATCTATCGAAAACAAAAGCTTTCAAAACAAGTATGTACCAGTAAATCGGACATCAAAAATTAAAATACCATAAAAGTTTATTTATCACCTTGCACGTAGGAAATTAAAAATAAAATTAGTTTGAACAGATTAGAGGGACTCATTATGAGTGACATTTATCAAGAACTTCGGGAAGCGGTCACAAAAATTGACACCGATAAATTGGGCGAACTCAAGGAGAAAGTTCTGAAAACCCCCAACATTGATGTTGATAAACTCGTTGAAAGTATCAGAAGCGGTTTAGAAGAAGTGGGAGCGAAGTTTGAATCTGGGGAGTACTACTTGGCGGAGCTCATTCTCATAGGCACAGAAGTATCTGAAGCTGTGCAAAAATGGAAACCTCTATTTGAAAAAAGGGAAACAAGTAAAAAAATGAAAAAGGCGGTTATTGGCACAGTAGAAGGAGACATACACGACATTGGTAAAAACATTGTGGGCATGATGCTGGCGTCCAGCGGCTTCGAGGTGGTTGATCTGGGTAACGATGTTACCCCAGAAAATTTTGTCCAAGCAGTTAAGGAAAACAAGCCGGCAATAGTAGGTATGTCCGCCCTCCTAAGCACAACACGAGACAACATAAAGAGAACTATAGACGCCCTGAAAGAAAACAAATTACGAGAAAACGTGAAGATAATAGTGGGTGGAGCTGCCGTGGACGAAGACTTCGCAAAGGCTGCGGGGGCAGATGGTTTTGCAACCAATGCTGCTGATGCGGTTCCACTGGTTGAAGACCTTTTAGGAGGCATATAATTTGGCAAATCTTTCACCTCGAGAAAGAGTAGAGATGGTTGTAAACCACGAGGAGCCTGACCGGGTGCCGGTAGATTTTGGTGGGATGAACACCTCAATCTATGAAATGCCCGAGTGGTGGCCTAAAAAGGCTCCCTACTTTGGATATAAGGCCCTAGTTGACTATCTTGGCCTTAAGGATGTGCCTAAACCCTACTTGAATTCTGGAAATTGTGTAATAAATGTGGATGAGAGGATACTTAATAGGTACGGGGTAGATTTCCAGTACCTTTACATGTCTATACCCAAACCTAAGATGCACCCTGATGGAACTATTGAAACCATCTATGGTTTGAAAGTTAAACCAGTAGGTTACTACTTGGAGGTTTACGATCCTCCTCTCGCGGGAAAAATCACCACCAAAGACATAGACAACTTTAAATGGCCTGACCCAGAGGATCCCGTGTTTTCAAACAAGGCCAAGGAACGTGTGCTTAGGATGAGAAAGAATAGCGATAGAGTAATTGTTGCCCTAGCCTCATTTGCTGAACAAATATTTCAAAACTATGCTTGGATTCGTGGGTTTACCCAGATGATGCTTGATATGCAGAGAGAACCAGAACTCTTCCACTATCTAACTGACACCCTGCTTACAGTAGAGGAGGGAATAATAGAAGCTTTCTACACTGAGGTGGGTGAACACATAGACTTCGCATACATTGCTGAAGATATGGGCACCCAACAGGCGCCATTCGTCTCACCAAAACAGTACGAAAAGTTCTGGAAACCATACCACAAAAGAATGATAAAACACATCAAACAGTTCACAGACGCAAGAATAATGTGGCACTGCTGCGGAGCAGTTGCACCACTAATTCCCCACCTAATAGACCTCGGTGTAGACATACTTCAGGTTATCCAGCCTCTAGCTAAAGGAATGGATCCAGAATCCCTCAAAAAGTCTTTTGGACACAAGCTAACTTTCGATGGAGGCATAGATGTACAAAGACTTCTACCAAAAGCTAGTCCTGAAGAGATTAAAGCAGAATGCAAAAGAGTAATTGAAATTCTAGGCAGAGGCGGCGGATACGTTTTTGCACCAGCACACAACATTCAGCCAGACACCCCACCCCAGAACGTGGTAGCCATGCTCGAAGCAGGAATCGAATACGGCAAATATCCCCTAGGAAAATAACTCATCTTCTCTCATCTTAACCAAAACAAAATAAATAAAAGATAAGCGTAAAAAGGTTTGAAGAGTCAGATAGAGACAAGCTTGTTAGAATAAGATTTGGAACTAACAATAGAATTATTGGGAAAAGTTTTGAAAATCGTTGGTGAGAACCACGTCATCCAAAGAAGAGCTATTGAAGAAGATAGCTGATGCTGTCGTAAATCTGAATGTTGAAGAAGCTAAAAAGAATGCAGAAGAGGCATTAAAGTCAGGAATTTCCCCACTTGAAGCCATAAATGAAGGGTTTGTCAAGGGGCTTCGAAGGGTTGGAGAACTCTTTGAAAATAAGGAGTATTTCCTCGCAGACATGATTATGGCTGCTGAAGCCTTTAAGGCAGGTATGGAGGTTTTAACGCCTCACATTAAAAAACATGGAAAGAAGAGGGGTGTAATAGTAATTGGGACGGTTAAGGACGATATACACGACCTTGGCAAGAATATCGTAACAACCCTACTTGCCTCCGAGGGTTACGAAGTTCACGACCTGGGCATAGACGTCTCCGCGGAAGAGTTTGTAAAGAAAGCCCAGATAGTTAAAGCGGATATAGTTGGCCTTAGTGCGTTGTTGACGACGACCATGGAGCGCATACCTGAGGTGATCGAAGCCTTAAAGGAAGCGGGGCTAGATAAAGTTAAAGTAATTGTGGGCGGTAGACCTGTTACCCCAGAGTTCGCTAGGGAGGTTGGTGCAGACGCCTACTGTGAAGACGCTATAAAGGCATTAGATGTTGTTAAAAGACTTTTGGAGGGCTAGAAGCGTGTCGTCGGTTTTAGAACGTGTTCTTGTAACTTTAAGCTTCAAGGAACCTGAGTGGGTTCCTGTAATTCTCTTTCCCGAGTGGGATTTTCTAGCTGATCTTTATGGTGTGCCTTTAAAGAAGCTTCTTGAGGATCCAATGTTACAAATTGATGCCGGTGAAAAAATGAGGCAGCGCTTCCCTGAAGCATTTATAGCGACATCAGTATGGGTTCCTTACGCTCATGCTTCAGGCTTCGGATGCCAGCTATCTGAACCTGAAGACGAAATTCCGGGTGTCAAAAAGGTTGCTGTAATTACTCCCGAAGATATTGACTCTTTGGAAATTCCCGACCCTCAGAGCGATGGTCTAATGCCCAAATACTTAGAGTATCTTAAGATTCAGCAGAAAGTTAAGGGGAGCTCTGGAATCGGAGACTTTGGTCCGGTGGAGCTTGCCTGTGAAATTATGGGTTATACCAATTTCCTTAAACTCATTTCCCAGAATCCCAAATACGCCCACAAACTGCTGGAAATTACCGTGAAGTCTTGTACAAACTGGTTCAATACCCTCATTGATGTTATTGGTGGCTCCGCCCTCTTTGTATTGGTGAGTGATCACACAACGGGTTTTCTGAGAGCCAAGCAGTGCCAAGAATTCTTCACACCATACCTGAAAAAGTTTCTAGACAATATTAGAAGTAAAGTAAGCATTATCCTATACCACAATGAAAACTATGCGGCACATGTTCTAGATCAAATAGAACAGATGAAAATAAACATTTTCCACTGTGGTGAAATAGGAGACCTAGAAACAGCAAAGAAAAAAACATATGGAAAGTACACCCTAATGGGCAACATCCACCCCCGAGACGTAATGCTCAGAGGAACGCCCCAGCTGGTTGAAGAGACCTGCAAAGAGGTAATCCAGAAACTGGGACCAGGAGGCGGATTCATACTCTCCACTGGAGGAGGTGTAAGCAGAAATATTCCTCTCCACCATGTGGATCTCCTTGTAGAATGTGCAAAAAAGTACGGGAAATCTCCAATAAAGACAGCGTAGAAATTAACTGAAAAACAGAAAAAGGCAGCATTATTTTTTGGTCATATTTTCAGTATTTTCTTGGCGTTCTCTCCCAGTATTAGTCGGGTTTCTTCCCCGCTGAACTTCAAGCCATACCTTTTCCCATTTTTTGGAAGGTTTTTAATCCAATTAACCCATTCTTCCAGTTTCATCATGGAGTTAGCGTATGGCCAATCACTGCCAAAAAGTATCCTATTTTTGAAGGGAACAGCAAAGGTGAGCGGTAAATCCATAAGCATCCTTAGATTATTAAGCAGTATCTGGGGGGCTCCGCGTGCCAACATCTGACCCGTAAATGAAATCTCGGTGTGAATTCCCGACTTAAGAGAGCCTATTTCTGCCAGTGTGGGGGCTCCGCTTATTCCACCCATGTGGGCTGCCACTATTCTCAAATCTGGGAAAGCTGTTTGGACATCGTCAAGATACATTGGGTTATTGTATTTAACTTCGAAGGGAATGAAGATTAAGCCGCAGTGGCAGAGTAGTGGAACACCCAACTCTACGCACTTCTTATAGAGGGGAAAGCAAACTGGATCGTTAGGATAGTAGCCTGCGTCGGGGTGAAACTTGAGTCCCTTCATTCCCCACTCTGTGACACCTTTTTCAAGTAGTTCAACTGCCTTATCTCCCCTTCTTGGGTCAACCCCCACAAAGGCGATAAGCCTGTCGGGATATTCATCCGCTGCCCTTGCATGGTACCTATTTTGCTCCTCTATTGACATTTTCGCTTTACCCACCTTTAACTCGAAGTCAACTGGCATAATCACCGCTTTATCTACTCCCGCTTTATCCATGTCTTCCACAATGGTGCTGGCATCTTTTTTCCAAAATTCGGGCATCATGTCTCTAAGCACTTTTTCCTTGGAGATACCCAGATTCAGGGAGAGAGATTGGGCTATAAGCTCCCAGTAAATGTCGGGATAAAAATCTTTGTGGCTTAAATGGCAATGCATATCCACTATCACTAATAGGCCTCCTTCGTTAAATACGATTTCTTCTCACCCATTTATAACCGAATACATTATATGTTTGAATGTGGATAATTGGAACATTATTAGTTTTCAAGTTCTATTTTAGGTTTTCGTGAGGTTTGAAGTATGAAAATTACCCATAAAGAAGGAAAATTTGATGGGAAAGGCAAAATAAAACTATACTACCAATTCTGGAAACCAGAGAATGTTAGGGCAGTGATTGTGGCGGCGCATGGTTTGGCTGAGTACTCTGGTAGATATACTCATGTGGCTGAGCACTTCGCCAATGAGGGAATCGCATTCTACGCGTTAGATCATAGGGGGCACGGTCTTTCTGAAGGTGTTCGCGGACACGTAGATAGTTTCGATGACTACTTGGAAGATTTGGACACCTTCATTGATATGGTTAAAAAAAGTGAAAAAGGAAAAAAGACTATTCTCCTCGGTCACAGTATGGGCGGAACAATAGCTATAGCATACGCTCTAAAAAACCCAAATAAAATAGATGGCCTGATTCTGTCATCACCAGGATTAAAACTCGCCAGCGAGTTAGACCCAGAAATTGTAAAATCAATATTGGAGCTCTCAAAGAGCAACCCCACTCAGGAGCTACCAAACCAAATAGACCCAAACAACCTCTCACACGATAAACAAGTATGCGAAAAGTATGACAAAGACCCACTAGTCTTTAAAACCATCACAGCCAGATTCGCAGTTGAATTCTTCACCACCATGGAGACGCTTCTTAAGAATGCGGATAAACTCAAGGTTCCCACGCTGCTTTTAGTCGCCGGAGAGGATAAACTGGTAAGCCCCGAGGGAAGCAAGGAGTTCGCCAAGAAAGTGAAGGAAAAAGACTTCAAAATGAAAATCTATGATGGATTCTACCATGAACTTTTCAACGAAGTTGAAAAAGAAAAAGTTTTCAAAGACATAGACAATTGGCTGAAAAAAAGAATCTAAACAAAAATCATAAATCCAAACTTCCGAGCCTTAATTTCTCCTTTCTCTTTTTTGTAGAATTCTCAAGTAGGCGGGGAGCTGCAAGCCTCAACCGAAAAATTTTCTTGAAACCTCTAACCAGTGCAAAAGAAATAGGCAGCAACTTAAAAAGCAAAAATTCACAAATTTGGGATGCGGACATGAAGATTTTTTAAACACTTTACTCAACATAATTCTGATAATTATGTTTGGAGAAATTGAGGCGGCAACGAAAAGACTTAAACCAGTAGTCAATCATACGCCAGTAATGACTAGTCGTACTCTCGATGCCTTGACTGGAGGACGTATTTTTCTAAAGTGTGAGAATTTTCAGCGTGTTGGCGCCTTCAAGTTTCGTGGAGCTTACAACGCCATAAGTCAACTAACTCCTGAAGAAAAGCAAAGGGGCGTTATTGCCCACTCATCCGGCAACCATGCACAAGCTGTAGCTCTGGCGGCAAAGCTCTTGGGTATAAAAGCAGTAATCGTTATGCCCAAAAACACTTCCCCCGTAAAAATGGCTGCTACACGGGGCTACGGAGCAGAAATAGTCTTATCTAGCAATAAGCCCACCGACAGGGAAGAAAAGGCTAAACGCCTAAGCACCGAACACGGCTACGCACTTATTCATCCCTATGATGATTTAAACGTAATTTATGGAGCTGGAACTGCTGCATATGAACTAATAGAAGATGTAGGCCCACTAGACTTTGTCTTTGCACCAGTGGGTGGTGGAGGATTGTTGAGCGGGACATCCATTGCAGTAAAAGGACTATGTCCGGAGGCGAAAGTAATAGGTGTTGAACCCAAAAATGCTGATGATGCCTACCACTCTTTTAAAACAGGTAAACTCATTACCTCAACTAACCCCCAAACAATCGCGGACGGGCTCAGAACCTCATTGGGAAAAAACACCTTCAAGATTATAAGAGAAAACGTTGATGACATAATAACCGTAACTGAGAAACAAATAATTGAAGCCATGAAATTCCTATGGGAACGAATGAAACTCGTGGCTGAGCCTTCAGGCGCAGTTTCACTAGCCGGCCTACTATACGGAGGCCTCAAGGTCAAAGAGAAAAAAGTAGGAATAATAATCAGCGGTGGGAATATAGACCTCACAAATTTCTTCAAACTCCTAGAGCAAAAAATAAAGAGTTAACCCCACATTTTTTGAATATTTTTGCGTCACCGTTAAAAATCACCTTACTCTATATCTTAAGAAAGGTCCAGTTTTTCAAAGACACTTTTTTCAGGGTGATTATTAAATGGGCGAGCTTAGATATAATCCAGTTCTTGGCGAGTGGATTATCGTTTCGGGCAAGAGAAAGGAGCGCCCCTTGCTGCCAAGTGGTGTTTGCCCCTTCTGTCCCGGGTCTCCTGAGGTCCCCTCAGCTGACTGGGATGTTCTAAGTCTTCCTAACAAGTTTCCCTCACTTGTTCCCGAACCTGACGCGCCTGAGACTGGGGGAAACGACTTTTACCGTGTAGCTCCCGCCCAAGGGGTCTGCGAAGTGGTTCTCTACACTCCAGAACATAATAAAACTTTAGCGGGCTTGAGCGTTTCCCATATAAGGAAGATAGTTGACCACTGGGCATACAGATACACCGAGCTGGGACAGAGAGACTATGTAAAGTACGTTTTCATATTTGAAAACAAGGGGAGAGTCATCGGGGTGACCTTAGACCATCCACACGGCCAAATCTATGCGTTCCCCTTCATTCCTCCCAGAATTGAGAGAGAGTTGGAGTCGAGTAAAAATTTCTATGATAAGAGTAAGGATTGCTTATTCTGCAAGATTACCGAGCGGGAAAAAAGGGACAAAGTTAGGGTGATTATGGAAAACGATGACCACATTGCGTTTCTACCCTTTTATGCCAGGTGGCCCTTCGGTGTACACATTCACACTAAGAGGCATGTTCAAAGCCTCCCGCAGCTAACTGGTGGAGAGAGGGATAGTCTGGCTCAGATTCTGAAGGACTTATTAATGACTTTCGATAAGCTTTTTGATTTTAGCTTTCCCTACATCATGGCCCTGCATCAGAAGCCCACAGACGGAAGCAACTATGAATATTACCATTTCCATATTGAATTCTCGTCGCCAGTCAGGGAAAAAGAGAAACTGAAATTTTTCGCCGGAGTAGAAGAGTCCATGGGCACAGTGACGTTTGACTATCGCCCAGAGGATAAGGCTCAAGAGTTAAGGAAGGCTTACTCAAAAATCAAGCACTGAACAAGCCAATCAAAAAACTTTTTTGAACAGAAAATAATTTTATCATTTTTCTTTGACGGTGTTACCGTTTTGGCTTATTTTCCTCCTTATCTTTTCGACTAGAATATCTGCTATTTCCTCAATTATAGGCTCAGTGCACAGTATCTCAACATTTGCTACCTGCTTTTTCACTTTCTCAAGTATCTCGGGAATATCTTTTTCGGTGTGTTTGCAACGTGTCAAAAACAGAGGAACCACAACTATTTTGTTAAACCCTTCGCCGGCTAGCTGATTTATGGTTTCGGGAATGCTTGGCGAGCAAAATTCTGAGAAACCCACCTTCACCTCTAAGCCTGTTTTATCCTTCACCTTCTCCGCGAGTTTCTCGCTATCCAACTTATGAGGATCATTTATTTTCCCAGTGTTCCTTGGCAGTTTTCTAACAATATCTGATATTTTTTCCATGATTTGTTCTGCTTGCCCCATTTCATAGTCTAATGGCGTGTCTCCGTGGGCAGCTATAACAACTCCAACCTTCTTCATCTTTCTCACCTTTAAACTAGTGATTCTGAGTCTCTTATGAAAGACAAATTTTATAATCCAGAAAGACGCCTTCTAGTATTATGATACAAAAGGCATTGGAAAACTACATGCATAAATTTATTGTGGATATCTGCAAAGAAATTGGGCCACGAGAATCGGGCTCAAAGGAAGAGGAACTCGCAGGAAACAGGGTGGAAGAGGAACTGAAAAAATTCTGTGATAAAACACACCAAGAAGAATTCATCAGCAGCCCCACAGCTTTTCTGGGCTTCATCAGGTACGGTTCAATAATGATAATTTGTGGAATCATCCTCTACTGGTTATCCCTCTTAACTGATCTAGGATGGCTTCAAATTGGCACCAATCCCATCGATTTGGTTTTAATCGGCCTGGGACTAGCGCGAGGCAGTTCCCTTGGCTTGGTTCTCTCACTAATTGCCAGCATACTTGCGGTTTTTGCAGTTAGCTACTTCATTCTAGAAGTGATGCGCTACAGAGAACTAGTGGACTTTATGTTCCCCAAAAAGAGGTCCAAAAACATCATTGGAACAATAAATCCCACTGGCAAAGTTAAACACACCATAATTTTTGCCGGCCACCACGATTCAGCCTACGAATTTAACATATTTTACTACCTAAAGACAATAGGTAGTTTAACAATCTTCATAGGCTACCTTGGAGTAGTAATCTTTAGCATCGTTAGCGTTTTGAAAACAATCTTTTATTTCCTCCCCCTCAACTTAACCCTAGTCTTTTTCTGGTTCGGAATTTTCTTCCTGTTCCTAACTCCCATCGCAGCCATCTACATTTTCTTCCACAGCTATAAACCAGTACCAGGAGCCTTCGACAACCTATCCGGAGTGGCCGTGGTGCTAGGAATAGGCAAATACTTATCCGAAAATAAGAACAATCCAAAAATATATCCCAAAAACACTCGCATCCATCTAATCTCATTTGCCGGTGAGGAAGCTGGACTACGGGGATCCAAACGCTACGTTAAAGCCCACTATGAGGAATTAAAGAAAAATAACACTATTTTAATAAACATGGATGGCATAGCAGCAAAGGACTCCGCCGTTATATTTGAGAAAGAAACACTAATAGGCGCAAAACACAACCCCGAATTATGCAACACTTTATTAAAAATTGCTCAGGAACAAGGCATAAATGCCCGCCTAGGAGCTTTACCCTTCGGAGCAACAGACGCCGCAGCCTTCAGCCGCAAAAAACTGCCAGCAACAACAATCGGATCCCACGAACTAAAAGGAAGGCTACCCGAATTCTACCACACAAGACTTGACACCCCCGAAGTAGTGGACAAAGAAGCCCTAGGACAAATACTACAAATCTGCCTAGGATACATAAAATACATCGACAATTTAACTTAACACATAACACTTACCTTTTTTTATAAAAAAGAATAAATTCCCACAACTGGAGGTTACCGAAAATGGTTAAACCGAAAAATAAGTCCCAGACACAACCAGTTTTTCCACAATACAAAGGAGTCGAAGAGCTAATCC
>Ga0136652_1000385_pt1 | contig 21723 bp, 21 predicted proteins | sample ConPoolayeEmetaG_FD_94864 | JGI IMG/M metagenome (GOLD analysis project Ga0136652, IMG submission 94864) | Hot spring microbial mat communities from California, USA to study Microbial Dark Matter (Phase II) - Cone Pool mat layer E metaG... ...
TGTTAGAGGTTCTGATGCTTTTGTTATTCAATCAACATGCACACCTGTGAATCATAATATTATGGAGCTTCTTTTAATTATTGATGCATTAAAAAGAGCTTCCGCAAGAAGGATTACTGCTGTGATACCATATTATGGATATGCAAGGCAGGACAGAAAAGCTCAGCCTCGTGTTCCTATTTCAGCAAAGTTAGTGGCAAATTTAATTACAGTTGCAGGAGCTAATAGGGTTTTAGCAATAGATTTACATGCAGGGCAAATTCAGGGATTTTTTGATATTCCTGTTGATCATCTTTATGCCACTCCTGTGATTCTTGAGTATCTGAAGAATAACAATCTACTTGACAGTATAATTGTAGTCTCCCCTGATGCAGGTGGAGTAGAAAGAGCAAGGGCTTTTGCAAAAAAAATAAATGCAGCCCTTGCAATAATAGACAAAAGACGCGATGCTCCAAATGTATCAAAGGTTATGCATGTTATCGGAGATGTAAAAGGCAAAGATGCCTTAATAATTGATGACATGATTGACACAGCAGGTACAGTTGTTCAGGCTGCTCAAGCTTTAAAAGAAAATGGAGCAAGAAGAGTCTTTGCTGCATGTACCCATCCAGTACTATCAGGTCCGGCAATTGACAGGCTCACTAATTCATTTATAGAAGAATTAATAGTCACTGATACGATTCCTGCTGAAGACAAAAAGAAACTGTATCCTAAGATAAAAATTCTTACAGTTGCCCATCTTTTAGGTGAGGCAATAAAAAGAATTCATGAAGAAACTTCAATAAGTTCATTATTTGTTTAAGAAGGAGGATGTCTTTATGGAAAAATTTGTATTAAATGTTCAGAGAAGAGAAAAAACAGGCAAGAGAATTGCAAGACAGTTAAGAACTCAAGGAATTATCCCCTGTGTTATATATAAGGATGGCAAATCCGAACCAATTCAGGTTTCAGCAAAAGATGTTCTTCCATTCATAAACATTGCTACAAGGGAAAAATTGTTTGTTACCATTAAATTAAACGGAGAAGAAAAACAAGCAATACTTCAGGATTATCAGGTTGACCCCGTCAGTGGAAAACTTTTGCATATTGATTTTATGGAAGTAAGCGCAACCGAGCAGATAAGAGTAAGTGTTCCAGTTGTTCTTGTTGGTGAACCTATCGGTGTCAAGCAGGATAAAGGAGTGCTACAGCAGGGAATTTCAGAAATAGAGATTGAGGCAATTCCTGAAAAAATACCAGGTCATATAGAGGTTGATGTTTCCGGGCTTGAAATCGGAGATTCAATACATGTAAGGGATATTAATTTTGAAGAGGGGATAAGAGTAATTTCAGATCTTGATGAAGTTATTGCAACTGTTACAGTTGAAGCAGAGGCAGTAGAGATAACACCAGTTCCGGAAGAAGCTCCTGAACCAGAGGTTATAAAGAAAGGCAAGAAAGCTGAAGAAGAGGAAGAAAAGTAAACATATTAATGATTGTTATTGTAGGGCTCGGAAATCCGGGTAGAAAATATACAAAAACAAGGCACAATATTGGGTTTATGGTTGTTGATGAACTCGCAAAAAAATACGGACTGAAATTTAAAAAACAACAAGATTATTATATTGCTGAGGGCAAAATAGAAAATAAAGATGTTATCATAATAAAACCAACTACATATATGAATTTAAGCGGTATAGCTGTTAAAAAGTTGATAAATAAAGAAACTTTTAATGCTTTACCAAATTCATTAATTGTTGTTCATGACGATCTTGATCTTCCATTAGAGAAAATAAAGATAAAAATAAATGGTTCCTCAGCCGGACACAAAGGTGTTCAATCAATCATTGACAACATCGGGACTAAAAATTTTATAAGAGTAAAAATCGGTATCGGTAAAGATCCCATACAGGATGCAAGTGATTATGTTCTGAGTCCCTTTACAGAGGATCAAAAAACTGTTATTAAAGAAAAAATTATTGATGCTGCAAACTCCATAGTTGTCATAATTGATAAAGGTGTACAGAAAGCTATGAATCTTTATAACTGATAATTCAAACACTCTTAATGAAAAAAAGGGGGCAACAAAAGCCCCCTTTTCCCCTGAAAAGAAAAATTACTTTACAAAAGGATTTGCATAGTAAGTTATAAGAACAATAACAAGGGTATAAATAACCAATGTTTCAATCAATGCCAAACCGATGATGAATGTGGTTAGAAGTTTACCAGAAACCCCGGGATTTCTTGCGGAACCCTCCATTATTCCTCTTAAACCATGACCCATTCCGATTCCACCTCCACCTGCAGCAAGCCCAATTCCTACAAGGGCACCCAAACTTGCAAAGCCATAATAATTCAATTTTGCTGCGTCAGGAGCTGCTTCTTCTGCTGCAAAGACTGCTCCAGCAGAAAGAAGTAACCCAATTAATAATACAAATACTAAAAATTTTTTCATCCTCTCTTACACCTCCTTTCTTTTTAGAATTTTAGTGATGCTCTTCTACTGCTCCACCAATATAAGCTGCTGTAAGTATCATAAAAATATACGCCTGAATAAAGCTAACTGCTGTGCCTAAAATCAAAACAAGTGTTGGAACAAGCAGTGGTGTTAAAACACCTAAAACCATCAATAACAAATGTTTGCTCATCATGTTACCAAAAAGTCGGACAGAAAGTGTAACAGGTCTTGCAAGATGGCTGATCCACTCCACAATAAACATAAAAGCCATAAAAGGAATTGCGTAAACACTTCTAATCGGACCTAAAAAATGCTCAAGATATCTTATCCCATGAACTTTAAATCCATAAAATTGATAAATAAAAAATACAGGGACAGCCATTGCTGCATTTGTATTAAGATTTCCTGTTGGAGATTCAAAGCCTGGAACAAGACCGAATAAATTGCACGTTAAAATGTAAAGAAATAAGGTTCCAAGAAGAGGAATAAAAGTTCTTGCATACTTAGATCCCACCGCATCCCGTGCCTGTGACATTAAAAATTCAATAATAACTTCCATAAAGTTCTGGATTCCAGAAGGAATCAAAGATAATCTTCCCCTGATAATTAAAGAAATAAAAATAAGAAATGCTATGGCTAACCATGAATAACTAACATATGGGGGAACAGAGGGGATTATCATTCCTAAAAAGGTTGGTGCTTCCACGATAAGCCTCCTTAAATTTATTTTAAAAACTATAATACATAAAAATTTTTCAAATGTCAAGGACACCCAAAAACTGAAGTTTTAGCTAAATCAATGCTATAATAAACTTATGTTTTCAGAGATAGAGAGAAAAATTCTTAATGGAGGAAGGCTTAACAGAAAGGATGCTTTATTTCTTTTCAGCTATGATAATATTCACTCAATTGGCGAGCTTGCTGATGAAGTATCAAAAAAAATCAATCAAAATAGAGTCTATTTTATTCTTAACAGGCATATAAATCCAACAAACATCTGTATTAATCGCTGTCGTTTCTGTGCTTTCTCTCGCTCAAAGGGTGATAAGGATGCCTATGAAATGAGTATTGAAGAAGTGATTAAAAATTTGAAGGAGGCAGAGCAAACTCTTGGCTATTTATCTGAAGTTCACATTGTGTCAGGACTTCATCCTGACTGGAATTTTGAATACTATCTTCAGATGCTTAAAGAAATTAAAAAAATTTTTCCTCAAATTGGTATAAAAGCTTTTACTGCGGTTGAAATTGATTATTTCTCAAGACTTTCAGGATTTGGCATTGAACAGACTCTTTTGAAACTCAAAGATGCAGGACTTGACCTGATGCCAGGAGGAGGAGCAGAAATATTTAATCCTGATGTTAGAAATATAATCTGCTCAGAAAAGATATCTGGCGAAAGATGGCTTGAAGTTATAAAAACAGCCCATAAACTTGGTATAAAAACAAATGCAACAATGCTTTATGGGCATATTGAATCCTATGAAGACAGAGTTGATCACCTGCTAAAACTCAGAGAACTTCAGGATGAAACAGGAGGATTTCTTGCATTTATTCCTCTCAGTTATCAGTCTGAAAATGCTGATATAAAGGTTCCGTATCCATCAGGAATAGATGACTTAAAGACAATTGCCATATCAAGACTCTTTCTTGATAACATCCCCCATATTAAGGCTTACTGGATCATGCTTGGAGAAAAACTCGGTCAGCTTGCTCTGCTTTTTGGCGCTGACTGTCTTGAAGGAACGGTAATTGAGGAAAAAATTGCACACTCAGCCGGTGCTCGCTCAAAAAAAGGATTATCAATCGATGAAATAATTTATATGATAAAAGAAACAGGCAAAATCCCTGCTGAAAGAGACAGTTTCTATAATGTGATAAAAATATGGTAAGGATAAACAAAAAAGATGCCCTGAAAATGCTCAAAGAGGCAAGCCTTTATGAGCTTGGCAGTCTTGCAGATGAGATAAGGAAAAGGCAACATCCTGAAGGTATTGTCACATTTGTTGTTGACAGAAACATTAACTATACAAATATATGCATAAATAGATGCAAATTTTGTGCATTTTGGAGACCCAAAGAGCATCCTGAAGCCTATATAATATCACAAAATGTGCTGGCTCAGAAAATAGAGGAAACAATTCAGAAAGGAGGAACTCAAATACTTCTTCAGGGTGGTGTTAATCCAGAACTTGGACTGGATTTTTATATAAAAATGCTTAGATTTATAAAAGAAAACTTCAAGATTCACATTCATGGTTTCTCACCACCTGAAATTGCTTTTTTGAGTAAAAAGGAGGGAATGCCTGTAAGAAAAATTCTTGAAAAACTCAGGGAAGCAGGTCTTGATTCAATCCCTGGAGGAGGAGCTGAAATCTTGAGTGACAGAGTAAGAAATGTTCAGTCACCAAATAAAATAAAATCTGCTGAATGGCTCAATGTAATGAGGGAAGCACATCTTCTTGGTATGAAAACATCCGCAACAATGATGTTTGGTAGCATTGATACCGAAGAGGACATATTGGAACATCTTCACGCATTAAGAACTCTTCAGGATGAAACAAAAGGATTTACTGCCTTTATCCCTTGGAGCTTCCAGCCTTATAATACGGAGCTTAAAAGAGAGAATACAGAAATTATGCCTGCAGGAGCAGTAAAATATCTCAAGGTTCTTGCTTTAAGCAGAATTTATCTTGATAACTTCAAAAATATTCAAGTTTCATGGGTAACTCAGGGAATTAAAATTGCTCAGGTTGGGCTTCGTTTTGGAGCAAATGATTTTGGCTCAACAATGCTTGAAGAAAATGTTGTGAAGGCTGCAGGAGTCAGCTACAGAGTGACAATGGAAGAGATTATTCAGGCAATAAAAAGTGCGGGATTCCGTCCAGCTCAGAGAAATACATATTACAAAATTTTGAAGTTCTTTGATGAGAATTAAATAAGATTTCTTCTTATATGAAATGGAGGCGCTATCATGGATGAAATTTATGATGTAATAATAATCGGTGGAGGACCTGCAGGGCTTACAGGAGGGATTTACTGCGGAAGGGCGAATTTAAAAACACTGATAGTTGATAAGTCCAAAACTGCAGGAGCACTTGCTTATGCCTCTTTAATTGAAAACTATCCAGGAATTGAAAAGCCTCTTTCAGGCAAGGAACTTCTTGATAGAATTCGGAATCAGGCTTTATCCTTTGGCGCAGAATATAAAGAAGAACAGGTTGTGAGTGTTAATTTAATTTCAGAACCAAAAGAAATCATCACAATGCAAAGCAGTTATAAATGTAAAGCTGTAATTATAGCAACTGGAGCAATGGGAAGAAAACCAACTATTAAAGGAGAGGGTGAATTTCTCGGAAAAGGAGTGAGTTACTGCGCTGTATGTGATGCAGCATTTTTCAGAGACAAAAAGGTTGCTGTTCTGGGAAACAGTGAAGAGGCGTTGAAAGAGGCTTTATACTTAACAGAATTTGTTGAAACATGCTACATAATAACTCCTTCAAGTAGCCTTAAGGCATCAAAGGAATACCCTGTTTACTCAAATAAGAAAATAGAAATACTAACAAAACATTCAATAAAGGAAATTACAGGCAAAGAACGGGTAACAGGAGTGGTTGTTAAAGACAGTGGTGGAGTTGAAAAACATATTGAAGTTTCAGGTGTTTTTGTTTATATTGCAGGCTCTCAGCCAGTTACAGATTTTCTATCTGAAACATTAAAAGTTGATGAAAAAGGTTACATTGTGGTAGATGAATTTATGGAGACTTCTATTCCTGGAGTTTTCGCTGCAGGTGATGTGGTAAGTCCTCATATAAGACAGGTTGTTGTTGCCTGTGCACAAGGTGCTGTGGCAGCACTGAGCGCAGAAAGGTTTATAAGAGGAAAAGATCGTTTAAAACCGGACTGGTATGGATAAAAACATGAATAACGGAAACTGGGAAGGTGAAGCTTTTAATGAAATGCTCTTTGAGTATCTTGACAAAGGATATCTTGAAAATATTATTACTTTCTTTGAGCATGAGCCTTCTGAGCTTTATTTGATTCCAAGAATGATAAAAGATGAAAGACTCAGGGTAAAAGTTGGAGCTTTTGCAATAATTGAGGAACTGAAAGAAAAAAAACCTGAAATATTAAAATCTATAGTTCCGGCTTTGATTGAACTGCTCAGTTCTCCAGAAAAAAATATTCGTGCTGATGCAGCCTATGCTCTTGAAATAATAGCTGACCCAGAAAGTAAAGAAGCCCTCTTAGAGGCACTGAATAGGGAGCAGAATTCAGAGATTAAAGAATTTATAACAGATGCATTAAAGAGCATTCAATGAGTTACAAAGTGATAGATGTTGCAGGAGATGTGGGAGTAAGAGCAGAAGGAGCAACTCGGGAAGAATGTTTTATAAATGCTGCTCTTGCACTTTATAGTCTTATTACAAATTTAGATCAGGTAGAGGAAACAGAAAGTGAAGAAATCGAGATTTCCGAAGATAACCATGAAGATCTTCTTGTAAGTTTTCTCAATGAATTAATCTTCATTTTTGATACCTACGGGTTTGTTGGTAGCAGAATAGAGCTTTATCTCAAAAATAAAACTCTAAAAGCAAAAATTTATGGTGAAAAATTTAATCCTGAAAAACATGAAAGAAGACTTCTTGTAAAAGCAGCCACCTATCATAATCTTGTTCTCAAAAAAGATAACAATCTCTGGATTGCAGAGATAATTTTTGATATTTAAAGCTATAATAAAATTAAAGCCGGCCTCAAAGGAGGTATATTATGCCAAAAATAGAAGGAACTGAAAGAATAGACCCATACAGAATTAGAGTCCCAAAGGGCTTTGTGCAGGGGATGAGAACTGAAGGCATTATATATGTAGATGAAACCCTTGAGCAGGAACTTGAGATTGATTCAGTCCGTCAGGTAGCAAATGTAGCGACGCTTCCTGGAATTGTTGGAAATTCTCTTGCTATGCCAGATATTCATACAGGCTACGGTTTTCCTATCGGAGGTGTGGCTGCCTTTGATGTGGAGGAAGGTGTTATCTCCCCCGGAGGTGTCGGTTACGATATTAACTGCGGAGTAAGGCTTCTTAAAAGTAATCTCACAAAAGAAGAAGTTGAACCCAAAATAAGGGAGCTTGTTGATTTGCTATATACTCACATTCCCTCAGGAGTTGGTTCAACAGGAAAGATAAAACTTACACCAAAGGATTCAGAGGAAGTTGTCCGTAAAGGTGCTATATGGGCTATTCAGATGGGATACGGAGAAGCTGAAGATCTTCAACCAATGGAATCAAATGGATGCCTTGATGGGGCAGACCCGGAACTCATAAGTAAAAAAGCATACGAAAGAGGCAGAGATCAGCTTGGAACATTGGGATCAGGTAATCATTTTCTTGAAGTCCAGTATGTTGATGAAATATATGAGCCAGATATTGCTGAAAAAATGGGACTTTTTAAAGGACAGATTACTGTAATGATTCATAGCGGTTCACGGGGATTTGGGCATCAGATATGCGATGATTATATTAAGGTAATGATCCAGGCAGCAAAAAAATACGGAATTGAGCTACCAGATAAGGAACTTGCCTGTGCACCATTTAAAAGTAAAGAAGGGCAGCAGTATTTTTCAGCAATGAAGGGAGCTGCCAATTATGCATGGGCTAACAGACAGTGTCTTACGCACTGGACAAGAGAAGTTTTTTTAATGCTTTTTAAACTTTCACCAAGAGACCTAGGTATGAAAGTAGTTTTTGATGTTGCTCATAATATTGCAAAAGAAGAAATTCATTTAATAAATGGTAAAAAACAGAGATTAATTGTTCACAGGAAAGGTGCTACAAGAGCATTTCCAAAAGGACATCCTGAGTTGCCTGATTTTTACAGAAATATCGGACAGCCTGTTATCATCCCTGGTGATATGGGAAGGGTTTCCTTTGTTCTTGTGGGTGAGGAAAAGGCTATGAAAGAAACCTTCGGTTCAACATGTCATGGTGCAGGTAGACTTCTAAGCAGGCATCAGGCAATAAGACAGGCAAAGGGTCGTTCCATAAAACAGGAAATGGCTGATAGAGGAATAATTGTTAGGGCAGCAGGAAGAGAAACCTTAGCCGAAGAAATGCCAGAAGCATACAAGGATGTTTCAAATGTTGTTGATGTTGTTCACAACGCAGGAATTGCAAGAAAAGTAGTAAGACTCCGTCCTCTTGGGGTTATTAAAGGATGAAACTAAAAGTAGGATGGATCCAGTATGCAAATGTCTATCCAATATTTTATGCACTTGAAAAGGAAGGTTTACTGAGTAATATTCATCTTGTTAAAGGAGTACCGTCTCAGCTTAACTGGGCGCTGCGAAATGATTTAATTGATATAAGCCCTTCTTCCTCTGTGGAGTATTTATTAAATAAAGAACTATATGATTATGTTGATGGAATCTGCATAAGTTCAAAAAAATATGTGGGAAGTGTGCTTTTCTTTAGCAGCGATGACTTAAGTTCAATTGATGGAAAAAAAATTCTTATTACTGATCAGTCTGCTACTTCTCATTTTTTGCTCAGAGTGATTCTTGAAAAATTTATGGGATTAAAACCCGAGTATAATATATCTAATGCACCATATAAAGGGGATTCATTCCTTCTTATAGGAGATGACGCTCTAAGATACAGGAAAAATATAACCAACAAAAAAGTTTATGATCTTGCGAATTTATGGTATCAGCATACAGAGTTACCATTTGTTTTTGCTTTATGGATTGTAAGAAAGGATGTTAAAAAGCCTGATGGAGAGCTCTATCAGAGCTATATTAAATTCAAGGAAAAGCTTCTTTATGCCAAAGAAAATTACACTAAATATTTTAATGAGATGGTAAAAGATTACTATCTGAATAATTTTATGAGTGAAGATGAAATTCTCTATTACTGGCAGGAAAATATGGATTACAATTTTACAGAAAAACATGAAAAAAGTCTGAAACTTTTTGAGGAATATATTCTGTCACTGACATAGTTTTATAACAAGCTTTTTTGTCTCCTTAAGTAAAGTATCTCTTTCTTCCTCTGACTTTCCCTCAACATAAATTCTTATCTTAGGCTCTGTTCCTGAAGGACGAATCATTATCCAAGAACTATCCTCAAAAATAATCTTAACACCATCAATAGTTATGATTTTTTCCACAGTTTTTTCCATATTACCTATTTCAAATATGTCTGCTTTCTTAAATTTTTCTGCAAAGGCATAAACTTTCTCTTTTATATGTGGACCAAATTTCTCCCTTGGCAGTTCTACTCCTGTTTTATCTGAAAAATACTTTCCATAAATGGTTTCAATTTCCTCAAGATAATCACTGAGATTTTTATTCAGAGTAGCCATCATCTCAATAGCAAGCAGAACTCCAAAAATTGCATCTTTTTCAAGGGTATGGTTCTGAACTGTTATACCATCAGATTCTTCAAAAGCTACAACTGCTTTCTTTGAGGAACTTGGCATAAGATAAGGTCTGAAATTTTTAAATCCAACCATGGTTTCAATAACCTCGGTACCCACTGATGCAGCTATTGCATTTATAAAATTACTTGTTCCAGCATTTTTTACAACAACTCCTCTGAATCCTTTATAGTTGTAAAGATAATGAAATGCCATTGCTCCAAAGTAATTCATTGGTATCTGTCTCTTTATATCTGCAAATCTAACCCTGTCTCCATCAGGATCAATTATTGCACCAAAACCTATTGCCTCTTTTTTAAGATGAGATAAAGCAAGTTTTAAATTATCTTCGCTTGGTTCTGGTGAAACTCCTTCAAAAAGAGGGTCATCTTCTTTCCTCAGACAAATAAATGTTCCTGGTTTTAGAGAAAGAATTCTTGCAATGCGACCTCTTGTTGAACCGTGCATGTGATCAATGGCTATTACTGGAGATGTGACTTCAAGAAACCTCCTTATCTTTTCAATATCTAAAACCCCTCTTTCCTGAATGAATTTTATATAAAGCTTTGTAATGTCAATTTTTTGCACAGTATCAGGATTATAAGGTTTTATTGTGCTTGCTCCTTTCATTATTTCATTTGCAAGTGCTTCTATCGGCTTTGTAATCTCATCAGGAGCAGGGCCTCCATCTGATGGATTGAGTTTAAAGCCTCCATAGTTTGCAGGATTATGACTTGGAGTTAGATTCACTGAAGCAGCTGCTTCAAGCTCAACCACAGCAGCAGAAAACTCCGGAGAAGCAGCCTCACCAGCATAGTAACATTTTATGCCTTCAGATTGCATAACTCCCATAACCTCATATGCAAACTCCTCCCCAAGAATTCTATTGTCATGCCCCACAATAACTCCTCGCTCCTTGAATTCATTGAAAGAGTTAATACCAAACGCATTGAGCAAGGCTTTATCTTCACTTTTAATTGCTTCAACTATAGCTCTGGAAAGAATCCTTACATTCTGCATTGTAAAATCAGAGCCTATTTCTCCTCTCCAGCCAGAGGTTCCAAAATGAATTTTTGCTGGTTCTGTATTTTGTCTTGCAAGTCTTTCAATCTCCTTCAATAAATATCTTTTATTGTTAGGATCATTTAAAATCTCCTTCCATAATTCAGATGCCTTCATCTGCCCAACTCCTGAGTTTTTAGATAATTATATCCAAAATTACCAATAAAATCAAAAATAAGTGGTATAATATGAGAATAACCTGAACGGAGGAGAAAATGATAAAAAAACTTCTCAGTAAGGATGTCTATAAAATCTGCGATGAAACTATATTTGATTTTGAAACTACCACTGAACTGCCACCTCTTACAGGAACTATAGGTCAGGACAGGGCGGTCGCATCACTTGAGTTTGGATTAAATCTTCCTGCAAAAGGCTTCAATATATATGCTCTCGGTGCTCAGGGTACAGGTAAGATGCGTGCAATAAGAAGCTTACTTTCCCAAAAGGCAAAGAAAGAACCGGTTCCACCTGACTGGTGCTATCTTTATAACTTCAAAAATCCTGATACTCCTATTGCTGTAAATCTTCCAGCCGGCAAAGCAAAAGAGTTTCAGAAAGATATGGAAAATCTTATTTTAACATTGAGAACTGAGATCCCGAAAGCATTTGAATCAAAAGAATATGATAAACAGAGAAACAAAATACTTGAGGACTTTCAGCAGAAACAGAAAGAGTGGTTCTCATCAGTTGAAGAAGAAGCAAGATCCAAAGGTTTTGCAATTCGCAAAGCCCTTGCAGGTTTAATAATAGTTCCTGTAAAAAGAGACGGAGAACCTCTCACAGAAGAAGAGTTTCTTTCTCTTGATACTGATACAAGAAAAAGAATTGATGAAATCGGGAAAATGCTTCAGGACAAACTTGATGATGTTGTGAGAGCTGTTAAAGAAGCTGAAAAAATTGTAAAAGAAATGCTTACAAAACTGGAACGCCAGATTGCACTTGATGTAATTGAGCAACCAATAGAAGAATTAAAGAATAAATATTTCTTCAATGATAAAGTTGTTGAGTATCTCAGTGCTGTAAAGGAAGACATACTTAATAATATTCAGGATTTCAAAGTCTCAGAAGAAGTTTCACCTCCTTTACCTCCCTTTATGAAGCTTCCTAAGGAGATTCCATTTGCTAAATACAGTGTAAATGTGCTTGTTGACAACTCTTCTACAGAAGGTGCTCCTGTTATATATGAGCCAAACCCAACATATCTTAATCTTTTTGGAAGAATTGAGTACAAAATTCAATATGGAATGGCAATTACTGATTTTACAATGATTAAACCTGGTTCGCTTCATAAGGCTAATGGTGGATATATTGTAATGGATGCTCTTTCACTACTTAAGAATCTTTTTTCCTATGATGCCTTAAAAAGGGCTTTAAGAAGCAAGGAAATTCGCATAGAGGATGTATGGGAACAGTATAGACTTATAACAACCTCAACACTGAGACCTGAGCCTATTCCATTAAATGTCAAGGTAATTCTTACTGGGACACCCTTTCTTTATTACCTTCTTTATAACTATGATGATGAATACAAAGAACTTTTTAAGGTCAAGGCAGATTTTGACATCTGGATGCCAAGAAACGAGGAAAATATAAGAAAATACGCTCAGTTTATCTCCCTGTGTCAGAAAGAGGAAGAACTTCTTCCATTCCATCGTTCTGCTGTTGCAAAGATTGTTGAATACGGCTCAAGACTTGCAGAACATCAGGAAAAACTCTCAACCCGATTCAGTATAATAGCGGATCTTATAAGAGAGGCTCACTTCTGGGCAAAAAAGAACAAACAGAGCATTGTTAAAGCTGAGCATGTCCTGCAGGCACTTGAGCAAAAGGTTTACAGATCAGCAAGTATTGAAGAGAAACTGAGGGAACTAATTCTTGAGGATGTTTTGATTGTTGAAACTTCTGGAAAGAAAGTAGGGCAGATTAATGGTCTTGCGGTTATTGATCTTGGAGATTACAGCTTCGGAAAGCCCTCAAGAATAACTGCAAGAACATATCTTGGCAAGGCTGGCATTGTAAACATTGAAAGAGAGACAAAGATGTCTGGAAGAATCCATGAAAAAGCAGTTATGATTCTTTCAAGCTATCTATGGAGCAAATATGCAATAAAAAAACCTATAAGTCTGAGCGCTTCACTCACATTTGAACAACTGTATGAAATGATTGAAGGAGACAGCGCCACCTGCGCTGAGCTTTATGCACTTTTAAGCAGTATTGCTGAAGTTCCTCTCAAACAGAGCATTGCTGTTACAGGCTCTATGGATCAGAAGGGAGAGGTTCAACCAGTGGGTGGAATAAATGAAAAAATTGAAGGATTTTTTGAACTCTGTAAAATCAGGGGATTTGATGGAACACATGGAGTGATTATTCCCCGCAGAAACGTAAAGCATCTTATGCTGAAAGAAGATATTCAAAAGGCTATTAAAGATGGAGCGTTTAATATTTTTGCAATTGACTATGCAGAAGAAGGACTTGAAATACTTACAGATATGCCAGCTGGAGAACTTCAATCAGATGGAACATATCCTGAGGGGACTGTAAACTGTATTGTGATGAAAAAACTTGAAGAAATGTCAGAACTTCTTAAAAAGAAAGAAAAGGAGAATGAAAAGGAAAAAAAGGACAACACAGAAACTGATTAACGGAGAGGGAGGGATTCGAACCCCCGGTAGAGTTTAACCCTACAGCGGTTTTCAAGACCGCCGCCTTAAACCACTCGGCCACCTCTCCTGTTTTTTTATTATATCAAATTATTCATACCTTAAGGCATCAATTGGATTAAGCATAGAAGCCTTATATGCAGGATAAAATCCAAATAAAATCCCTACAGATGCAGAAAATCCGAATGCAACAAAAACAGAAAGAATGGAAATAGTTGCTGGCCATTGCATTAATGATGTCACGATAAAGGAGGCTATAATGCCAAGAAAAAGTCCAAAAACTCCTCCAACTGTGGTAAGAAATATAGCCTCAATAAGAAACTGAATTCTTATATCTTTGGGTTTTGCACCAACAGCCATTCTTATACCGATTTCTCGTGTTCTTTCTGTTACTGATACGAGCATTATATTCATAATTCCTATCCCGCCAACAATCAGGGACACTGAAGCAATTGCTCCAAGAAGTACAGACATGGTCTTAGCAGACTCCTCAGCAGTTTTTAGCATCTGTGTTAAATCCATAACTGTAAAATCATCCTCCTGTCCCTGTGCTATTCTGTGTCTCTGTCTGAGAAGGGATTTTATCTGCTCAGTTGCTTGAGGAATTGACTGAAGAGATTCTGCCTTTGCATAAATCAATCTCACCCTGCCGGGTAAAATATTCCCATAAAGAGTCCTTTGTGCTGTTGTAAGAGGAACATATATTATATCATCCTGATCCTGACCTGTTAAGGACTGTCCCTTTCTGCCAAGAACACCGATGACCTCAAATGGAATCTTCTTTATTCTTATTAATTTTCCAACAGGATCAAGTTCTCCAAAAAGTTTTTCAGCAACAGTTTGACCTATTACAGCAACTTTTGTTCCGCTTCTTATATCCTGTTCTGTTAAAAACCTTCCTGAAACAACCTCCCAATCACGAACAGTAATCATTTGAGGAGTAGTTCCAAGTACAGCAGTTGACCAGTTTTGATTTCCGAAAACAACCTGAGCTGTGCCTGATATTACAGGAGCAACTGCCATCACATAAGAGCATTCCTTTGAAATTGCCTCAGCATCTAATATTGTAAGTGTTTGCTGTGTACCTGCTCCCATTCTTATCCCTCCCTGTGTTGTTGCTCCAGGAAGAATAAGAACTAAATTGCTCCCCAGAGTGGATATTTGTGAAGAAATCTTCTCCCTCGCACCTGTTCCAATCGCCAGCATTGTTATAACAGCACCAACACCGATTATTATTCCGAGTACAGCAAGTAAAGAACGCATCAGATTTGCTATAAGAGCCCTTAAAGCAATATTAATTATTGAAGTTATTGAGATCATGTCATTATATCACTTATAATTTTACCATCAAGAAAACTTATCTGCCTTCTGCCAAATGCTGCAATATCTGACTCATGAGTAACAATAATTGTTGTTAGTTGCTGGTCTTCATTCAGTCTTTTAAAGATTTTCATTATTTCCATACTTGCCTTTGAGTCAAGGTTTCCTGTGGGTTCATCAGCAAGTATTATTGAGGGACTGTTAACTAAAGCACGAGCAATAGCAACTCTCTGCTGTTCGCCTCCACTGAGCTGTCTTGGATAATGATTTGCTTTTTGTTCAAGTCCAACCCATGAAAGAGCCTGAACTGCCTTTTGTCTCCTTTCCTTTAAAGACCATCCTGCATAAATAAGAGGAAGCTCAACATTTTCAAGTGCAGTAGCCCTTGAAAGGAGATTAAACTGCTGAAACACAAATCCTATCTTTTTATTTCTTATCTCAGCGAGTTCATCTCTATCCATCCTGGATACATCCATTTCTTCAAGAAAATATTTTCCTCGGGTGGGAACATCAAGACATCCAACAATGTTCATAAATGTTGACTTCCCTGAACCAGATGGACCCATAATACACACAAATTCACCTCTGTCAATTTTTAAAGAAATATTATTAATTGCAACAACTTCCCTTTCACCAAATTTATAAATTTTTGTTACATTTTCAAGCCTGATAAGAGACATAACTAAAATCTCATTGGTGGATGCTGTGGAGCCCGATCTGTTTGTTTCTTTGATGCTTGGATTTCAATTATCACTTCATCTCCTTCTTTTATATCTCCTTCAACTATTTCTATCCATTCGCCATCGCTGATACCTGTCTTTACTTTAACTTTAACAGGTTTACCTGATCTTAAAACCCACACACCCTGCTCCTTTGAAGGAGAAGTTTCAGGCATTTTAAATCTCAAGGCTGCATTGGGAATTTTAAGCACATTTTTTCTCTCCTCAGTAACAAAAGTTACATTTGCTGTCATGCCTGGTCTGAGAAGTAAATGAAAATTATCAACTGCAATCACAACATCATATGTGACAACATTCTGTATAACTGTTGGAGAAAGTCTTATCTGCTGAACAATTCCTTTAAACTTTCTGTCAGTATAGGCATCTACAGTGAACGTTGCTTCCATACCTATTCTTATCTTTGATATGTCAGCCTCATCAACATTTGTATCCACCTGCATTTTTGTCAAATCAGGAGCTATTGTAAACAATGTTGGTGTTTGAAAGCTTGCCGCAACCGTCTGCCCCACTTCCACATTCTTTGCAATAACAACCCCATTAACTGGAGAAACTATTTTTGTATATCCGAGATTTGTTTTTGCCTGTCTAACCCCTGCTTCAGCTTTTTTAACCTGAGCTAATGCGATTTCATGCTGGGCTTTTGCATTGTTGTAAGCTGTTTCAGCATCCTCAAGTTCACTAAGTGAAATCAGTTCTCTTTTAAAGAGCTCCTGTTTTCTTTTAAAATTTCTTTCAGCATCCTTTAAACTCACTTCAGCTTTGAAAAGATTTGATTTTGCATTATAAAAATCTGCTTCAGCCTGTTTAAGTTCATTTTCAAAGGGTGTAGGATCAATTTGAGCAATTAACTGTCCTTTTTTTACATTTGAGTTATAATCAGCATATAAAGCTAAAATTGTTCCAGAAACTCTTGTCCCAACAAGAATCGTTGTTACGGGATTCAAATTCCCTGTTGCAGTAACTGTCTGAATAATGCTTCCTCTTTGTACCTTAATGGTTCTGAACTGCATTTTCTTTGAGCCTGAAAAAATAGCTATTAACGCTGCTATAACAATCAAACTCAATACTGAAAGTATTGCTATTTTCTTCTTTTTTTTCATTGTTCCAGTCCTACTGTTTTTCCAATCTCTGCATAGGTTACATTATAGTCATATACTGCCTGCCAGTACTGAGTATTTGTCTGTTCATAAAGAACTATGGCATCAACAACCTCTATTGAACTGCCAACTCCTACTTCATATCTTCCCATTGCAAGGTCAAGATTTTCTTTAGCCTGTTTTAATGCAACTCTGAGTGTCTCAACTTTCTGAGTGGCTTCTTTAAGCTGAATAAAAAGATTTTTTATCTGAGATTTTATCTGCTGAGTAATAGAGTCCTCCTTATATGAATAATATGCAGTATCTGCCCTTGCCTGCTTAAGTTTATAAGCAGTAGACCATCCACTGAACAGTGGAAGACTCATCTGGAATAAAAGAGTCCACTTTTGCTGAAGAGGAAATTCTTCTGCCGTGTAACCGTAATTACCTGAACCAGTGAATGTTGGGAAATACTCCTTTTTAATCATCTCCTCAGTGGAAATTGAAGCTAATTTATTGAGTCTTACTGCCTGTAACTGTGGATTCCTCTCAATTGCAATATTCAATGCTTCCTCTTCCTCAAGTTTTCTTAAAGTATTTTCCTCTTCTTTTATATCAAAATCTGGCATATCAATAACACCCATTGCTATTTTTAAATTTAAAAAAGCTTCTCTTAACTGTCTCTGGGCAGTTATTAGACCAAGTTTTGCATTACTTACCTCAACCTCTGCCTTAGTTACCTCAATCTTGGGTTTAAGTCCAACTTCATAAAATCCTTTTGCAAGGTCAAGATGTTTTTTTGCCTGTTTAAGCACTTCCTGGGCTGTTTCATTCTGTTTCTTAGCCTTAAGAACTCCGAAGTATGCTCTCTTGACATTGTAAACAGTCTGTAAAACTGTATCTCTGCTTTGCCACTCTGTTGCTTTATAAAGCTCTTTCTGAACATCAACTTTTTTTGAAGTTTTTCCAAAATCAAAAAGAGTTTGTGTAAGAGTTAACTGTCCTGAATACTGTTTAGAGTAATCAGAACCTATTCTGTTTTCCTGATAACTTCTCTGAGCTCCCAGTGAAAGCTCTATCTCAGGAAAATAACCTGAACGAGACTCTCCAATTTTAAAAAAACTTTTCTGTACCTGTTCCTTTGAAGCAAGAATTTCAGGACTTTTCTTTAATGCTATATCAATGCATTCTTGAAGTGACAGTATCTTCAGCTCATCTGCATAAACAGTAAATACTGATAGCTGAATAATGAGTAGCGGGATTAGAAAATATTTGCGCATTACCGTCACTGCTGTTGTTTAATATCTTTTAGCTTTGTACCTGTATTCACAGTAACATCAACATATGGAATAACTGACATTCCAGGCCAGAGAGGATATTCAGGGTCAAATGGAGAATCAATTATTATTCTTACAGGGATTCGCTGGACAACCTTAACGAAATTTCCAGTTGCATTTTCAGGTGGGAAAAGGCTGAAAACAGCACCTGTTCCTGGTTGAAAACTTGCAATATGCCCTTTGAATATTTTCCCAGGATAGGCATCAACCTTGATTTTTACAGGCTGACCCACTCTCATCTTATCTATCTGGGTTTCCTTAAAATTTGCACCTATCCATATATCCTGCTCATCAACAACTGCCATAAGAAGCTGCCCTGGCCTTACATACTGACCCACCTCAACTGATCTTCTCGCAACTCTTCCATCTCTTGGCGAAACTATTAAGGTTCTTTTTAAATTTATCTCTGAAATATTCAATTCTTCCTGAGCCCTTGCAATCTGATGTTTCTGAGTTTTCATTTTTACATTAAGGGTATTTATCAATGATTTGATTTCCTTTATCTGACTTTCTGCAGCTTTTTCCTGTGCTTGAGCAACCTTTAGAGTTGCTTCTGCTGAGTCAAATCTGCTTTTTGAAATAAGATCTTCCTCATAAAGCTCTTTTATTCTTATATAATCTCTTTCTGCAAGAATTCTGCTTGCTCTGATAGCATCAAGATTAGATTCAGCTGTCTTAAGCTTTGCAATTGCTTCATTTAACTGCGATGATATCTCCTGAAGCTGATTATATACTGTATTCACATTTTCCCTTTTTGCTCTCGCCTCTGCAAGATAGTCATCAGATTCTATTTCAACAAGAGGTTGTCCTTTTTTAACTCTCTGATTGTAGTCAACATAGACCTTAATCACCTTTCCTGAAACCTGCGGTGATATCGGAATTATTGTTCCTTCAACATATGCATCATCTGTTCTTTCATAAACTATATAGTAGTAAAGCTCTCTTGTCATAAAAAGTAATACTGCTACAGTAATGATAATAAACAGAAAAATTTTTAGCCTTCTTGAATTTTTCAGCTTTCCTCTGAATCCTTCAAAATTCATCTACCATCTCCAATTAAAATTTCATTATTCATAAAAGCCTTCAGAAGTGTTCCAGTTGCCTGTCTGAGCCTGACAATAGCAAGCTGATAGTTGTATTGAGCTTCCATGAGCCTTCTTTCAGCGGTCACAAGGAAAGCATTTGCATCTGTTACATCAATGCTACTCGCAAGTCCATGCTGGTACTGTTTTGATACAGAATTAAAATTATCCCTTGCGTAATCTACTTCATCTTCAATGGATTTGATTGTATCTTTGTATGTAATATAGTTATGATAAGCAGATTCAACATCAATGAAAACTTCTTTAACTGTATCATCATATTGAAGTTCAGCCTGTCTCAGACGCGCCTTTGCCTGTCCAAGTTCTGCTTTTCTGAGACCTCCTTCAAAAATTGGAAAATTAATTGATGCAATTGCATATGTTGATTCTTTGTTTGTTAATTGATTAGAAGGATTTTGATCAAATTTCTGATATGCTGCTGAAAGTGTTAGTACTGGGAAATAAGAACCTAATGCATAGTCTACATTTTTTCTCGCAATTTCCTTTGAAAGTTTAGCTGCTTTTATCTCTGGTCTTAACTCCTTTGCAAGAGTTCTGACCTGGTCAATGGTAAGAGTTGAATATGGATCATTCAATTTTGTTTCTATTACCTCAAAATCTCCTTCAATCCCTGTATCTCTTGCCAGTTGAGCCTTTGCTATCTTTAAAGAGTTTTTTGTTGAGATTAAATCAGCCTCTGCTCCGCTTAACTCTGCCTCCGCCCTTAAAAGATCCGTCTTTGTCACCTCTCCAACTTTGAGCCTTACTTTTGCTGCATCTCTGTGCTTTCTCAGTCTTTCTGCATTTGCCTGAGCAATTTCTACTGCTCTTTTTGCCTTAAGATAACCATAAAGACTCTGGGCAACCCTTACAAGATACTGCTCTTTAAAGGATGTTACTTCAAACTCTGTTTTTGTAATTGTATCCTTTGAAATTGAATAATTTATAAACTCCTTTCCTCCTAAAGAAAGCGTTTCCTCAATGCTCATACTCCATAGCATGCTTCTGTCGGGCTGAATAATAAAACTGCCTGAAGTTTTTTCTTTGCTGTATTCTGTATATTTGCCTGTTGCCATAATTGTTGGAAGAAGTTCTGCCAGAGCTTTGTATTTGCCTTCTTTTGAGATTATTATATTCTCTTCAGCTATCCTCACCTTTTCAGCTTTTTTAAGTGCAAGGGAAAAAACATCTGATATAGTCAGAGTTTGCTGGGCAATTGCTTCTTTAACAAAAATAAAAAATATCAAAAAAAACAGTGCTCTTTTCATTTAATCCTCCTGGTTCCTTCATAAAAAATATCAATATATGTCTGCAAAGCTTTTTTGAAATTTATTCTTCTTTTAAGAATCTCCTTTTTTATGAAAAGATTGAAAAGCATACCAAAATATGCCATAGAAGCATATGAAGTATCTAATTCCTTTTTCAATATTCTCCTTTGTTTGAGACCATCAAGATAGGAAGCAAAAACAACAAAAACCTCGTGAATTATCTTACTGTGAATTGCCTTAATCTCATCAGGATACCGAAATATTTCTGTATGCATTATACATATCAGATCCTTTTTTTTCTTCAGTAAATTAATATAGTATCTGGCTACAATATCTAAGGCTTTTTTATACTCCATATTTTTAATCTTTGGAATAAGTTCCCTGAGAGTTGGAAGAAATGATTGACTTTTGAGTACATCAATAAAAAGATTTTCCTTTGAAATAAAATATCTGAAAAGGGTTACTTCAGCAACTCTTGCTTCCTTTGCTATTTCTTTTGTAGTTGTCCCAAGATAGCCCTTTTGAGAAAAAAGCTTGAGAGCTGACTTAAGAATTTTATCCTTTGTGGTCATGGTAGTAATTACTAACATACATTACAACAAAAGACTAAGTCAAGAATATTTCTATGAAGATATGTAAATTGTTATCTAAAATTTAAACTATTCCTCTTTAATTTGATATTTTACTTTTACATCCATATCCTTTCTTAAAGAATGATATACAGAACAGTATTTTTCGTGTGAAAGGGATATAGCTCTCTCAACTTTTTTACTATCTATATTTTTCCCGGAAATAAATAAAGTCATCTCAATAGCTTTATAATACTGAGGTGGGGTAGGATTTCTTTCAGCAAAAATGTCCATTTTAAAGCTTGAAAGCTCTACATGCATTTTCTGTAGAAACATTACTACATCAATTGCTGTACAACTTGCTAAGCTTAAAACAAGGGCGTCTGTTGGTTTACAGCCCCACTGAAGGTTTGCATCAAATTCAATTTCATAGCCCCTTTGAGTTCTTCCAATAAAAATTAGCTCTCTCTCCCATTCAAGGGTTGCTTTTTCAGTTATTGGAACCTTTTCTTTATAACCCTTCAAAGACTTTATAAGCTCTTTCTCATCCACTTAATCCCTCCTATTAATCTTTTATTATTGATTACTGTGCACAAAGTTTGCAAAATATTTAAAAATTTTAAATAATACGCTGGTATTTGTCAATTCTGCGAATTGCCTCATCAAAAATCTAAACGAAAAGCAATCGTTGCCTCATTTAAAAAATCTAAAGGAAAAAATATCAAAATACTCTCCTGGGATAAACTTTCAGGAGGCAGAA
>Ga0136652_1000386_pt1 | contig 21694 bp, 16 predicted proteins | sample ConPoolayeEmetaG_FD_94864 | JGI IMG/M metagenome (GOLD analysis project Ga0136652, IMG submission 94864) | Hot spring microbial mat communities from California, USA to study Microbial Dark Matter (Phase II) - Cone Pool mat layer E metaG... ...
ATTTTGACGCTTACATTCGATTATTCTTTATTTTCTGGTTACCTGTCTGCCTATTTAATTTATTATCAATTATTTAAAAAAATGTCGGCATGCCGACATTATGCTCTTTTTTCATCAAATATCCTTCTTCGATTTTTAAAAGGGGAGGGGCCCCATTCATCAAGTCTCGGCTTACTTTTTTCCCTCTTTTCTTCCCGACGATTAAAGTCTAAGCCCGATTTCATCTGATCATTCACAAAATCCTGCGGCTTTTTTTGAATGCATAATCCCCCTCATGTGAATACGCCGCTTGAAAACGACGCCTCTTATTTCAATTCAAATATTTTTGACGAGATCAGCCAAAGCATTACGCGCCTTTGTTTTTATCAATCCTTTCTTCAATACATGATTTTCAGTTTTGATCTTCATTATTCGGCTGCCCGACTTACTTGCTTTTTCTTTTTTTCTGGATTATAGTTCTTGTTCGAAATTTCCGGCCTTGGATGGAGGACAGATTTTGATTATTGCGATTACCAATCAAAAGGGAGGCGTGGGAAAGACGACGACCGCGCTGAATATCTCCGCTGCCCTTGCCTTGATGGGTTATAGAATCCTTCTTATTGATACCGATCCTCAAGCCCATAGCAGCATGTCTTTCTCTGCTCAACCCGCTTCTCCCAACTCGAAATCTCTATATGATATTATGATGCAACCTGAATTGGGCCTAGAATCGATCATCACTCCGTCGACGATTCCTGGCCTCGACCTTGCTCCTTCCCGAATCTCCATGGCCAAACTCGAGCCCTCGCTATTGGGCGAAATCGACGGCCATTTTCGACTTAAGGATATTATCGAGCCAATCCGATCGAAATACCATCATATCGTTATCGACACCCCGCCAACCCTGGGCTTGATCACCCTGAACTCTCTTGTCGCCGCTTCACACATCCTCATTCCTATTCAGTCCTCATTTCTTTGCCTTGAAGGAACGGACGACCTTCTTGAGACGATCGACAAGGTAAAAAAAGTCGCCAATCCTGACCTTCAAATTTTAGGCATCCTGATCACTCTTCACGATAAGAGAACGAATATATCGCGCGATGTCGTCAAGCGAATCCGAAAAGTCTTCGGCGATCTCGTATTTAAAACACTGATCTCAAAAAGCGTTAAACTCGAAGAGAGCCCGGCCTATAAAGAATCGATTTTCACCTTTGCTCCGAATTCTGTCGGCGCAATTCAATATCGAAAAATTGGCGAGGAGATTATCGAACGTGCCAAAAATTAAGAAATCCGGTCTGCCCGATACCCTGGCCATGCGCCACGATCATCATTTCGTCGACCTCATCTCGACCCGCGCGACCGGGCCGCGCACTCGTCTTATTCCGCTCGACAAAATCGACCCCAACCCTCATCAGCCTCGCTGTTCACTCGGAGATATCGAGGAGCTCGCCGCTTCCATCCAGGCAAAAGGCGTTCTCGAGCCGATATTGGTCCGGCCCCGCCATGACCGTTACGAAATCATTGCCGGCGAGCGACGCTTTGTCGCCTCCAAAAAAGCCGGTCTTAAGGAAATTCCCGCCATTGAGATGAATGTTAAGGACAGCGAGGCCCTCGAGCTCGCTCTCATCGAAAACCTGCAGCGAAAGGATCTGGACGTCTTTGAGGAGGCCGACGGCCTGAGCGCACTCGTCGATATCTATGGCTATAACCACGCTCAATTGGCCGAAAAAATCGGCAAAGCCCGCTCGACGATTACCGAAATGATCAATGTCTCCAGAATACCGAAAAAATTAAGGGATCTCTGTGCTTCTTTTGATATCACGAGCCGGAGCACATTGATCGAAATCGCCAAACTTGAAAATCCTGAGGATATGGAAAAATTAATCAATGAGATTGGAATGCGCGGCCTCAGGCGAGAGGACACGCGAGAGCTTTCTAAGAGACTTAAAGGCAAATCGAAATCTTCAAAGCCTTATATTTTTAGCTATGCTCCAAAATCAAATGACCGTTACCATTTGCGCATCGAATTCAGAAAGCATCAGGTTAGCAAGGAAGAGATCATTGCCGTTCTCGAAGAAATTATAGAAAACCTCAGATCCAAAGCGTGATTTTTTATGAATGGGGCGTTTTTCGGATCGCTTTCTTCGCACCCGGCTTAAGTTTACATAATATTCCTTATCCGACCCAATACGATACGGTTTTTTTTGTCCTTCCGTCTTTTTTTAAATATATGGCACATTTTTTAATCAGATTCATTCTCCGATCCCTTTTCAATTTCTCTCTTCTTCATCGACTTCCGCCTAATAAATGCGTCGTTCAGTACATTGATCTAACAAAACTCAAGAAGTTTATTTTCGCCTACAAATAATAAGGGCTTTAATTATGATACACAGATCGATTCTCTTTTTCTTTGGCAGCCTAATCTTTTGGTCTCTATCAAGCCGAGAACTCTTTGTAAAAAAAAATTGCTCTTCGATCATCCCCATTCCCTCTTATCATTAAGAATAAATTGCCCGATCTCAGCGAAGCTCTCGCCGATCATGACAACCCATTAACGCGATATATCGCTATTTAAACGCGGAAAAAACGCACTCCTTTTTATTATTTCTATCCCTGGTGAGAATATAAACAGGCGATAGGACCGGCGGCCTCTCCCCTCTTGATCCTTCCCTGTTTTTAGGCTCTAGGCCCGCAGATTCAGATTGTCAGGCCCTTACAGCCCTTTGCTCATCGCGTTCAGGAAGTCCGCGTTCGTCTTGGTCTTGGCCAGCTTATCGATCAGAAGCTCCATCGCTTCGACTTCGGAGAGCTGGCTTAAGACTTTCCTCAGGATCCAGATCCGGTTGAGTTCGTTTTCGCCGATCAGAAGTTCTTCCTTTCTCGTTGCCGAGCGGTTGATGTCGATCGCCGGGAACAGTCGCTTATCCACCAGCCGGCGATCGAGATTGATTTCCATGTTTCCCGTCCCCTTGAATTCTTCAAAAATTACGTCGTCCATGCGGCTTCCGGTATCGACCAGGGCCGTGGCGACGATGGTCAGGCTCCCGCCCTCTTCAATTTTGCGTGCCGAGCCGAAAAATTTCTTGGGCTTATTGAGGGCATTGGCGTCGATTCCGCCGCTGAGGACTTTTCCCGATGGGGGGATGATCGCGTTATGAGCCCGGGCAAGACGGGTCACGCTGTCAAGGAGGATGGCGACGTCCCGCTTGATCTCGACAAGCCGTTTCGCTTTTTCCAGGACGATGTTCGCCACTTGGGCGTTTCTCGCCGGCGGTTCATCGAAGGTTGAGGCCACCACCTCACCGTTGACGCTCCGCTGGAAATCCGTCACCTCCTCCGGCCTTTCGGCGACCAGGAGGACGATGAGAAAGATTTCCGGGTGGTTTTTCTCAATCGATTTGGCAATCGTCTTAAGAAGAGTCGTTTTTCCGGCCCGCGGCGGCGAGACGATCAATCCCCGCTGTCCCTTGCCGATCGGCGTCAGGAGGTCCATGATGCGGGCGTTCATATTCTTGGCGTTGCCATCTTCCAGGTTGATCTTTTCAAACGGATACAGAGGCGTCAGATGTTCGAAATGGACGTTTCGTCTCATATCTTGAAGGACGTCGGGATGAGTGAAATTGATGGCTTCGATCTTGATCAAGGCAAAATACTTTTCGCCGTTTTTGGGCGGCCGGACGATCCCCGAAATCGTGTCCCCCGTTCGCAGCTGGAACTTTCGGATCTGAGACGGCGAGACATAGATGTCATCGGGGCTGGGAAGGTAGCTGAAATCCGGTGCCCGGAGAAACCCGAACCCGTCCTCCAGAGTCTCCAGAACCCCCTCCGAAAAAAGCAGGCCGTTCTTTTTGGCCTGAGCCTCTAGAATTCGAAAAATCAGGTTGTGCCGGCTAGCATCCTCGATTTCCTCTTGCTCAATCCCGATCTCGTCGGCGATAGTCTCGAGCTCCCTTTTGTCTTTTTCTTCGAGCTCGACTAAGCTGTACTCTTTCATCCTCGATTCTCCTATGGGTCTGGCGGTTTCCGACGCCTGATTCGGACTTATCAAGCTGTTCTCATTCGCTTTCGGTCTTCTGGGCATGGCTCCTTCTTTCCATCCGGGTTGAATTGAACCCGCCGACTCTCTGGGCAGGCTCGATCCGGCCTAGGCAAATTACATTTAATGTGGCAGAGGTGGTTCAGCCGGGCCTTCGTCTTCTCTCTTGCTGGTCAGAGGCTCGGCTGGGCCCATCCTTTTCTCTTCTTGAGGCTTCTGGGGCAGCTCGCCTTTGAGAGCAATTTTCAAGACCTCGTCCATGCTTTCGACCAGATGAATCTTCAGCTCCTGTTTGATGACTTTCGGCAGGTCCTTCAGATCGGGCTTGTTGTCGAGAGGAATGATCGCTTCCCGAATTCCTTCCCGGTGGGCCGCCAGAAGCTTTTCTTTGATTCCACCGACAGGCAGAACCTTTCCCCGTAGCGTGATCTCTCCCGACATCGCCACTTTCCGGTTGACAGGGATTTCGGTCAGCAGAGAAATGATCGAGGTGGCGATGGTGATTCCGGCCGAGGGGCCTTCTTTCGGCGTCGATCCCTCGGGGACATGAATATGGATATCAAAATTCTTGTGCAGATCTCTGGCGATGTTGAGCTCGAAAATTTTCCCTCTCACGTAGCTGAAGGCAGCCTGGGCGGACTCCTGCATGATCTCGCCCAGCTGGCCGGTCAGAGTGAAATTCCCTTTGCCGTGCACCTTGGTGGCCTCAAACGTCAACAGCTCGCCGCCGAATTCCGTCCAGGCCATGCCGATGGCGCCGCCGATCTCGTCCTTTTTGTCGATTTCCGAGCGCCGATACTTGGGAATGCCGAGATAACTTTCGAGGTTCTTCGGCGTCACCCGCTCGCTGTGTTCCCTCCCCTTCTGGACGACCCTTTTGACCAGTTTTCGGCAGATGGAGGTGATTTCTCTTTCCAGGTTCCGGACACCCGCTTCTCGAGTGTATTCGCGGATCAGCTTCTGGACCGCCGCATCGCTGATCTTCAGGTTCGTTTTTTTCAGGCCGTGAGCTTTCATCTGTTTCGGCAACAGGAACCGCTTGGCGATCTGGAGCTTTTCGTCCTCCGTATAGCCGGGCAGGCGAATGACCTCCATCCGATCGACGAGAGGTTTCGGGATTGGCTCCAGCATGTTGGCGGTTACGATAAACATAACTTGAGAAAGATCGAAATCCGTGTCGATATAGTGGTCGAGGAAGCTGCTATTTTGTTCAGGATCAAGAACTTCCATAAGAGCTGAGGCCGGGTCGCCGCGAAAATCCATGCTCATCTTATCGACTTCGTCGAGAAGGAAAACAGGATTCTTTGTCCCCGCCCGCTTGATCATCTGGATGATTCTACCGGGATAAGCACCGATGTAGGTCCTCCGATGGCCGCGGATCTCGGCTTCGTCTCGGACTCCGCCGAGCGACAGACGGACAAACTTCCGGCCCGTCGCCCGGGCGATCGAACGGCCAAGAGAGCTCTTACCCACCCCGGGGGGGCCGATCAGCCCTAAAATGACGCCCTTCGGGTTCTTGACGAGCTGGCGAATGGAAAGATACTCAATGATCCTCTCTTTAACCTTTTCCAGCCCGTAGTGGTCCTCATCCAGAATACGTTCCGCTTCCTTGAGGTTTCTTTTTTCCCGCGATTTCGTGTTCCAGGGAAGGGAAATCAGCCAATCCAGATAGTTCCTGCAGACCGTCGCCTCCGCCGACATCGGGGGCATCGTCTCGAGACGATCGATTTCTTTGTTCGCTTTCTCCTCGGCATCAGGCGGCATGCCGGCTTTCTTGACCTTCTGACGGAGCTCTTCAATCTCGTTCGGCTGATCTTCCTTCCGACCGAGGTTCGCACCCGGCGGGAAAAGCGTCTGACGATTGTCTTTCCCCGGCGCCTTTTGACGATCCGACCGGCCGCCTTCGCGCCGAATCCGGGAGTGCATTTTCAGGATTTCATTTTCCAGCAGATAGTTCAGCCGCCGCAGCCGTTCCAGACAGTTGATTGTTTCGAGCAAATTCTGTTTCTCTTCGAGAGGCAGGTAAAGATGGGATGAAATGATATCGCTGATCCGCTCGGGAGTAGTATCTCTCAACGCCGGGATGATCGACTCGATGTTGGCGCTCTGGTTGAGCTTGAGGTAGTCCTCGAACAAGGCGAGAACGCGCTTCAAGACCTCCTTGATCTCGGGACTCGTCTCCTCGACTTCCTTAATAACCTTCGCTAGGACCTGATAGTAAGGATAGGTGCTGAGATACTCAATAATCCGGGCTCGTTTCTTCGCCTCGACAATGACCTTGACGTTTTTCTCATCCGCTTTGACCGTGCGAATAATCTTTGCGGTGACGCCGAGCGAATAGATCCCTTTCGGAGTCGGATTGTCGACCGAAGCGTCCATCTGGGCGGAAAGGAAGATCATTTTGTCCCGTTCTATGGCTTTGTCCAGCGCCTGAATCGAGGAGGGACGACCGATAATGAAAGGGACGAGAGTCGAGGGAAAAATGACGAGATCGCGCAAGGGGATGAGCGGAATGTTCCGGATCATTTCGCTGTCGTTCGGCTCTTGAGGCATTTTATTCTCCCACGGCTTCCTTTAGTCGGTCGAAGCAGTCTGGTTTAACGCCCGACCTCCTTGGGAGGCCAGAGACTCGGCTGGTCCTTTTTCCCAGAATAATCCGCCTTCCCTTTGGCGAAAGAAAATTGCCGTTATGGGCCCTTTCATCCCGCTCAATCCTACAGGGGATTAACTTCATGGGAGGCATCAATATAATACCGCGTTTTGAAGCAGAAAGTCAACCGCTTTCCTTTGAAGAAGTCTGTTTTTCAGGTCCTCGCGTCCACCCTCCCGATTGATACTTTCGATCATCCTGGACAGAGGAATATTGTTCCTTGCGGCCAAATTTCTGATCTCTTCCTCGACCTCTTCATCGCTGATCGTCAGCTTCTCAAGTCTGGCAATCCTCGTCAGCAGCAGTGCCTGTTTGAGATTCTTTTCGGCCTGGGATCGGGCCTGCTTTTTCAGCTCTTCGACCTGATCCGGTGACAAATCGGGCGGCAGAGAGGAAATCAGTCGGTTCAGCACCGCCTTGCTCTCACCGGCAACCAGGCTTTCGGGCAAATCGATTTCCAGCCGGCTGACGATTTCCCCGATGATCTCCTGGCTCATTTCTCGGCGCGCCTCTTCTTCCTTAATTTTCACCAATTCTTGGCGAATTTTTTCCCTCAGAGCCGCCAGGCTCTCGTATTCCCCCAGGTCCTTGGCCCACTCATCCCCGGCCTCGGGAATTCTTTTCTCCTTGATGGCCAGGACCTTGATCTCATACTCGATCGTCCTTCCGGCAAGCCTTTTCTGGGGATGTCCGGCCGGATAAGCGATCGTCAAGCGCCTCGTCTCTTCCAGCCGGAGACCGATCAGGCTTTCGTTGAGGGCCTGTTCATTCTCTGGATGACCGGCCAGAACGAGGATTTTTTCCGTCGGCAGAAATCTTTTTGTTTTCAGGTCCCTGCCTTTCGATTCCAAGACCACATAGTCTCCGTCCTTCACGCCCCTTTCCTCGACCGGAATATAATCGGCCGATTTCTGGCGCAGCTCTTCCAGAGATTGATCGACCTCCCGGTCTTCGACCACGACGCTGCGCTTCCGGACCCGGATTTTTTTGTAGGGCGGAAGATCGAAATCGGGAATGATTTCGACGTCCGCTTTAAACCGGAAAGACTCGCCTTCCCTGAAGGCCACCTCACGGATGACCGGCCGGCCGATCGGGCTGATCTGATAACGCCTCAGGCTTTCCCGCAGGGCCCTGGGGGCAAGATCGTCGATCAGCGCCTCTCTTATTTCCTGGTAGAAAAGACGCTTGACCATTTCTTTTGGCGCCTTGCCGCGGCGGAATCCGGCCAGTCTGGCTTTCGCAGTGAATTCCTCAACGATCCGATCAAGTTCCCGGGCCGTTTCGGCGGCATCCACCTCGACTTCGATCTCCCTGCGGCTGGCGTTCGGAGTCCCAACGCTCGCCTTGATCGTCTCCTGGGTTTCGTCGTTCATGAGCCTCCTGATTTCCGGTTGTCTTTCTTCCCGATCTCAGATCGGAAAATAAGCAGCTCCGGCGTTTTAAGAAGATCGCTTTCCAATGGGCAGAGCGGGATTCGAACCCGCACTCCCTCAACAGGAACTAGGTCCTAAGCCTAGCGCGTCTGCCTGTTCCGCCACCTGCCCGCGTTTTAAGGAGCGAAAATTTGACCGCAGAAAAAAGGAATATCATTTCGTTCGCTGCTGAGGATAGAAATATTTTTACCATATTTCGACCACCGCTGTCAACGAGAGGACTCGACTCGGCAAGGATTATGGCATCCCGTGGAAAATTCCCGCGGTGAGAGATCATCGACCTCAGAGACAGGAGAAAAAATCTACCTCAAGTACTTTTTCAGCCTTTCGGCCAGGTCCGGGGCGACGGTGACCAAGGTTTTATAGACATCCCTGGCGCTGTAGTTGTCCTTGAGATTCAGGTAGGTGATGGCCAGATTGAAAAGCGCGACTCCGTAGTCCGGCCGGAGCTCGACGCTCTTCTTCAATGGCTCCAGTGCCGACTCGAAATCCTTGATCTGCATGTAGCCGACGCCGATGTTGAGCCAGGCGTCGGCATTGTCGGGAACAAGAGCGACATAATTTTTGAAGGCCTCGATCGCCTCCTTGTTCTTTTTCAGGTTGAAATAACAAAGGCCGATATTATAGTAAGCCGCGTCATAATCCCTTTTGATCTGGAGGGCCTGCTCAAAGCTGGCAATGGCTTCTTCGTATCTCTTGAGCTTCTGAAACATGATCCCCAGGTTGAAAACGGCAATTTCGCTCTTGGGGTTGAGTTCGATGACCTTGCGAGCGGCTTCGATGGCGTTCTCATTGCGGCCGGCTTCATCGTACATTTTGATGATGTCGCTGTAATACTTGGTCGCCGCTTCTGGAGTGATTTCAGCCAGCTCCTTTAAAACCGCCTCGGCTTTCTCGAGTTGCCCGGACTTGTGATAGGCCAGGGCCAGGTTTTCGTTGGTCTTGATGTCCCTCGGCTGGTCCCGGCGCGCAGATTCAAGCGCCGCGATCGCCTGATCGTACTGCCCGAGTTCGATCCGGGCCAACCCCAAACGCAAGTATCCCGTCCATACCATTTCCGGATTTGTTTTAACGTATTGTTCGTAGGTCTCCGCCGCCTTGCCGAATTCCCTCATCTCGTCGTAGGCGTTGCCGAGAGCAAAAAGGGCCGCCTTGTTTTGACGATCGAGCGAATACGCTTTCTCCAGCGCCGCCACCGCATCGCTCCACCGCTGCATCCGATAGTAGATTTCACCCAAAGTCGAATAGGCGTTCGCCCGAGAGGGATCGAGCTCGACGACTTTCTGGAAAGCCCCGATCGCGGCCGAGTAATTTCTCTGCTTGAAATACACCTCGGCCAGAGCCGCCTGGGCTTCGACTTGAGAGGGATTGGACTTGACGACCCTCTCGAGATACTTGGCAGCGTTTCCCAGCTCATCGAGCGCGGCAAAAACTCGGCCGGCCAAGTAAATGCCTTCCGGGCTGGAAAAGTAGTCTTCTTTGTTCCAGTTTTTGAACTCGGTGACCTTGGCCGCCCTGGGCAGTCCGCTCCAGGAGTTGGAAGGGATGGCGACTCTGGATGTTTTCTCCAGAATCAAGATCAGCCCGACAGCCTGACCGCCAAGGTTCGTCAACGGCCCTCCATTATAGCCTTCGGGGATTGAAAGCGAGGCCTCGACGACCGACAGCCCGTCGGGAAGCTTGTACGCCTTGCGCACGGTCCCTTCCGAGACGGTAATCTCGCCGGCCTCATTGGCTCCCAGGCCAAAAATCCGCATCCCCTCTTGAAGTTCATCGGAATTTCCCAGGGCCAGCGGCTGGATTTTCCCTTTGAGCTTGAGCAGACAAACGTCGAGATCTCGAGCGACGGAAAGGATGCCCTCAACTCTCATTTTCTTCCCCTTGACGGTGACCGCCTCGACTTCGGCGCTGTTGCTGACAAGATGATAGCTGGTGGCCACGACATCTTCGGCCAGCCCGAAGCCGACTCCTTTGCCAAGGAGTGTCTTATCGGCTCCATAGACATAGAGAGCCACCACCCCCTCCTTGTTTTTTTCAAAAATCGAAGTCGCTTCCTCGGTCTGGGAAAAGAGGAATCCGCCGAAGCTAAAAAAAACCGCGAGACAAACGAAATATCGAGTCCTGACGATCATCCTCGGTCCTCCTTTTTTGGCATGCGGAAACAAATTTACACAGAGCGCCTTTCTCTGTCAAATTAAAATATCACCCTCTCTCCCTTCGACCTTTAAGCAAAAAGCGAAAAATGATATAAGTTCCCGAGAAGCCCCTTGACGGGAGTTTCATGTCCGGCTCGATGAGGACGCTGAATTTGCTCGCCCGGACCGTTGGCCTTGCTTTTCTCCGGATCAATGGACATGTTTGAAAAAAAAGACGAGTCTCCGGAGGCGACCGCTTTAGCCGAGCAGCGCTCCTTGCGAAGGGTCATCATCTGGGCATACCTGGCCACGGCGCTTGGCGGAGCCGTCTGGTTTGGCCTGGTTTTTGTCGCTCCTTATTTGAAAAGCCGATCTTCGCCATGGGCCGCGCTCGTCTATGCGCTTTATTCTCCGGTCTGTCATCAAATCCCTTCCCGGTGTTTCCATCTTTTCGGTCAGCCCCTGGCTGCCTGTGCCCGCTGCCTAGGGATCTATTCCGGCTTTCTTGTCGGCCTCGGAATTTTTCCCCTTTTCCAGGGATTCCGCAGGCTCCGCCTACCCCGGACAGCGACCTTCCTTTTCGTTTCCGCCCCCATTGTCTTCGATACCCTGGGAAATTTCGTCCGCCTCTGGACGACGCCGAACAGCCTTCGCTTCGCCACGGGCCTGCTCTGGGGAACCATCCTGCCCTTCTATTTTGTTCCGGGCATTGCCGATCTCTTCCTCGCGGGAAAATATCGCTTGAATTCGAGACGACGTTCTTCATAAAATAAGCTGTCTCCGATGAAGGAAAAAGGAGGAGGCATGAGCCAAAAAACCCAGGGCATGTTCACCCCGGCGCTCGTCGGGGGCGTGGTAGCCGGAGTGATCACCGCGCTCCCTTTCTTAGGATGTTTCTGTTGTCTCTGGATTATCGGCGGGGCCATGCTGGCGGCCTATCTCCTGGCCAGGAATTCGCCCGTCTCCCTGACGGCAGGAGAAGGCGCCATCGTCGGCATTTTCACCGGCATCATCGCTGCCGTCGTTGATGCCTTTATCAGCGTCCCCTTTCAAGCCTTGAATCGCGACTTTGCCCAGAAATTCATGGATCAGGTCAGCCACTTTTTCGAAGATCTGCCCGAGGGGTGGGAATCGATCATCGAGCGCGCCGGAGCCGGAACGACTCCGGCTCTCTTTTTATTGGGACTTCTTGTTTCCGCCACCGTTTTCGCCGCCTTCGGCGCTCTGGGTGGAGTCATCGGCGTCTCTCTTTTCGGCAAAAAGACGCCGCCGGTTCAGACCAAAGGAACTGAAAATGAAACGACTGAAGACTCGGGTCATCGTCAATCCTGAATCCAACCGCGGCCGCACCCGCCGCCGCTGGAAAGAAATCAGAGAGACGATCCGGGGTTTCATCAAAGAATTCAGCCTCGACTTCACGGAGAAGCCGCTCCAGGCCATCGAGCTGACCCGCTCGGCCATTAAGGAAGGGCACGATTTAATCATCGGGGTGGGCGGAGACGGCACGATGAACGAGATCGCCAACGGTTTCTTCGAGGATCAAAAAATCATCAACCCCGATTCAGCCTTAGGCATCCTTCCCTCGGGTACGGGCAGCGATCTCAGTCGGAGCCTGAACATCCCGAAAAAATGGCGAGAAGCGCTCAAAGTCATCACCCAGGCTCCCTCTGCACGAATCGATGTCGGGAGGGTCGTGTTCAAGGATCATTCGGGAAAGGAAGCGGAAAGATTTTTCCTCAATGTCGCCGATTTCGGGGTCGGAGGCGAAGTCGTCCGACGGGTCAACGAGCGGCGGCTCGAACGAAAAGCGTCCTCCTATCTCCGATGCCTTATCTCCGCCATGGTGAACTACCGCAGCCGACGGGTCCGAATTCGGGTGGACGGCCACGACCTCCCGGAGGATGAGTATCTGATCGGAGCGATCGCCAACGGCAGGATCTTCGGCAAAGGGATGAAGGTCGCACCTCAGGCCCGGCTTGATGACGGGTTGTTCGACCTCGTCTTGGTCAAAGGGATGAGGTTTCTCGAATTCTGCCGGCAGGGCTGGAAGATTTTCCTGGGGACTCATCTTTCTCATCCGAAAATCTCCCTCGTCCGCGGCCGGCGGATCGAAGCTCTGAATGTCGAGGCCGGCGATGTTCTCCTTGAATTGGACGGAGAGCAGCTGGGCACGCTGCCGGCAACGTTCGAAGTCTTGCGCCAGCGTTTTCCTGTCAAAGGATTCGTCTGATTGGCGGGCGTTTTCAGAATTGCCCGTCGCTTGCCCGAACCTTCTGATTCAGGTGGTAGAAAGGATCGTTGGTAAAGACCATTCGCCCATCGGGAGCGACAAACTTTCGCACCGGCAGCCCCCCGATATAGGCTCGGGGATAGGATTCCATGACTTTCTGGATGTAATCGATCGTTTCCTGGTAAGGCGGAATGCCGTTGTATTTTTTCAGCGCTTCCTGACCGGCATTGTACGCGGCCAGAACCATCTTCGTGTTATTGCTGAACAAACGGCATAGGTCTTTCAGAAACCTGACTCCTCCCCTGATGTTGTCTTCAGGATCAAAGCGGTCTTTGACCCCGTACTGTGAAGCGGTCTCCGGCATGAGCTGCATCAAGCCGACCGCACCCTTGGGCGAAACAGCCTGGCTGTCGTAGTTGGACTCAGCCCGAATAATCGAGTGGATAAGCTCGGCAGGAACATTGTATTTCAGCGCGTAGGACCGGACGATCGGGTCATATTTTTGTTTGAGAGCCTCTCTCTCCGCGCCTTGGCCGGACAAGAAGAAAGCCAGGGCAAAGGAACAGGCAAATAAGACTCCTCTCCCGATCCTCGTCAATTTCGGCTTCATCCTCTAACCTCTGCTAAGAAAGCCCGATTCTATTTTGTCCCAACCGGCCCGTCTTGGCAATCACCTTTTCGGGTGATTTTTCAGCCGCCCGCTTTCCCCCCGGGTAAGCCTCTGGATAATCCCATAGCTCGCTTCAATCGCCGATCCCAGAGACTCCGCTTTTTTCCCTCCTGCCTGGGCAAAATCGGGCCGGCCGCCCCCTCCGCCGCCAATCAGGAAGGCCATTTCTCCGATTACTTCATCCGCCCGTATGCGTCCGGCGAGGTCCTTGGTCACAGAGACGACAAGGAACGCTTTCCCTTTGAGCAAAGATCCCAGGACGACAACGGCGGAGCCGAGCTTCTGTTTCTGCGCGTCGGCCAGATCTCTGAGCTCCTCCATCGTCAACCCGTCCACTCGTCGGGCCAATACGGGGATGTCGCCGACGATTTTAACTTGGCTTTCCTCAGGCCGAGCCCGAAGCTCGGCCAGCTCCCGGCGGGCTTCCCTCTTCTCTTTCTCCGCCTCCTCGAGCTGTCGCTTCAGCTTTTCGATATGCGAAATAATTTCCATTCGCGGGCAGCCCAGGGCGATCTGCGCTTCGGCCACGAGGCCGTCCAGCTCCTGGACAAAACGGAGGGCGGGCTCGCCGGTCAAAGCTTCAATCCGGCGCATTCCCGCGGCGCTGCTCGACTCGGAAACGATCTTGAACAGGCCGATCATGCCGGTGGCCGAAACGTGAACTCCACCGCAGAGCTCGCGGCTGAAATCTTCGACCGCGACCAGCCGGACTTTTTCCCCGTACTTTTCCTCAAAAATGGCCATGGCTCCTTCTTTGAGTCCCTCCTCGAAGGTCGTTACTCGGGTTTCGACTTTAAGGTTGGACCTGATGGCCGCATTGACCAGACTCTCAATGCTCTCCATTTCTTCCCGGCTGAGGGGGGCAAAATGGGTATAGTCGAAGCGCAGCTTCTCCGCCGTGACAAGGGAGCCGGCCTGCTTGACATGACCACCCAGAATTTTTCTCAGGGCGGCATGCAGCAGGTGGGTTGCCGTGTGGTTGCGGCTGATGGCCCGGCGCCGCTCGACATCGACCAGAGCTTCGACTTTATCTCCGACCCGCAACTCTCCCCAAAGGGCCTCGACATGGTGAGCGATCACGTCTGGAAGAGGATAAAAAGCGCCATCGACCCGGCCCCGGAAATTCGCTGCTCTGATCTCGCCGGCATCACCGATTTGACCGCCGGCTTCGGCGTAAAAAGGGGTCGTATCGAGGACAACTTGCCCCTTTTCTCCGACTCGAATCTCCGCCGCTTCCTCGCCGTCCTTGACAATCGCCACCACCTCCGCCCCGGCGACATGCTCGCTTTCGTATCCTCGGTAAACGACGCGAAAATCCTTCAGCCTTTCGTAAGCCCGGCGCTCATCCTGCCGGGCATCTCCTTTCCACGAGGCTCTCGCCCGGTCTTTCTGGATAGCTAGTTCCGCATGGAAGCCGGACTCATCGACTCCCAGACCCTCCTCCCCGGCGAGTTCGAGCGAAAGGTCGAGGGGGAAGCCGAATGTGTCATAGAGCTTGAAAACCTCGACACCGGTCAGAACGTTCCGGCCGGAACGTCTCGCCTCCTCGACGAATTGGTGAAAGTTGCGCAAACCCGAAGAAAGGGTCGCTCCAAACCTTTCTTCCTCGGAAAGGCAGAGCCGAGAGATATAGCCGATCGAGTTGAGCAGCTCGGGGTAAGCGTCCTTCATGATCTCGGCGACCACCCCGGCCAGTTGGTGGAGAAACGGCTTTTCGATCCCGATGAGATTGCCGTGCCGGAACGCCCGGCGAATCAGGCGCCGGAGAACATATCCCCGGCCCTCATTGGCCGGCATGATCCCATCGCCGATAAGGAAAACGATCGCCCGGACATGGTCGGCGATAATCCGGACCGAGACATCGCCCGAATCCCTGGACGGATACTCTCTTTGCGCCAGGTCGCAGACCATCCGGATAATCGGTTGAAACAGGTCGGTGTCGAAATTGCTTCGTTTCTTTTGAAGCGCCGCGGCCGTTCGTTCAAGACCCATCCCGGTGTCGATCGAAGGGGAAGGAAGGGGACGAAGCGTGCCGTTCTTGTCCTGATCATATTGCATGAAGACAAGATTCCAGAGCTCGACGAACCGATCGCTCCCCCTTTCGATCAGGCTTCTCGGATCGCCCTCCTCCAAATCCGGGGTGGAATCATAATGGATCTCGGAACAAGGACCACAAGGCCCGGTCTCCCCCATGGACCAAAAATTATCTGTCTTGCCGAAACGAAAGATCCGGTTCTCTGGAAGCCCGATGGAACGGTTCCAGATCCGAAAGGCCTCCTCATCGTCCTCATAGATCGTCGCGTACAGCCGATCCTCAGGGAGACGAAAAACCTCGGTCACGAGTTGCCAGGCGAAAGCCACGGCTTCTTCCTTAAAATAATCGCCGAAGGAAAAGTTGCCCAGCATTTCAAAAAAGGTGTGATGTTTGCTCGTCCGCCCGACCTGCTCAAGGTCATTATGTTTGCCGGAGACGCGGAGACATTTCTGGACCGAAGCGGCTCTTCGGTAGCTCCTCTTCTCCAGGCCGAGAAAAACGTTCTTAAACTGGTTCATCCCGGCATTGGTGAACAGAATCGTCGGGTCGTCCTTAGGAAGAAGAGACGAACTCGGAACGATTTTGTGGCCTTTGCCGAGAAAAAATCCGAGAAAGGCCTCCCGGATCTCTTGAGCCGTCATGAGGATTCTTCGTCCGAAACTTCCCCCTCTCTCTCCACCTTGCTCATCTTCTGTTCCATCTCTTCCAGAGCGAGATCGAGCGTGGACTGGATCCCCATCACCCGGAGCTTGAAATTGTCGGGATTGGTCGAGTAACGGAGGCCCTGTTCGAAGGAAATATAGCCGTCCCGATAAAGCTGGAAGATGGACTGATCGAAAGTCTGCATCCCGTACTGCGAGACACCGGCGGCAATGGCGTCGCGAACAAGGCCCGTTTTTTCTTTTTCCTGAATGCAATCCTGAATGTAAGGCGTCGAGATCATCACTTCGACGGCCGGCACTCGGCCCTGCCCGTCCATTCTCGGGATCAGCCTCTGGGAAATGACTGCTTTCAGGATACTCGCCAACTGGAGCCGAACCTGCCTCTGATGGTGGGGCGGAAAGACGGAAATAATCCGGTTGATGCTCTCCGGCGCATCCAGAGTGTGAAGGGTGCTGAAAACAAGATGCCCGGTTTCGGCAGCCAGAATGGCGGTTTCAATCGTGTCTAGGTCGCGCATTTCACCGACCAGAATAACATCCGGGTCTTCGCGCAACGTGGCCCGCAGCCCGCGGGAAAAGCTCGACACGTCCATCCCGACTTCGCGCTGACTGATTGTGCTCTTCTTGTCTTTATGAAGATATTCGATCGGGTCTTCGATGGTAATGATATTCTCCCGGCGGTGGGTGTTGATATAATCGATCATCGCCGCCAGAGTCGTCGTCTTCCCGCTTCCCGTCGTCCCGGTCACCAGGACCAACCCTCTCTGTAGAAGAGAGACCTTTTCCAGAACTTCGGGGAGGAGAAGCTGCCGGATCGTCTTGACCTCGAGGGGGATGATGCGCAGGGCGATGGCGATCGAGCCCCGCTGCTGAAAAATGCTGCCCCGAAACCGACCGAATCCCGGAAGGCTGTAGGCCAGGTCGATGTCGAAATCCTCTCTCAGCCTTTCCTTTTGGTAATCCGTCATAAGCTGATCGCCAAGCTCCTGGGTATCCTTGGAGGTCAGACGCGGGAATCCGGTCAGAGGAATCAGCGTGCCGTGAACACGGATGATGGGATGGTTTCCGGCCTTCAGGTGGAGGTCGGAGGCATCCCTTTCGATCGCCACCTTCAAGAGTTCATCAATTTCCATGTTTCACCTCTTATCGAGATATGTCAGCCAGTGATAGGTGTCTTCCCGTTCGCCGTTCAGATAAGCGAAAAAGGCGTCCTGGAGCCTTTTGACCACCGGCCCTCTCCGTCCCGAACCGATGACGATCTTGTCGATCGATCGGATGGGCGTAATCTCGGCGGCCGAGCCGGTGAAAAAGACCTCATCCGCAATGTAGAGCAATTCTCGCGGAATCGTCTCCTCGACCAAGCGCAGGCCGGCTTCTTTGACCAAGGTGATGACGGAATCGCGGGTGATTCCCGGCAGAACCGATGAGGAGAGGGGCGGGGTGTAGACTGCGCCGTTGAGGACGAGAAAGATGTTCTCGCCGCTGCCTTCGCTGATATGGCCGCGGATATTGAGGGCGATCCCCTCGGCATACCCGTCGACCAGGGCTTCCATTTTAATCAGCTGGGAATTCATGTAATTCGCTCCGGATTTGGCCAGCGCGGGGAAGGTATTGGGCGCCATCCGCCACCAGGAGGAGACACAGACGTCCACGCCGTTTTCCAAGGCTTCTTCCCCGAGGTATTTTCCCCAGTTCCAGACAAGAATGGCGCAGTCCACAGGATTGGGAAAGGGGTCGACTCCGAGTGCGTTATAGCCGCGATAAATAATCGGCCGGATATAGCAGGACTTCAGTCCGTTGGCTCGGACCGTCTCGATGACGGCCTGGCTGAACTCCTCGATGGAATAGGGCACATCCATGCGATACATTTTGCAGGAGTTATAAAGGCGCTGCAGGTGAGCACCCAGACGGAAGATGGCCGTTCCCTTGGGAGTGTCATAAGCTCGGAAGCCTTCGAAAAGAGAACTCCCATAGTGGACGACATGAGAGGCAATGTGGATCTTCGCATCTTTCCAGGGAATGAATCGGCCGTTGATCCACACTTTCCCGTCCTCATTAAAAGGGCTCATCACTTGCTCCTCTTCAGAACTTGAATTGTCCGACCCATCTAGAGAATGTTATCCGAATCTCCCTTCTCAAGTCAAACCGTCCCTAATTCGTTTCGCCGCAATGGGGACAATGCCGGGACTTCAGCGGCAGAGGCCGCCGGCAATTCCAGCAAAGGCCGGTCTGGCGTTGCTCTCGCGCCCGGATTCTGATCATCATATCCTCAATCTCCGTCGTCTTTTCGTCTTTTTTCTTCAAGGCGGCCAGCGCCTGGCAAACTTCGGCAGTCCTGGCATACCGGTCCTCAAGCTTGGAAGCCAAACATCTCATGATAATTTCGTCGAGCTCGCGAGGGATTTTGCTGTTTCTCAGCCGAGGCGGGGTAATTCTCCCCTGTTGGGCCTTTTCCAGAATTTTAAACGGGTCCGGATCGAATATGGGCGGACGCCCGACAATCATCTCGTAAAAAATACATCCCAGGGAATAGATATCCGATTGATAGGTCGCCTTTCCCAGAAACTGTTCCGGAGCCATGTATGGCGGGCTGCCGATCCTGGTCGAGGCATAAGGGACATTATTCAGCCAGGCAGAGGTCCCGAAATCCGTGATCTTGGCCGTTCCCTCTTCGGAAATCATGATGTTCGAAGGCCGGAGGTCCCGGTGAATGATTTTATTCTTATGAGCATGGTCGACTCCCTGAGCGATCTGCTTGATATAGTCCACCGCCGTCTCCCAGGGCAACAGGCGCTCTTTTTCCAAAATTTTCTCCAAAGTTTTCCCCTTAACGTATTCCATGACCATGAAGAAAATCCGGTTTTCTTTCTCGGCAGAAATCATGCGAACGATATTCGGATGGTTGAGAGCGGCTTGAAGGCGAGGTTCTTTCAGCAACTTGAAAAGTTCGGCCGATTGCTTATGAGGGACCTTAATCGCGACCTTGATCTCAAGCCAAGTGTCCCGAGCAAGATAGACAGATCCGAATCCGCCACTCCCCAGCGAGCGGATGATTTCGTATTTCCCGACTTTTTGGCCCTGAAGAAACATGTTATTGGCCCCAGAAATGGCTGATCAAAGCAAGGGAGGCCAAAGACGCAGTCTCAGAGCGCAAGATCCTCCGGCCCAGGCTTACGGCCTCAAAACCATGACTCAAGGCGCTCTCTTCTTCCTTGGACGTCCATCCTCCTTCCGGCCCGATCAATAAAAGCACAGTCATTCCACTTCCTGTCGATAAATCGACAGGCGGGGAAGAGACAATATCCCGCAAGAATTTTCCTTGATTCTCGCACAGGATATATTTTTTCTCTTCGCGTCTGTCCTTCAGAAATTCCGTCCAGGAGATCAAAGGAAGGATTTCAGGGATCAGGCGGGAACGACTCTGTTTGACCGCTTCCCGGGCAACCCTCCGCCAACGCTCGACCTTGAGAGTCTCCTTGCCTGCGAGCCTGACGATCGATCTCTCCGTAATCACGGGGATGAAAAAGTGCATGCCCAATTCTGTTCCTTTCTGAATGAGAAATTCCATTTTCTTGCCCTTCAAAACGGCCTGGGCCAAGCCGATCCGCACTTTCGGCTCCTCTTTTTCTTCTTTCTCCAGCAAACGGAGTCGTGTCCGATCCTGACCAAGCTCCTCAATCTCTGCCCGATAAGAAGAACCTCGCTCATCAACAATCCAGATTCTCTTTCCCGGTTTGGCCCTCAATACGCGCTGGAGATGAAGATGCTCCTTCCCTTCAAGGATGGCAACGGGATAGCGGATATTTTCGTTCTTTACGAAAAAGTGCGAGGATGTCAATCCGCACCTTCAATGAATGATCTTTTTGAATTTCTCGACCACAGTTCGGTCGACCTTCTCAAGATCCTCTCCCCTGAACTCGGCCAGTCGCCTTAATAAATCCCTTTCTTCCTTGCTCAAACCGGTCGGAGTCTTGATCAGGACTTTGACATAAATATCTCCCCGCCGGCGGCTGTGAAGATCCCTGATCCCCTTTCCTTTGAGCTTGAAAACTTCCCCGGACTGGGTTCCCGCCGGGATTTTCAGGACTTCCGTGGTCTCATCAAGGCTGGGAATTTCGATCGCCGCCCCGAGGGCGGCCTGGGAGAAAGAAATCGGGATCTCGCAGTAGAGATCGCCGTCCTGTCGTTCAAAGAACCGATGCTTGGCGACCCGGATAACGACATAAAGATCCCCCTTGTATTGTCCTCCCTCTCCAGGCTCCCCTTCTCCCTCAAGGCGCAGGCGCGATCCCTCGTCCACTCCGGGCGGAATCCGGATGGTCAGGCTCCTTTTCTGTTTGATTTCGCCGGAACCGCGGCATTCCTTGCAGGGAGTCATGATAAGCTCGCCCGTACCGCGGCAGTGGGAGCAAGTCCTGGAGACGGTAAAAAAACCCTGTTGGTAGCGGAGCTGGCCCCTTCCCTGGCATGATGGACAGACGGTTTTTCTTGTCCCGGGCTCCATGCCGGAACCGGCGCAAAGAGGGCAGACCTCGGCCCTAGTGAGGTTGACTTCCTTTTCCGTGCCGTTCGCCGCCTCCTCAAGCGTAATTTCAAGCTCCATCGCCAAGTCCCGCCCGCGCCGCGGATAGGCTCTGGAACGACGTTCTCCTCGGCCGAAAAGATCTCCAAAGCCGAAAAAGCTCCCCAGAATGTCCTCGAATTCTTCAAAAATGGAGGCATTGAACCCGGAAAAGCCGGGGAATCCTTCTTCTCGCAGGCCTTCAAAGCCGAACCGATCATAGGTCGCCCTCTTCTGCGGATCTCCGAGCACGCTATAAGCCTCGGCCGCTTCCTTGAATTTTTCCTCCGCTTCTTTATTCCCGGGATTGCGGTCGGGATGGTATTTCAGGGCAAGCTGCCTGTAAGCCCGTTTGATTTCCTCCTGAGAAGCCTCACGCTCGATTCCCAGGACTTTGTAATAATCCCTCTTGGTCATTTCTGCCGGTCAAAGATTCAGGGCGGACTCTTTTTTCTTATGGATAATCGCGTCGACTTCGGCTTTGGTCAAGCCAGCCGAGTGCCGAATTTCGACCTCCTGGTTCATTCCCGTGACGACGTCCTTGGCCGAAACCTTAAGGATACCGTCAGCGTCGATCTCGAAGGTCACATCAATCTGGGGAACCCCCGCCGGCGCCGGCTGGATGCCGATCAGGTCGAACCGGGCCAGCGACTTGTTCCGCGACGCCTGAGCGTTCTCCCCTTGAAGGACATGTACGGTCACCCGAACCTGGTTGTCTTCGACGGTTGTAAAGGGCATCGTTTTTTTAGTCGGAATCGTCGTATTCCGCTCGATGATCTGTTGGAAAACGTCTCCCTCCGTTTCGATTCCGAGAGAGTGGGAGGTCACATCTAACAGCACAACGATCTCGCGCGCTTCTCCCTTGATAATGGCCGACTGGACGGCCGCTCCTAAGGCCACGATCTCGTCAGGGTTGATGTCCTCGCGCGGCTTGCAGCCGAAGAAATCGCCGATGGTCTGCCGGATAAGCGGCATCCTCGTTTGGCCTCCGACCAGAATGACCTCTTTGATATCTTCAGGTCCGAGACGGCACGAGGCGAGCGTCTGTTCGATCAGAGGAATGGTTTGTTTGACCAGATCTCCGGTCAATTCTTCAAGCCGTCTGCGGGTCAGCCGGACATGGATATGCTTCGAACCCCCGGCCAAAGAGCTGATGAATGGGAGATTGATCTCGCTCTCCATGGTGAAAGACAACTCGCGCTTCGCCCGTTCAGCCGCTTCTTTGATTCTTTGGAGGGCTAATTTGTCTGTTGAGAGATCGAGGCCATGTTCCTTCTTGAAATCCTCGATCAACATGGAAACG
>Ga0136652_1000389_pt1 | contig 21559 bp, 27 predicted proteins | sample ConPoolayeEmetaG_FD_94864 | JGI IMG/M metagenome (GOLD analysis project Ga0136652, IMG submission 94864) | Hot spring microbial mat communities from California, USA to study Microbial Dark Matter (Phase II) - Cone Pool mat layer E metaG... ...
ATTATCGTAAGCGACAAACAGGAAAGAATAATGGATTTGTTTTTTAAAAATTTCAAACAAAAAACAAAAAATATCGTTGTTTTTAAAACGTTCGTGCACTCTTTAGAAGAACTCTAATGAAATAGTAGAAGTATAGGGTCCCACCCGCAGCGTCTTCATTCCATACATTCTATATCAATTTCACACATAAAAACAGAAAATTCTACTCCAAATTCTTTTAATACATCTTGTTTTACCTTACCAATAAGCCCAGCTTCTTTATTATTAATGAAAACAGCCGCTGAAAATGGTGGTTCAAAGATCTTACTCTCCCTCTCTTCAAGTTTATAGGCAAAACCAAGTTCCTTCAAAAAAGTTTGGAGATAGCCGCGTGCTTCTTCAAAACTCCCATTTTTATCGCATACACCAAAACACAATTTCTTCTTTGTTTCCCCCTTTTCATAAACTATTCCAATCTCATAAAACTTCTGGGGGAGACCACGTGTTTTATTTACTGCAAACGCATCGAGCAGAGAAACGAGCACTGTGGATCTTATAACATTATAATCCTCAGCAGCAGGGTTTATTATCTCCTTATCTGCTTTCCACCCTATTTTCTCAAGTTTTTCTTTATTAGTAATTGTAAACGTTGCAATTTCAGAAAAACCCATTCCGCGCATTATGTCATGTAATAATTCATATTTCCTTATCACACCCCCAGGGGTAAAAAAGTTTGGTAGGGTAGGCTCGAAGTTATTATATCCGTAAACAATCGCAATATCCTCTATAATATCAATCTCGCCCATAACATCTGCGCGATATGGTGGTACTAAAACCTCTCTTCCATTATACTCATAACCCATCCTTTTCAAAAATTCTTTCACCTTCTCCTTTTCAATCTTCACACCAAGAATTTTTTCCATATTCCTTCTGTCGAATCTCATTTTAACATAATCCAAACACGGCGTTCTTTCTACCGTGTCTTCATATTCCACAACAACCTCATAAATTTCTCCACCCATATCCGCAAGTGTGCAAACAATTATATTCAGTGCTTGATTTATGCCGGTCTTGTCTATACCTGTAACCTCTACAAAAACTTCTTTTGTTTTCGTATCAACCTTTCCTGTCTCCGCAGAATTTACTATCGGTATGAGCGCCATTATCTTATCTTTACTATCCACGAAAACAGGATATCTTTCATATTTATCAATTATATATCCATACTCCTTTCCTTTTGGATGCTCCTTCAATATCTCTCTAGCATTCGCTTCCTTTGGATAATTGAGCGGCGTGTACACTATCTCCTCAGGTTTCATAGTAGTGTATCTAACAGGAAACGTTATTGCGTGAAGCGGGTAAATCCCTACCCCGAACCTCTTAACTCGCCTGCCCAGTGTAGCTAAAAGTTTCTCCTGCAGCAGGACAATGTCCCTTATCCTCTTATCATCAAACCTCAAATTTTTTACTACAGCGCATGCAGTATACGGTCTTATCCCCTTAACATTTCTGTCCACTTTAACTCGATAATCAGATTTCCTTGCAAGATATTTCTTGTTCTTTTTTTTATAATAAGAACAGAGCGCCCTTGCCAACCCTTCCATAGAATACCAATCCGGCCTATTCGGCGTTAATTCTACACATATCTTTCCAGTTTCTTCTTCAACCTCGGCCGGCGCCCCTATCTCAGTAAGCCCGCTAACAACCTTTTCTTTTGGAATGCTTAGAATATCCTTAAATTCCTCGTAATCAAACTCAACTACGACCATAGTAAACCCTCGTACATTCTACGAAACCGCTCGCGTTCACATATCTATAAATCATTAAATATTCTGAGCAAACATCCTTTAATCTTGCACTCCCCTCATACTCTCTAACAAGGTTTTCAAAACATCCAATAACTTCATAATTATCCTTTCCGTAAAGGCACATGTGTGTTTTTGCATAAATTCCATCATTATAATTTATATAACCAAAAAATAAAGCTACGATGATGCTGAAAACAATACCAAAGATTATCGCTTTGTTTGTAGATATCTCCCACGCGCCCTCGTTTACCTTCCCGGCATACCATTGCGTAAAAATATAACCTCCTATAAGACCAAGAAGATGTGCAGAGTGTGCAACGTTGTCCGCAGCCCCAAAACCAAACAGCTCTATTAATGCATAAACAACACCAGCAGCAGCCATCGGTAACGGGAATAAACCGAAGAAATAAACAACCATCCTAGGGGCAACAACAACAAGCGCACCAATGACTCCGTATATCGCGCCAGACGCGCCAAGAGCACTTCCCCAAGGTTCACTAAAAAGCATGAAACCAACAGAGCCAAGCAATCCAGACATGAGATATATGAATAAGAAAGCTCCGCTGCCAACCCGCTGTTCAAGCGCATGGCCAAACATAAAAAGCGCGAACATATTAAACAATAAGTGCTCGGTGTTGGCGTGAAGAAACATACTCGTTATTACTCGCCATGGTTCTGTTAGAAGAAGGCCAGACTGCAGAACCCCTGCCTCTGTAAATCCTTGCACAATTAATTGAAATAGGAAAAAGAATATACAAAAAAATATTATAGCATTTGTTACTCTCATTTTTGTTTAACAACCTCCGCCATCTTTGATACAAAAGGTGTGTAATACTTTCCTGCGATACACCCTTCGCATATCGGCAACCCTATTACTTTCTTTAAACCATCAACGGATAAGTACGCAAGGCTATCTGCTCCTATAAATTTTCTTATTTCCTCCACGCTCTTTGAGCTCGCAATTAATTCCTTGTATGTCGGTATGTCAACACCATAAAAACATGGCGCTATTATCGGCGGGCTTGTTATTCTTACATGTACCTCCTTTGCCCTCCCTCGGTTCCTAACTATGCTTACGATCTCGCGCATTGTTGTCGCGCGGACTATGCTATCATCAATCAAAACGATCCGCTTCCCTCCCATTACCTCCTTCATTGGATTGAGCTTCAACCTCACCGCTTCCTTTCTCTTCTCTTGCGTCGGCATTATGAATGTTCTTCCGATATACCTGTTCTTTATCAGTCCCTCATCATAAGGGACCCCTAATTTTGCCGCATAACTAGCAGCAGCAGTTCGTGATGTGTCTGGGATTGGAACTACAACGTCGCATTTAACTGGCGCTTCTACCGCAAGCTGTTCTCCAAGCGCGATGCGCACATCCCTAACACTCTTATCATTTATGATGGAGTCTGGCCTAGAGAAATAAACATACTCGAACATACAATTTCTTCTCTCTTTCTTCAAGATTTCAATTTTCTTTCCTTCGATTACATCAAGCAATACTCCATTTTCAAAATCCCCTTTATATTCTATATCGTTTATATCTAGCGCAACGCTTTCAGATGCGAACATAACAAAATCCTTATTCTCTCCCCAAACGAGCGGCCTTATGCCAAACGGGTCTCTGAATACGTAAAGTCTTCCTTTGTGTATCGCAACATCAGAATACGCCCCCTCGCACTCACCCATTATCCTTCGCACTCCCTCTTCTATTCCGAATTTATCGATGTAATATGTAAGCGGTTCCGAATCTACAGTAGCTTTAAAGCGATACCCCATCCCCTCCAATCTCCTCTTTACAACGTCATAGTTCGCGAGATGGCCGTTGTGGGCCACTGCAGTCTCCTTGTAAATAGAAGGCTGAACATCCTCAACGCGGCAATTTCCTATTGTTGGGTATCTTGTATGCCCTATACCAATTCGGCCCTCAACCTTCAGGTCCTTTTCAGCGAATACCTCTTCAACAAGCCCAAGCCCGCGCCTTCCAATTATTTTTTTACCATCAAAAACAGCAAAACCAGCCGCATCCTGTCCCCTATGCTGAAGGGCTATCAAAGCACGGTAAAGCAGCGCCGCTACATTCTTCCCAGTCTTCGAATAGACCCCAACTATTCCGCATTCCTCTCTTTTTTCCATGTTCTATTCTTTAACAGTGCATTTTAAATTATTTTTATTTAATATAACCGACAAAAATAAAAAGAGGAGATTTACTTATGAGAGAAAAAAGTTTCTTATCAGCTAGACAAATCTCTAGCTCGAGCGCAGATAAATCTGCCTCACCAAAACAGTCGTTCGAGGGATATAAAAATCTTGTAGAAACACCAATGAACATCCTAAACAGCAGGAATATCAAACCGATGCTTAGTGTAGTTAAAGACATAAACGCGCCAAACGACTTAAGGCTCAGGGCATTTGAAACCATCAAAAATGCCAATCTTGCTTTCGAAGACTCTGAGAGGGTGCTTGCCTCCCTCCAAAAAATAACAAAAAACAATAAAAATCCAGAAGAGATAAAAAATGCTGCTCGCGAGGTTCACCAAACAATTATAGAAAAAATTGTAAAAAAATAAATCAAAGAAACTAAAACCATTGCCCAAGGCTCTTTTGTTCTCCTTTTTCTTTGAATGTTTTCTTTAATTCTTCTATGATTTTTCTTACTCTCTCATCAGAAAAATCATGCCTCTCAACAAGTATCTCAATAACCCTCTCTTCATCAATTCCTCCCCACTCGAATCTTTCTGGAAGTGGGTTCCCTTTTGGGTTTAGGAAGATTTCCATAACATCTTGCGGGTTCACTTCAAAATCATAATTATATTTCTTTTTCACATGATCGATGACGTCCTCTAATGTTCTTTTCTCCTTAACAATCTTCAACGCCGTTTTCGGCCCAATACCCTTGACCCCTTCATTAAAGTCCGTACCTATTAAAATACCAATAATTATCAACTGCTCTTGTGCTATCCCTAGATTTGAAAGCATTTCTTTCAAAATTATCTCCTCTGGTTCTATCATTACATACCTGTCTTGCCTTGGGACCTTTCTTCTTCCAGTTATAGATATATTTCGTACTAGCACAGGAGCTCCAAAAAGAAGTGCGTCGTAATCTTGAGATGCAACTGCATACGCGCGGCCCTCCCTTACCATTATTGCTGCCTGCGCCTCCCCCTCACTCAGAGCTTGCACCCAAGGTATTCCCATCGCTTCCAAAAGCTCTTTTGATTCTTCTACCATCTCTTGAGTAAGTCTTGATGTCGCCTGAGCGTACATCTTGGCTTCTTCAATTCTTTCCTCCGCAAGCGCCCTTTGCCATTTCTCAAACGCCTCCTTCTTCGCGCTCGCTCGCTCAAGATGGGTTGCCTCCTTCAATTCATGTGGTTTTCCATCGAATACATAAACAGGCTTTATTCCATTCTCAAGAAGCTTTGCGCTTCTATAGAACAGACCAGAAAGATGCGCTGTTATGTTCCCTTTAAAATCCATTAGCGGTGTGCCGTCTTCCTGCCTGATGGATGCGAGAAATTGATAAAGAACATTAAACGCATCTACGGCTATTATCTTACCAGAAAGGGCTTCAAGCGAGATAACCCGCTTCGGTGCCAGCTCTCCTAAATCCACGCCCACCTACTCACCTTCCTCAGCGAATTCGCCAAGGGTCGGCTCAGAAAATCTTTTTTGCAGCGAACTGCTCGGCGCAACAGAAGCCCCGACCTTCTCGATAAGTTTTATCCCAAGTTCTTTTTCAAGTTTTTTAGCAACCGAAAATGTAGGAATAACGTCCTCGCGTTCTATTCTTTCAAGATAACTCTCCTTCTCATTTATCCTCTCAGCAATCACGGAAATTGGAAGTCCTAATCCCTCCCTCGCTTTTTTTATTATCTTCCCGTATCCTTCGACTATCTCTTCAACCTCTTCTGTTTTTGCGCGCTGCGTCTCCACTTTCTTTTCCTTACCTTCTTCATCAAGCAAATAAAGTATCTTCTTACCAAAAGCGCATCCGCCGCACACTGCAAGCTTAGCGCCCTCGACAAATATAACTGCTCTTATACCTTTCTTGCCGCATATCTCACAGGTTGCTTTTTCCATACCTTAGTTCCCTCCCAGAAAAGCGAACTATTGATGGGCCCGTGCGGGATCGAACCGCAGATCTTCGCTGTGTAAGAGCGACGTCTTAACCATCATCGGTCTGTTGGTACCACCAATTAGATCATTATCGCGCAGGACTCGACTACGGGCCCGGGTAGCTTAATATCTTCTTCCACCTTCGCTGCCAAACGGTGGTTTTACGAACAAATATTGTCTTTCCTTACCTTCCAACTCACTAAGTATTCTATTCGCGAAGATTCCTATCGGGTCGACGAGGCTCGGAACTCTTTTTCTAAGGTCTTCAAAGGATTGGAATTTAGCCTTTTCTCTTTCACGGAGAAGCGCTTCCATATTCTTCTTTCCTATACCTGGAAGAAGGTCAAGGGTGTGAACACGTATCGATATCGGTTTCGCATTGTTTAGGAAGTTAATAAAATCAGCTTCCCTTTCTTCAACAGCCTTTCTAAGAATGTTTGGTAAGGCCTCCTTGGCTGCATTTGTAAGTTTATCGTATGTTATTCTACCTTTTATGTGATCTATCTCCTGCCTCCCCTCCTTTCCTACATAAACCTTTTGCCCGAGTACTATATTTACATTTGGTTTAACCGTTGCTTCAAGAAGAGTAAAAAATTTTGTTCCAAGAAGCTGGGCGACAGGCTCCTTTTTTATCTGTGAGGCATGGCCTAAAGGTAGATACTCTATAACCCAAGCATAATCTTCCATCTTATTTCGCACCCCGCGCCTACTTCTTTATAATTTTCATTATTTCCTCAATCTCCTCATCGCTTAATTCTACTTTATCTTTTATTAAGATTGCCCTGAGGGTTGAAGGGTATTCTGGCATTATATCAACTATCTTCACTGCAGTCTCAAGAGGAACCTTCTCATTCTTTCTTATTTCTTCAACTAATTTTTTTGCTTTTGCTGGCGAAATGTCAGCGAATTTTTCTGCATGCTCCAGTGCCTGTGCCTGCTCGTATGGGAGTTCGGATTCTGTCTTTCTCTTTGCTAGAATGCTTTTAGCTTCTACCTCTGTTATTGGTTCTATCTTTTTAACCTCCATACGCTCACCTAACCGGCCTTGAGATGAATAGAATTAGCAATAAGATATTTTGTTTTACCACCATCTCTTATTTCAACAACATAGCTGTTTCTTCCTCTAACTTCTTTTACTATTCCACGCCTATCTATGTACCTGAGATGAGGTCTTCCCTCAGCCATCGTCTGTGGATGAAAAACAACAACGTCTCCTACATTAAACCTTCTAACAGCTGCCGAAACGGTCACTCTTTTCTTCCGAACCAGCCTCTTTGTTTTTTTGCTAAGAAAACCTTTCGACCTTTTTACCATCTAACCACATCATAAAATTGGCGATCGTTATACCATTTTAAGAAGAAGTATTTATAAATGGTTGGGGCGAATTCTATTTATAAATCTGTGTTTGGGTGATCCTTTGGCGAAGGAAAAAAAACCAGAATTTGTTATAACAAACATAGTTGCGTCCGCGTCGCTCGGCTTGGAATTAGATCTATTCCAATTAGCCAGCAAAATAAAAGAGATAGAATATGAACCAGAGCAGTTCCCAGGTGCTATATTAAAATTTAAAGAACCAAAGGTCTCCCTCCTTCTCTTCAAAAACGGAAAGGTCGTCTGTGTTGGTTGTAAAAAACGCTCTCTTGTTGAGAAAACAATAGAAAGAACACGAAAGATGCTTCTTCCATATGCAAAGAAAATAATCAAGGACAAGAAACCAAAGATAGAAATAACAAACATGGTCGCTTCTGCGGATCTCGGTCTTGAACTCGACCTTTATAGAATTGCCTATAAGGTAAGCGATGTGGAGTATGAACCAGAGCAGTTCCCAGGTGCTATATTAAAATTTAAAGAACCAAAGGTCTCCCTCCTTCTCTTCAAAAACGGAAAGGTCATATGCGCCGGTGCTAAGAATGAAACAGAGATAAGAAATGTCTTAAGAAAAGCAAAACTCCTCCTGAAGGATTATTCTGAGAAAAAATAAAGGTAGGTTTTGTGCGGGCTACTCTTATTGCCGTCTTGGTTGTCTTTTTCCTTCTCGTAGGTTCATTCGGGCTTCCTAGCAATATAGGAGAATGCGAAAGCAAATCTGATTCTGAAAAAATAACCTGCTATCATTATGCAGCAATCAGCCTTATATACAGCAGCAGAAAAAACATAGCACTAAGAGATTTCGCAGTCATAACCTGCCATAGAATAGTCGATGAAGTTGGCAACAGGTATCCAGGTACAGATATTGAAAGAAGGGCTTATATTGAAAGAAACAATTGTTTATATGATGTTGCTAGGGGGGCCGCACTTGTTGGGTGGAGCTATAGCGATGCGATTGGAATATGTGATGACATAGAAGGAAAAAAAACAGGTTGGGGATTTTTTGATGCAGGCGACAGCGGAGCGGCTACAACAAACGCTATGTGTAAAAACCAAGTGGAAAGGCTATCAAATTTGAACCCAGAAAACTATCACGAGCATGGCATCTGCGTGCTAGTATTAATACTACCGCTTATTCTCATAAGTGCCGTTTCCAAAAAGCGCTAGGGTTCGCATCGATTTAGATCGTAGTTGTCTACTCTGAGAATTCGTCCATCAATTCCAATGCCTTTTTTACACTCATGCCTTCACGTACTCCTATGTTTTCAGCCCATGTAGTAACTGCTCTTATTTTTGCTTTCATCAAATCATCTATATCTTTCACATTAGAAACAAATGCAGCTACGTCTCCGACCTTTTCTGCAGTTTCCTTGTCTATATAACTGCAAGCCACATATCCATTTTTCGCTTTTACAACAATCAATGGTAAGTTGCCAATATTTTGTTTAAATGTGATATACTTTCTGCCTTCGAATACTACACAATCTCCTCCTTTACGCACGGTATTCTCCCTCTCTCCTTTGCTGCAGCATCTTCTTTTTCTTTTCACCTATTCCAAGATGCTTTGCGCAGCTTATACAATAATAAACATCCACGTTACCAATATAAGAAACGTTCTCTTCTCCTCTTAAATCGGTAGAAAACCTAGTTCTTCTTTGATAAAACATCGCCTTGGCTCGAGGCACAGCCCTGCCACAATTCGCACAATTTACTAATCGGTCCCTTCCTCTTCTGCTCCCCATCAAATCACTCTTTAATATTGATATCTTTTAGTTTTCCTACAAGGCATCCATCCAACCTGATTACTAATGCATCGTTTAATTTAAATAACTTGTTGTTAAAAACAGGTCCAAGTTGTTTCTCTTTTCGTATATTAATAGTTGAACCAACTAGCGGATTGAAAGCCGGCATTAGAATCAATTTTATCTTTTCATTAAACATTTTGTAATGTTTCTTTATGTTCTTGCGATTAGGCTCAGCAACCAACCATACTGCTTCCTTATGTGTCCTCCCAGACCTGTCTACAAAAACAACCTGCGGGTGTTGATGCGCGGATATCAAATAATTACATTTCATAAGATTTTCATTTGGCCAAGAATGGCCGTGCATTATTCCGAGTTTTTCGTAAACGATTCCGTCAGCCGGCGCTATGTTAATACCTAGTGGTTCGCATTTTTCTATTCCACCGTCATGGTTTCCTTTGATTATAGTGGTACGAACTAATCGTGATAATCTTCTCAAGATGTCTAATGTTTTCCAATCGAGTTGAAGAATGTTGTCCTTAACATCACCAGCAATAATTAGTTTTTTTGCACGCGTCTTCGCAATTAATTTTTTTATATCATTAAAAATTCGCTCGCTAAGTTTCTCATCATATATACCTTCTTCGCGCAGCCTCTCTTCCATCCCAAAATGAACATCCCCGATAATGATCGCGTTTCTATGCAGTATTGCAGATTTATTGTAGAGGAATTGCATACGGTATGATCTCATCTATCCTTTATAATCAATTCCGTGCAGATATATTTCGTGGTAAGAATCTACTTCAGACATGAGAAGCCAAGGCCATTCCAAAAGCAGTTTATAGCAGACATTTATTCAGCCTTGACAAAGCAGCAGAATTTCATGGCACACGCCCCAACTGGTAGTGGAAAGACCGATGCCGCGCTATCAGCGGCTCTCTCGTTTGCGCTTGAGACCAAAGGAGACATCTTCTTTCTCACGCCGAAAATATCACAACACAAGATTGCAATCGAAGTCGCAACAGAACTGAGCAGTAAACATGAGCTTCCATTACGTGCTGTTGATATTATTGGCCGGAAGCATGCGTGTATCAACAAAGAGATAGCGAAACTCGAAGGGGAGGGTTTCTACCATCTTTGTGAATTGAAACGAAAGAAAGGAGAATGCGCTTTTTATAATAACATCCTAGGCAAAGGACTCTATGGAAAGGAAGAGACAGAAAACGAGTTGAACGAAGTAATCAGGGAATATGGTTATGGGAAAATGTATGGGGAGATAATCGAAAAGGGGAGGGAAAAAAATTTCTGCCCTTATGAGTTGATGCTAAGGATTGGCGCTGCATCAAATATCATAATAGGGGATTATTACCATCTGCTCATTCCAGCAATACGCGAGACCATACTGAGCAAAACCAGGAAGCGAGTCGATACCTCGATAGTGATAGTTGATGAGGCGCATAATCTTGCAAACAGGGTGCGCGAGTATCTCTCTTCCACCATCAATACATTCTTGCTTAGAGGTGTTGAGAAGGAACTGCGTCTTGCGGGCTTTAAGCCTCCCAATATCGAAGAAGAATTCAATAGGTGGGCTAGTGAAACGCTTGGCGAAAAAGAGGAGCAGAGCATAAAGAAGGAAGACTTCTACGAATTCCTTTCCATATTCGAACCGGATTTGTTTTCATCCCTGGAGGAAGTAGGCACAGCCTTTGCCGCGGCAGATGGAAAGCGGAGCGCATCGTTGAAACTTGTTTATTTTATAGATTCATGGGACGATTCTTTCGAATCCGTTCGAATTCTAAAAATGGATCGTTCTTCCTTTTCCCTATCAAAAAGGATGCTCGACCCTTCAGTGCTTACTAGCATATTGAACGAGACGCACTCATCGATTCTTATGAGCGGAACCCTTCTTCCGCTTGAGATGCATCGCGACGTTCTCGGTTTGGACAAAGGAAGAACAATAATGAAAGCATACCCATCTCCGTTTAGCAAGGACAGCATATTGAATTTAATATGCACAGGTGTCACGACTCGGTATCCTGAAAGGACAGAAGAGAATTACGCAAAGATTGCTGAGAGGATAAATAGCATCACCGCAGTAACGCCCGGCGGGGTCGCAGTTTTCTTTCCTTCATACAATGTCATGGATGGGGTTATACCTCTCATCAAGGGAGAAAGAACCTATGTCCAGACACCGAATATGAAACCAAAGGAGGTACGCAGGTTGCTTAATGATTTTACAGAAAATGGAGGGATGCTTTGTGGTGTGCAGGGTGGCTCTCTTGCTGAAGGGATAGATTATTGCAGAGGAGAATTAAAGACAATAGTGATTGTTGGCGTTGCGCTTGATGAGATGAATCTTGAAACAGAGGCATTGATAGAATATTACGAGAAAAAATTTGGGAAGGGATGGGAATACGGTTATCTCTATCCTGGCGCAATAAAGGCGCTTCAGGCTGCTGGCAGGGGAAGGCGAAAAGAAACAGACCGCGTTGCAGTTGTTTACATGGACGAGAGGTTTAAGTGGAAAAAATACAACTGGATCTTTGACAGGAAGGAAACTGTTCTTGTTACCTCCCAGCCTGAAAGATATGTTAGAGAGTTCTGGAGTCTAAAAGACAGAAACTCAAACCAAACATAATGTAAACCAGTGCGGCTCGATACAACTCGATCATCACTATCTTTCTTTGCTCGATGAGAAACTCACTTCAAAAGTACCATATTTTGTCTTAATACAGTTTTGGCCATTTTTGCAACCCTCGCTCGTTTGAATGAAATAGGAACTACATCCTATCTTTACTTGCAATCCATCGTTTTCTTCCCTAACCATTATCTTGCCCTTTACTGTATTTTCTGCTACTTTCAATGGCAAGAGAAGAAGTTCATTTTGCTCGCTTATGCCAATTGCTGTTATCAGTGGACCACCAGCCTTTGCCGTCGAAAAAAGAAATGAAAGCTTTCCAAATGTTTTTATCTTCCCATCTAGCACTCCGTTCAGTTTATATGAGGCTGTGGTATACGTTGCCATATCAGCCGCAGCTATCTCTGCGGCCCCATTTCCCTTCGTAAAAAGAATGACAAAGTCGCTTAGTAGGTCCCATGACCTTATCTTTTTATCAAATTGAAGGGTGAGTTGAGCAAGTAAAGTCGAAAAAGTAGAGGCGCTGTCAGGACCTAAAAAGTAAGGCTCCCTAACATACATATTGAGCTTATTATCGTCGCTTACATAGACGAACGCCATTTCATTGCACTTGTAGACATCTGGCTTGATCTCCTTGCCCACCCAATAAGGACCAACCTTTTCATTTTTAATAAAGTAAATAAACCCCTCACCATCAAGCTCGCACCTTACCTTTTCGAAAAATACTGACTTTTCTTTAGTAATCCTTGTAGATAATGGTTTTTCCTCTTTCGGTTGTATTTTGGAGATATAAGGCTTATCCGTGGGCGCAAACGAAAATCTCGGCTGAAGCAGCGAAGTTGCGAGCAGCATAGTGTATATAATTTTTTTCCCCATCACTACACCTGTTGTGTTTTATGTTTTGATGGGAAAGTAATTAAAACCTTTGGTAAGGAATATAAATATCAGTATTTGAAAAGATAAAAAGGTGAGAAGATGCCCGAGCCCATCGTGGTAACCCCAAAGAAGGAAGAAGAAAAGAAGTTCAAATTGGAAAAAATCTCCATAACTATAGATACGAAAGTGTACGTAATCAAGCCAAAGGAAACAGAACCAGCAGAGATATTGGAAAAAATGAGAGAATACTTTGACAAAGCCTTGGAAACGCTTAAGAAAGAGAAAATGAGTAAAGAACGCAAAGCAAGAGAAGCATGGAGGATGGCGTACAGAGAGTATGCTGAAAAACATTGTGTAGTAACCGAACAAAATGGAGGCGTTGTAAAAGAACCCGTGGTTCTCACCAAGGCAGGCGAGACGGTTTACGATAAGGCCTTTCAGTTGCTGGCGGTTGCTGAGACAACAAAGATATACAAGAACGTATTCAAAAAGCATGAATAATGATCGAGACCTTCAGGAACTAGAAAATTCGCAAGGGTTAGCATGAAGATAGTCATTTCTGACGAGATGGAAAAAGAGGTTGTAGAGAAAATAAAACAGCTCGGCAACGTTATCTATCTTCCTGCGAATCTCAAAGAAGCGCTTTCGAGCGCAGATGTCCTCATAGTGCGAAGTAAAACGAAGGTGACAGCAGAGCTGCTTGCGCAAGCACCAAATCTCAAGATAGTGGCGCGTGCTGGCGTGGGCTTGGACAACATAGATACAAAGGCGTGCGAGGAAAGAGGCATAAGGGTAATAAATACACCAGGTGCATCTGCAAACGCCGTTGCAGAACTTACAATAGGACACATCATCTCAGCCATGCGCTTTATAGCAAAGGCCCATCATCAGATGAAAAATAAAATCTGGGATAAGAAAAATCTTACTGGTCAGGAACTCGAAGGAAAAACGCTTGGCATAATCGGATATGGAAGAATAGGTTCTCTTGTTGGAAAGAAGGCAAGCGCACTCGGTATGAGGGTCATTGCATACAACCCTCCGCCGAGAAGGGAAGATGGGATAGCGAGATTCGTTGAACTCGAGGAATTGCTCCAAGAATCAGATGTAATAACAATTCATGTTCCATCAACCCCGGAGACAAAAGGAATGATAAACGAGAAAACTATAGAGAAGATGAAGAAAGGAGTTTTCATAATCAATACTGCACGTGGCGATGTCATAGACGAGGAGGCGCTCTATAAGGCGTGCAAATCTGGTAAGATAGCGGCTGCAGCACTTGATGTTTATGAGAAAGAACCATACACAGGAAAGCTGCTCGAACTGGATAACGTCTTCTTTACACCGCATCTTGGTGCAGCAACAAAAGAGGCACAAGGAAGGATAGGAGAAGAGCTGATAAAACTGCTAAAGGAATCGCTTTAATTATTCTATCTCTGCTTCCACTGTTTCAGGTTCGACCCTTACTTCCATAAAGTCCCTTCTGCTTTTTCCTTTCGGAAAGACTATCGTGTCCCTAGATTTTATTGGTAGCTGGAGTTCCTCTGCAAGCCTTATCATCTCACTTTCAGGAATTGGATGTCTCCCTGTCAAATAGTAAAAATCACCTCTAGATTCTCTCTCGCGCACAACGTTGAGCCTATGGGTTTGTCTTATCCCACCGACAGTTACTTTTACAATAACATAACCATTCTTTAGAATGTCTTCCTTGCTAATCAAAGAAACCAACTCCTTTATAGAATTTAAGCAGCCCACCCCTTTTTATTCTAATCGTCTCTTGAGGTTTTAAATCCTTTATAAAAATACCATCTATTATGAGAGCTGCCTTTCTATCACATCTTATTTTTATTTCGTTATTTCTTACAATCGTCGGTTTAAACATCCTTCTATAAGGAGCTATCGGCACAACAACAATCCTTTTATCCTCTGGATTAAGTCTCTTCCCTCCAGCAGAATATGCATATGAGCTGGAGCCGATCGCACTCGAAACAATTATTCCATCCCCGCGAAATCTGTAGCTTGCTTTTCCTACATCAACTGATATTTCAATAACACGATAGTCTGTCGTATGCGCTACTATATCATTTATTGCGCGTATGCATTTTTTCCGTATCTTTGCTTCAAGCATTTGTATTTCTATGATTCTTTCATTAAGTTTTCTCTCTATCCTTTTTCTCCAATTATCCCGCCTCAGCTGGCATATAAAACTTTTTTCGCTCCCTATACCAAGGATCTTTCCCTCAAGCCATCCTTTATAGTTCGCATAGAGGATCGTTCCATCTCCGCCTATGCATATTGTTGCATCTGCATTTTTATTCACTATCTTATGCCCGGCTGAGATAAGCTTTTTTCGAAGCGCCCTTCTAACTTCAGACGCCCAATCTTTCATAGGGTTATAGATAAGTTTTATCCTCATAACAGACCACTATAATATCGGGGGCCCCACCTGAGAAGGAGGGGTGATGGGTGGGTGGTGAGACCCCCTTTAGTATAACATACTATATTTATGTATGTCCCTTAAATTCAAATTAATATTTTTAAATCTTTTACAATCTTCCTCCGCATAAGTTTTATATACTGCTGCAGGAAATATAGAGCGATGATTGAAATAGAACTTTTTGGAAGGAAAATGAAAAACCCAACAATTCTAGCATCAGGGGTGCTTGGGGTTACTCTGGAAAGCTTGGAACGTATTGCAGAAGAAGGGGCTGGTGCAGTAACAACAAAGTCTCTTACCTTAGAACCGCGCAGCGGTCATATCGGCCCAAACATAGTGGAGGTAGACTGTGGCCTGCTCAATGCAATGGGTTACCCAAATCCGGGAATAGATGAAGGACTAAAGGAATTTGCAGAGTGGAAGAGGGTCGAACCGCTGATTATTAGCATAACTGGAAAAGATGAAAACGAGTTTGCAACACTAGCAGAAACAATCGAGAAATCAAAAATAAAATGCGCAGCGATAGAGGCTGCTCTTTCATGCCCGCACACACCCGGCTACGGACTGATGGCAGGTCAAGGTGATCCAGATTCTGTTTCAATAATAATAAAAGAAATGAAAAAAAAGACGAACATACCAATCATCGCAAAACTCTCCCCCACAATCCCAGCTGAGATCGCGGCCGCAAAAGCAGCAGAACAGGCTGGCGCGGCAGCAATAAATATGGGAAACACAATCGGTCCTGGAATGAAGATAGACATCGAGCGCATGAAACCAATACTTGGTTTTGGAAGGGGCGGTTTAAGCGGCCCAGCAATTAAGCCAATAGCGCTCAGGTGCGTTTATGATATCTACAAAGCAGTGAAAATACCGATAATCGGAACAGGTGGAATAGTAAGCGGAGAGGACGCAATAGAATACATAATGGCAGGTGCGAGCGCGGTAGGTATAGGAACAGGAGTTTTTTATAGAACACCAAGCGTTTTCAAACGAGTCTCAAATGAAATAAGGGAATGGCTTATCGCTCACGGCTTTAAAAGCCTTAAAGAGATAAGGGGTGCGGCGCATGGTTAGCGTACCAATGATAACAACAAAGATTACTGAAGTGATAAAAGAGAACGATTATATAACCACATACCAACTTGAATGCGCTATTAAAGCAATAGCAGGGCAATTTGTTATGGTATGGATTCCTGGCGTAGGAGAAAGGCCGATGGGTATTGCAGAAGCATCTCCATTAACTATTACTGTCGCTCATCTTGGTGAATTTACAAACGCGATGCGGAAACTAAAAAAAGGTGACCCTCTATCATTCCGCGGGCCTTTTGGAAATGGTTTCTCTGAACCGAGAAGAGATGAAAATGTTCTCATGATTGGTGGCGGAACTGGTATCGTCCCACTTTTCTTTCTTGCAAAGACAGCGAAAACAAATGGCGCGAAGGTTACTATTATTTTTGGGGCAAAGAGCAAACCATTCTTGTTCTATCAGGATAAACTAAGGAAGATTTCAGATAAGCTCATTATTACTACAGACGATGGAAGTTCTGGACTAAAGGGTACTGTGATGGAAGGAACAAAAACAGTCAAAAAAGTAGATAGGGTCTACACATGCGGCCCTGAAAAAATGATGGCTGCTGTTGTAAAATGGACCGCAGAAAAAAACATTCCGTGCGAAGCTAGTTTGGAGAGGTATATGAAATGTGGCATTGGTATCTGTGGCTCTTGCATGATTGGAAAATATCGCGTTTGCGCAGATGGGCCCGTATTCCCAGGAGAGGTGCTACTCAAACAACCAGATTTTGGAAATTGGAAAAGGGATGCGAGCGGAAGGAAAGTGCTCTTATGAAAAGTCCTCAAAGTCCTTCAATAGATTTTTAAATGCCTTCTAGTATACCATCAACAATGGTAGCTGAAAAGACGATTAAGAAAACAGTCAAAGAAGAGAAGATAACTAAGAAAGGTACTGGCCAGATACTTAGTGAAACATTAAACGAAGGAACAAAATACCTAGAAAAAAATCTATTTCCGCTATTCAAAGACTTACTAAAAATAAATCTATTGAACATTTTTGTCTTCTGCATTGGATTTGTTATTGCTGCCGCGCTATTTAGTTTTCTCACACCTGGTGCCATCCAGCTCGGTGTCGCGGCAATGATCGCAGTTCTTACCTTCATTCTTTCTCATGCAATAAACTCAGTTATATACAATGCAGTAGACGAACGCGCAAAAGGCGGTGCAGTCGGAATCCTATCTAAAGCAAAAGAGAATTTTATCCCAGTAGCCTTATATTCGATCTTGTTAGGCGCTATAATTCTTATTGTGTTTTTACCGTTAATCCTAGCTTTTCTTTCTGGAGATACCAATCTTTTGCTTATTGGCCTTGGTCTAACCTTCTTCAGCCTTCTTGCTTTGATAGTAATCTTTTTTCTGATACAGTTCGGATTGTGGGAGCTGGTCATAAACAGGAGAGGGCCGCTCGCAAGCCTAAAAAGGTCTTATGAGCTTATCACAAACGGCAACATTGCAAAAACATTACTTTTCGATATTTGTATCTTCGTTGTAGTATTTGGACTTGGTATCATTTATCAATTATTAGTATTATTTGCGTCTGTAATCTCATCGTTATTTATGATGGCCAATATACTAATAGGCACTGTCATAAACATATTTTTACAAATACTTTTCCTTGTAGTGTACAGTGCTATTGTTTATACAATTACCTACCCTTTCATATACATTTTCTGGAAGAAATTGGAAGAAATGAGCTGATAGGATGGTAAGACTAAGAATGGTTATAGATTGTTTTAGAGAGGCATGGGAATTTCTGGAAGTATCCGGCAGGGCCACCTTCACCAAACTTCTGAAGATAACTACCCTTTCATACCTCGTGATGATTTTATTTCTTCTTATTGCTTTTGTTCCACTTTTTATGTTTTTTGTGTACGACCGCACTATAGCGGTAGGGAGTGCCACCTTTATACTACTATTGATATTCTTAGTTGCAACTGTTATTCTCGGCACCTTTCTCAGCTCTACCATTTCCTCAGTTTCGCTTAACGTTATTGACGGAATGTTCCAGAAAAGAGAAGTCGGTATAAAAGCCAAGTTTATGGATAATCTCATTCCCATGCTGAAATGGTCAGTATTCCATGTTATTCTTTTCGTGCTTCTTTCCTTGCCATATTTTGTTCTTATTTACTATTATAGATTTGAGATATCTGTAGTCAGCGGCATAGGGTACAACAAACTCAACTTGTTGGGGAAACTTGTTGAAAGCATCGTAAGTTTGATATCTATTATAATCAACTTTTTCATAATGTTCGGCTTTTACGAACTTATTATCGCCCGTCAAGGCCTTTTCCCCTCGCTTTTGCGCTCTATAAATCTAGTAAAGAATAATTTCATTGAGACCATTACCTTCGTTATAATCGAAGGGGTGATAGGTTCGCTGTTGTTTATTCCATTGATAATTCTCTTCATTGGAGGATTATTTATTTTTGTCCCATTGCTGATTGCAGCATCTTCCATCCCAGGCGCAATCTTTTTGCTTGTGGTTATTGGCGCCTTACTTTTATCCATTATTTTCATATTCTTCAAGGCACTCGAAACAACTATTCTTGTGCCACCTGCGTATATTTACTGGAAGAAAATCAGAGAGAAATATACCGATTGATGGATCTCCCGCCAAACAATAAGATATTTAAAACCAAATCAGCATAATAAAAATGTCAGCGGTCATAGGGGGGAGGAAACACCCGTTCCCATCCCGAACACGGAAGTTAAGCTCCTCCACGGTCTTGCTTGTACTGGTCCATGACCGGGAAAGCAGACTGCTGCTGACACCCAATTCTCCGAAATATTCTTAAGATTTCATTAAGAATTGATCAAGAATGAAAAAAACAACTATTATTCTCTTCTCGTTGCTCATTCTTCTTTTGTTTGTTCTGACGATCTATTTCTTTTTAGAAAGCAGTAAATGGTACAACTATTCAAAATTACTCGAAACAAAAAACGCTCAACTCAATGAAACGCTTATCTTTACACAGCAGAGACTTGAAGAGGAAAAGTCGTCATCCGCGGCACTTCGCTTAGAATTAGCAGATACCGAGCGAATACTGAACGATACAACCATCTCGCTTGGAAACTGTACATCGGAATTATCGAAAAAAGAAGAATCATTAGAAGGTTGCATGTCTAGGAACACAGAACTCATATCATTTCTTCTGGAAACTAAGCACGAATTGCAAAATCTGAGCAGCGAACTTTCAGCCTTCCAGGAACAGATAAATAAATCCATGTCCTGGTTTACAGAAAACTCAAATCTTGCGAACATGTCTCCAAGGCTAAGGTATCTTGCGGATAAATGCACAACAAATAGGAAGATAAACGCGGCGTGTATCCCTGTCGCTGTTAGAATAGAAAATGGATGGGATTATAAGAGAGAGGAAGAGGATAGGTTACTATCAATAAAAGAATTTGCAGAGAACAAAGGGGGAGACTGCGAAGATTGGTCTTTGTATTTCAAAGCAGCTTACAACTATCTTAAAGAGCAAGACAGACCAGAACGCACAATCGTTTCAGCAGTATCAGGTATGGGCGATTTCAAAATTTATGGAAATTATTATTATGCAAGTATGGTGGAAAAACCAGTCGGTACAACAGAGGATAATATTTACGTAATATGCTACGATTCGCACTGCGTGGTAGCAGTAAGCAAATTTAAGATAGAAAACAGCAGCGATGTTTATAAGTTAAATGGGGAACCAGCCATAGAGCCGCAGACCGGCGAGTACGTATTTACAATAGGGGAGGCGTCTTCTCCAGACATCTGCTCCGAAGAAAAATGCGACTATAACGATATATGGATAATAATAACAGATGATGATATATACAATTTCAGATACAACTGGCAGTGGATCGGATACAAGGACTACTACAATCTTGTAACTTATTATAAAAATAAAACAGAAACAATAAATGCGATGATAAGCGAGAATGTAGCAGGGTAATTTTATGGATTTTTACGATGTTTTGAAAAGGAGACATTCTGTTAGGGCATTTCAAGATAGGGAAATAGAAGAAGAAAAATTAAAGAAAATAACAAGTGCCTTTGCACTGGCTCCTTCAGCAGGAAATCTTCAGGCTTACATTGTTTTCATTGTTAAGGACAAAAGGATGAAAGAAGAGCTTGCATCCGCAGCATTAGACCAATCATTCATAGCAGAGGCACCAATAGTGCTAGTCTTCTGCGCTGATCAAAAACGTTCTGAGATAAGATACGGTGAACGTGGCTTTCAACTCTATTCCGTCCAGGATGCAACAATCGCAGCAGCCTATGCACAGCTTGCAGCCACAGCAGAAGGGTTGGGCTCTGTATGGGTAGGTGCGTTCGATCCTCTAGAGGTCTCTAGAATTGTAAATGCAGGATCCTACACCGTTCCTGTTGCGATAATCCCAATAGGTTATCCAGCAGAGCAACCTTCCCTAAGAGAAAGAAGGGAAATAAAAGAGATAGTAAAGGAGCTCTAATCGCATTATTTCCTCTTCTTCATCTTTTTCTTTTTTATCTGTTTTTTCTTTTTTACTACCTTTGCTTTCTTAGCTGTTAAGGCATCTACAGCCTTGTTTAACTCCTCGAGTTCAACTGCCACCATGTCAAGTGTTGGTGCTATCTTTTCAAGCGATACAAGTAATTTATCAAGCCAGCTTGCAACAAGCTTTACATCCGCAACTTCTCCTTTCTCAACAAGTTCCGCTCTTATAGCTCGTATCTCATCCTTAAACTCGTCTATTGTTTCTACCATACGATCACATTCTACTCATCTATCTTTAGTTTTAAATATTTTGCTCACTATCTCAACTTATGGCAATGATAGAAGAGGTGCGCGAGCCTGCTGTCGCAGGTTCTTTTTATCCGGAAGATGAATTCGAATTAAGAGAGATGATTGAAAAATTTCTTAAGAACGCAGAAGAGGTGAAGATAAGTAAGAGACTCCGCGGGCTCGTTGTTCCGCATGCTGGTTATATCTACTCTGGCCCAGTTGCGGCTTATGGTTATAAACTGCTTATGAAGCAGGAGCATAAACCAGAAAGGATTGTTCTTATAGGCCCTTCTCACTATGCTATGTTTATAGGCATAGCAGAGGGAGGTGCGCGTATTTGGCGGACGCCCTTAGGTTTAGTGCCAGCAGAGAGCATTGCTTCGAGGATAGCAGATCGTTCCATCCTCAGGATTTACCCCCAAGCCCATGCCCCGGAGCATTCCATCGAAGTCCAATTACCATTCCTTCAAACAGTCCTAAAGGAAAAATTCACAATACATCCGCTTCTTACTGGAGAAGCGAATCCTGCGCTCCTAGCAAACGCTCTCGAACCATTAGTTGATGATAGCACTCTTTTTATAATTAGCTCAGACCTCAGTCACTATTATCCATACGAGCAGGCGCGGAGATTAGATGCAGTCGCAAATGAAGCGATACCGAATTTGGATTTCAAAAAAATGGAATATGTAGAGGCATGCGGAAAGGTGGGTATCATCACTCTTATGCACATAGCAAAATCAAAAGGTTGGAAAGGAAAGCTATTAGACTATAGA
>Ga0136652_1000390_pt1 | contig 21508 bp, 20 predicted proteins | sample ConPoolayeEmetaG_FD_94864 | JGI IMG/M metagenome (GOLD analysis project Ga0136652, IMG submission 94864) | Hot spring microbial mat communities from California, USA to study Microbial Dark Matter (Phase II) - Cone Pool mat layer E metaG... ...
GAATCAAAAGTTACAACTGTATAAAACTCGGCAGCAATTGCTATAAAAGTACCTGCTAGCAATGAAAGCATTAGTAAACTCAACCAGCTAAGGTTTGCCTTTCGAATGCTTGCTTGCTCAACTCTTTTTTCCATTTCAGCTGGCGTATAATCATCAAAGTTAAACTCATATTTCATTTCACAATTTTCCTTCTATGTATTAAAAGTAATTAATAGTTAAAGTTGATATTGATAATTATAATTATTTATCAATATTATAAAAAATTTATCAATATTTTAAAAAACTTTTTAAAATTTTAATAATAATTTACCATTTATCATTAATAATACCATTTATCATTAATAAAGGTAATGGCAACGTCGATAAAGTTTAAATTTTTCTATAAATTTAAAAAAGTTATTTGACAAAAGTGTTTTTTGCTAACGTTTTTGTCTATATACTTTCTATATAAGTTTTGTAAATTTTGCAATTATCCTTAAATTGACTTTATGGATTTTAATATATATACTCATATACATAAAAATGCAAAAAGATGCGTGAATTAATATAAGTAAGTAAGTAAGTAATAAGTGAATAGATATAAGATAAATATAAAATATTTTCAATTAAGGTTATAGTTTTATATAAGAAATAATTAATAATTATTAACAAAAAATTATTATCTTATGATGTTTTATCATATAAATTATTATCTTAATATGCAAGGAGACTATCATGGAAAAAAAACAGGATTATTTTAGAGTACCTATAACAATGCCTTCAGACATGGTTGCATTTCTTGAAAAATTCGGGATTGAATGTAAGAAAGCAGGTGGACATAAAGTAGCAAACACTGAAATAGTAAGATCTCTTATTAGGCTTCTTATGGACTTGGATATTGATTTATCGGGAATAAAAACAGAAGAAGACCTTGATTTAAAAATTAAAGAAGCAGCAAGAAGATACAAATAAAATATTAACTATAGTAGCAATAGTGAGTAATAATAAATATAAAATAAATATGGTAATGATAATTAATATTGAAATAATTAAAATATAAAATATTAGGATAGCTAAAAAGGACTAATAATTGCAATGGAAAAGTTAAAAACAGAGCTTTTAATAATTGGAGCAGGACCAGCTGGACTTGGGGCTGCTATATATGCAGCAAGATCGGCACTTGATTTTTTGGTGGTAGATAAGTTTTTAGCAGGTGGTCAGATAGTTACAACAGAATTTATTGAAAATTACCCTGGATTTAGAGGAAATATTTCCGGGTATGATTTAATGCAAAATATTATCGAACATTGTAAAGATTTTAATATTAATTTAAGGGAAAATACTGTTATTAATAAAATTCAGCCTCCTAAACAAAATATAAATAAGATTGGTAAATCTAACTTAGAAAATATTTTTAAATGCTTTGGGGATGAGCTTGAGATAACAGCTAATAGTATAATAATTGCAACCGGGGCTAGTCCAAAAAGGTTGTTTGTTGAAGGAGAAAATGAATTTATAGGTAAGGGAATTTCTTTTTGTGCAACTTGTGATGGAGCTTTGTATAATGATAAAGAAGTAATGGTAATAGGTGGGGGCAATACAGCAATACAGGAAGCTTTATTTTTGGTTAAGTTTGCAAAAACTGTCTATATTGTTCACAGAAGAAATCAGCTGAGAGCAGTTAAATCACTTCAATTAAAGGCATTTTCTAATCCAAAAATAAAGTTTATCTGGGACAGTGTTGTTGAAAAATTTGATGGCAGTACTCATGTTGAAGAAGTAACTTTAAAAAATATAAAAACAAATAAAATTACTGTTAAAAAAATTGACGGTGTTTTTGAGTATATTGGTATAAAACCAAATAGTGAACTTGTTAAAGATATTGTTGATTTAGATGAGCAGGGTTTTATATTAACTAATAAAAACTTGCGAACTTCAATGGCTGGTATTTTTGCAGCTGGAGATGTTAGAGACACTGTACTTAGGCAGGTTATTACTGCAGTAGCTGATGGGGCTGTTGCTGCAACTAGCGCTGATAAATATTTAAATAATTTATTATAGTTTCTAAATAATTTCTTCTAATGTATTATAATTATAATTTCAAATATTATAATTACACTAATTCAATATATTATTATATTATTATTAATATTATTATTACTAATGTATTGTAATTTTTAATATGAGTTAATATGAGAAAAGATAACGTTATAGATGTTCAACGCAGGCTTAGGCTCCTTGGCTATGATCTAGGCAAGAGCGAAATTGATGGGATAATGGGTCCGAAAACGAAAGAAGCCATAATGAAGTTTCAACAGGATAGAGGACTTTTGGCAACTGGTGAGGTTGATGAAGAGATTGGCAGGAAATGGTCGATGCCGGATATAGTATAGGTGATAGATTACTTTATCTTAAAAACCCACCTTTTAGAGGTGATGATGTTAAAACTTTGCAGGTATGGTTAAAAACACTAGGCTTTTATAAATATAATGAGACAGGAATATTTTGCGACAAAACTCAAAAAGCTTTAATAGATTTTCAGAAAGAAATGAAAATTTATGCTGACGGTATTCTAGGAGCAGAGACTTTAAAACACTTAAAAAATTTAAAAAGAATTATTGATAGTAAGTCTTCATCAAATTATCCTTTTATAAAGCACAATCTAGATTTGAAAAAAACCGAAGGAGTGAAAGTAATTTTTGATTATGGAGAAAATACCAATGAAGCTGCTGAAAGCATGCAATATTTTAGAGAAAAAATTTATATTTGTAAAAGTATAGCCAATTTTTGTAAAGACATGTTAATTCAATTAGGGATAGAGTCAGACATAACAGTAAATGAAAATGATAATTTAAGTCTTTTTTTAAGTGATAGGATTAAATTTGCTAATAAAAGCAATGCAGATATTTTAATTAGTTTAAATCTAGGGTTTTCAATTGACCCAGATGCTAATGGCAGCAGTTGTTATTATTTTAAAGGTTCTAAGTCATATTCAATTACAGGTAAGTTAATTTCAAATATGATTCAGGATAAATTAGTTTCAAATTTAGATATACTAGACTGCAGAGTTCATGGGGCAAGCTATGCAATATTAAAGGAAACTGTAATGACTGCTGTGCTTGTCGAGCCAGGTTTTATCTCTAACTTAAATGATAGAGAAAATATAAAAAAGACTGAGTTTCAAATGGGCATAGTTAATTCAATAATTGAAGCTGTTACAGAATTTCTAAGGGAATAAAGATAAATTTTGCTTGGTATAATAAATTGATAATAAATTGATATGTATATAATTTATGATGATATTTTTCTAAAGCATAATACTGGTCAGTCACATCCAGAAAATCCTCTGCGACTTTTATCAATTATAGATAAGATTAACGAAATATATAAGAAAAAAATAGATTCATTTAACTTAAAATTTGAAAAACCTACTATTGTAGATGAAAAAGTTATTTTAGAAATTCATGACAAGAATTATTTAGAAAAAGTAAGACTGCTGTCACAAAAGTTGCTATCAAGACCTGGTACTTTTTATTATCTTGATCCAGACACAGTCGTTTCAGAGCATACTTATGAATGTGCCTTATTTGCAGCTGGCGCATGTCAAAAAGGTATTGATTTAATTTTTAAAAACCCTGGTGAGAATTTTTTTGCAATGGTTAGACCACCAGGACATCATGCATTTAATGACAGAGGAAGTGGGTTTTGTATTTTTAACAACATAGCAATTGCAGCAAAGTATGCAATTAATAATTACAACCTAGAAAGAGTTGCAATAATAGACTTTGATGTTCATCATGGTAATGGAACTCAGGACATTTTTTATGAAAGCAACAATGTTTTTTATATTTCAATGCATCAATATCCACATTATCCAGGAAGCGGTTATTATACAGAAATTGGCAATAAAGAGGGCAAAGGATTTAATTTAAATATTCCATTAACACCTTTTTCTGAAGAGGTAGATTATTTATTTGCTTTTATTGAGCTTGTTTTGCCTGCTTTATTAAAATATAAACCGCAGTTATTATTAGTTAGCGCAGGCTATGATGCACATGAAGATGATTATTTATCAAGTATAAATTTATCAAGCAGTTCTTATTATAAGATAGCAAGCTTAATCAATATTATAAATTACATAACAACTGATATTTCAAATAATTTTAATAAAGATAATTTAAAAAGAGATAATTATGAAAAAAATAGAAAAGATTTCAAAGAAGATAAAATATCCACAGTCAATAAAAAAATAACTAATTTGAAAAAATTAGGAATAGGCCTTATTTTAGAAGGTGGATATAATCTTCGGTCATTATCTGAAAGTGTTGTAAAAACTATAGAAGGAATTGAAATTTTTAACTCTGAAATAGAACTAAAAAATGCAGAGCTTGATAAGTTTGATAAGTTTGATGAGTTTGATAGGCTTGATAAATTAGATATTTTTAAGGGTAATTTAAAAGATATATTTCTAACTAATTTAAGTGGAGGTTTTAGTCCAAATAAACAAAATAAAGCAACTTTTGATGAAATTAAAAAAATTTTCTTACTTTAATATAATCAATAAGCAAAATAAATGGTTAAGTTTACAAAACTTTATTTCTAAATTTAGATTTCTGTCATTTATACCAACTTTATTTTTGATAATATCAATTTTTACTGTTTTTGTATTTTTTCCATTGATTTTTTTATCTGGCTGCAGGCAATATGATAATAAATTAGATATTTCCTATTTTTTCAAAACTGATCCTGAAAAAGCAGTTATTGATTTTTTATATGCTTTAAATGGACATGATGCGGAATATATTTATAGTAATTTTCTTTTAGATAGTGATAGAAAAAAAATTAGTAAGGAAAAATTTATAAATGAGCTGACAAATATACTTGATAAGGTTGAAAATATTGAAGTAGAGAGAGTTGTTTATCTAGGCTTTGAAAATGAAATGAGTCAAGTAGTTGCACAGTTTTATGTTTATTATACTAATAAGAATATAAGCAGATATAAAAAGTATTTTTATTTAAAACAAGAAAAAAACAAGTGGAAAATTGTATTTGATAAGACTTTTATTTAAACCATATTTTTTGTTATTGATTTTTAATTATTTGTTTTTATATTATAATAACATTTAAATTTGTTTATAAATTTTATTATCAAATTTTTTTTATTGAGACAAATATAATGGCAAACATAATATATTATTGTATATATTATTGATTTTTATCGAGGTAGGCAAAATGAAGCAAAAAGAATTTAAAAAACCTGATGAAGAAAGCAAAAATGAAAAGAAAACAAAACTTCAGCAAGATGTTAAAGAAGAAATAAAAAAAGAAATTGAGCAGGATTTAGAAAAAGAAATTAATCAATATAAAGAAGAGATAGAGCTTTTAAGAAAAGAGCTTGAACACTATAAAAAACTTGAAGAAGATTACTTAGATAAGTTAAAAAGAATTCATGCAGATTACGATAATTACAGAAAAAGAGTATTAAGAGATCAAATTGACACAATTGCAAGAGCAAATAAAGATTTAATTGAAAAATTACTCCCTGTTATTGATAGTTTTGACCAAGCTTTAACAATTGGAGAAGACTTAAAGAGCAGTGATGATGAGTTTTTAAAAGGTGTAAAAATGATTTATCAAAAGCTAATGGATATTTTAGCTAAAGAAGGAGTTTCTGTAATTGACCCAAAAGGAAAAGAATTTAACCCACACGAATGCGAGGTAGCAATAACAGAAAATGTTGATGATGTTGCAGAAGGCACAGTTTTAGAGGTATTAAGAAAAGGCTATAAACTAAATGATTTTTTAATAAGACCTGCTGTAGTAAAAGTTTGTAAGAAATAAATTTATTTAAAAGTCAAAAAAATAAAAAATAAAAAATAAGATTATAAAAATATAAACACATAAAAGTTAAAGTGTAAAAAAGAAAAAAAAGGAGAAATTAATTGATGGCTGATAATCAAATATTTGGCAATAATAATCAAAACAAAAATTTTGCTCAATATCAAGCATCTGGGCAAAACCAGTCACCTGGGCAAGGCCAAGCTTCTTGGCAAAATCAGAATAATTGGCAGGGTCAGGGTCAAAACAGTACTTATTCTGGCGGAGCAGGCTATTCTGGTTCACCTAGAAGATTTTCACCTGGTTGTATTGGTGGCGTACTTACAGTCATTGTAGTTTTAATTTTAATTATAATAGCTGTTTCTGTAATTTTTGGTGGCAGAAATAATATGGTTAGAAAAGAACTTGCTGTTGAAAATGCCTGGGCTCAAGTTCAGAATGTCTATCAGCGAAGACTAGACTTAGTCCCAAATTTAGCAGAGTCTACAAAAGCATATATGAAGTTAGAAAAAGATATATTTAAAGCAATTGCAGAAGCAAGAAGCGGCATACAAAAAGCTAGTACTCCGTCAGAACTTGAAAGTGTAAATAAAGAAATAAACTCATTTATAAGGGATATTAAGGTTGTTGTTGAAGATACACCGGAGTTAAAGGCAAGTGAGGTTGTTAAAGACTTAATGACACAGCTAGAAGGGACAGAAAACAGAATTACTGTTGAGAGAATGCGTTATAATGAAGCGGTGCAAGATTATAATACTTATATTAGATTATTTCCAAATAATTTTGTAGCAAGTCTTTTTGGTTTTCAACCTAAAGAGTTTTTTGAAGCTCAGCCAGGCGCTGAGATTGCACCTGAAATAAACTTAAACCTTGAAGAATAATTTTTTATAATAACTATAATAACTACAATAATAATTTAAAAATATTAAGTAAAAAGTATAATCACTAAGAGATTTTTTTTAAACTATTAAGAAAATACATATTAATTTTATTAATTTATGCTGAAATCACACTTAATAACACATATAATAAAAATAAGAAATTATATTTTTTTTAATAAGCAAAAATTTTTTAATAAAATTAAAGGCTTTTCTACTTTTAACTTAAACGTTTTAAAATTTATTGCTTTTGCTTTTTTTATTTTTTTTACATTTTCATTATGCTTTCTAAGCTTTGCCAATTTTTTACATGCTGATGTTTCATATCCTGAATATACCTCCTTTGTAAATGACTATGCAGGAGTTTTAGGCTTTGAATGGGAAGACAGAATAGAAAGTATTTGCGCTCAGGTTGAAGAAAAAACAAGCGCAGAAATTGCAGTTGCTGTTATTGATAGTTTACAGGAAATTACAATTGAGGAGTATGCTGTAAAACTTTTTGAGAAATGGAAAATAGGTAAAGCTAAAGAGGATAATGGGGTACTTTTACTTGTAGCAATCTCTGATGGAGAACTTAGAATTGAAGTTGGATATGGACTTGAAGGTACAATAACTGATTTAGAGGCAGGTGATATAATTAACGATGTTATAGTTCCATATTTTAAGCAGGGAGATTATGAAAAAGGAATATATGAAGGTGTTGCAGCAATAGCTAACGAAATATACAAGGAATATGGCGTTGGCACCACTATAGAAACTTCACCAATAAAAAAAACTGGCTTTTTTGAATCATTAGACAGTTTTTTAAAAAATGAACAAAATGTTTGTTTTTTTTGCTGCATTCCTATTTTTCTTATTGGTGCAATTTCATCAGCTATAAGTAGTATTTTACGAAGAAAATGTCCTAAGTGTAAAAAATTAAAACTTAAAATAAAACAAGCTATTATACAACAACCTACATACTCATCAACTGGAAAAATGTTGGAGACTAGAACTTGCTCAAGCTGTGGCTATAGTGATCAAAAAGTTGTAACTCTGCCTAAGAAAGGCAGCACTTCTTCAGGAGGCTTTTATGGTGGCGGTTCTTCAGGAGGTTTTTCTGGTGGCAGCAGAGGTGGCGGTTTTGGCGGCTTTGGTGGCGGCTTTTCAGGCGGTGGGGGTGCTAGCGGAAGATGGTAAATTTTTTCCAGATTAACTCACTTGAGCAGTTAGTACTTAAAGCAAAAGAGGATAAGCTTGTTAATGAAAAACTTATTGAGCAATTTAAGCCTTTTATTGCAAGTGTTATTCAAAAGCGAATTGGGAAATATCTAGAATATGGTGTAGATGACGAGCTTTCTATTGGTCTTATTGCTTTTAATGAAGCAATTCACAACTATGATTATAAAAAGGGTAAGTTTTTAAGCTTTGCTCGGCTGGTAATAATTAATAGATTGATTGATTATTATAGAAAAGAAACAAAATTAAAAACTGTTTCTTTAAACGGATATAATAAAAATGGAGATAATGAAGAAAATGCAGTTATTGAACTTTTAGATAAAAAGGCAGTTGAAAAATTTTTATATAGAAGTGAAGACGAAGAAAGAAAGTTTGAAATTATTGAATACACAAGAATATTAAAAGAATGGAATATTAATTTTTCAGACCTTATAAAAATTTGTCCTAAACAAGAAAATCTTAGGAATGACTATAAAAAAATTGCAGAAAAAATTGCTTCAGATGACTATCTTTTTAATGAATTGTGTAAAACTAAAAGACTTCCAATAAAACAATTAGAAAAGCTATTTCCTATACATCGAAAAAAAATTGAAAGAGGACGAATATATATAATAGCGTTGGTAATAGCAATTAAAATTAAATTAAGTTTTTTACAAGTTTAAAAAATTTAGTTGTATTTAAATTTAATGTGATTAAAAAATGGAAGAAAATTTAAAAAATTATAAAAAAGCATATATTTTAGAAGTTCATAGAAATTTTTTAATTTTAATGACTTCGGATGGTGCATTTCTAAGATATAGTAAATTAAATAGCAGTATGTATGAAATTGGTGATGAGATAATAATAGAAAGCAGTGAATTAGAGAATAATGGCTTATGCTCTTATTTTAATAAACCTGATAAAAATTTTGTTCTTGAAGAAAGTTTTAAGAGTTTAAAATACAAAAATAAATTTAGGCTGTTAAGAGGTATTGCTGTTGGAGTAGCGGCAGTTGTAATTTTAACCTTTGGAATCTATTTTGGTATAAATTATCTTAATAAAACAGGTTATCTTCCATCTTTTAATCTTTCTTTTATTGCGTCTGCAAAAGATAAAGCTGTATCTGAACAAAGTTTAGCTTCAATGAGTGCCGAAAATATTACTTCTGGTACTGTAGCTTCCCAAAGCACTGGTACTGAAATGTTAGGTGCTGAAAATATTTCTATAAAAGAAGATGCAAACGAAACTGGCAGTGCTGATAAAATTGCTGAAGATACAAGTAATGGAGAGAAAATTCAGCTGAAAGAAAGCTTTAACTTGTCACCTGTAAACAGCAAAATTTTTGGTAAAGAAATAATTGTTTTAGATGAAAGTGGAGAAAATGTCATTGTGCAAAATCAAAATGATTACATTGAAAATATGCAAAAGCAGCCTGTTCTTTATGAAGGATTTTATAATATGAACACACTTAATACTGATTTTGTTGTTGATTATCCTGATATACAGATAGGGTATAAAATAAATGAAGATATAAATAAATTGCTTACTTTTAATTTTATTGCAATAAAGCAAAAACAGCTTTTTAATGGAAATATAAATGCAGTGCTTAATGATGAGAATTTAACAAATACAAGAACTTTTTCTATGATTTTTAAAAATTTTAAGTATGGTCAGCAAAGAACTGAGATAATTATTTTAGAAAATATAGAAAAAGGTTTTAAAATAATTATATATGGTTATTTCAATGAGTTAAATTAATAAAAAATTACAAAGTATTTTGTGTTCTTTTAAGATTTTTATATTAGCTATATTGTAATTAGTTCTTGCTGAATAATTAATAAAAATTAAGTAATTTAAAAAAATTTAAGCTTAGAAATTTGAAAAATATCAAAAATATTTGTATTGTTCAGCAATAACTAATTAAATATTTTATAATTGATTGCACTATCTGTGAGTTGTTTTTACAATTACTAATGTAGACGTATTCTTTGAGTATTATATTTATAAAAATGGGAGTATATCATGAAAAACAAAAATAAAGTTATAGTTTATTTGTCAGTTTTTATGTTGTTTTTAATTACTGTCAGCTCTTTTTTATTTGGTTGTTCTGCTATCAGGTCTTCAACAGAGCAGGTTGCAGTAGAGACAACTGTCCCAGGACAAATGACTGAAAATATCGGACAAGAAGCTTCTTTTAATAGGGAACAAAAGGCTTCATTTGAGGGTGAAGCTGCAGTTGAGGCTCAAGCGTCTACTGAAGCAGCCATTCAGGATTCTTCATCTTCTGGGGAACTCTACACTCAAGCTGGAAGCTCTGATAAAGCTGTTTCACAGGCAATGGCTGCTAAATTAATTAAAAATGGTAATATTCAGATTGAAGTTAAGGAAGGCCAATTTGAAGCAGTTTTTTTTAACGTTGTATCATTAGCTCAGAAATACAATGGGTATGTAAGTAATTCTCAAAGTTATTCTGATTCTTCAGGAAAAATGACAAGTGGAACAGTTGTGTTAAGAGTAGAAAAACAAAATTTTGATGCTGCTTTAAATGAAATAAAAACAATGGGTAAAGTTCTTAGTGTAAACATCAGTGTATCTGATGTAACACAAGAATATGTTGATAATGAAAGCAGGCTAAAAAATTTAGAAGCTCAACAGAAAAGACTTTTAGATTTAATGGAGCAGTCAAGAACTGTAAAAGACAGTATTGAAGTACAAAGAGAGCTTTCAAATATTGAGGGTCAGATTGAGGTAATAAAGGGAAGACAAAATTATCTTGATAATTTGGTAGCTTACTCTACAATTGAGGTTTTTATAACTGAACCTAAACCAATAGCTGATACTTCAGAAGGTGGATTTTTAGGTGCTGTTAAAAGAGGTGCTAGAGGTGCCTTAACATTTTTAAGAGTTGCAACAACTGTATTAATTGGAATAAGCCCACTTCTTGTTTTAGCAGGTATAATTTTAATAATAGTTTGGCAAAGCATTAGAGCAAGAAACAGAAGAAGAGCTAAAATTGCTAGTAGCACTTTGACAAATCAGCAAAATCAGCAAAAAAATAAATAAAGTTGATTAGTATTCTATTTTTTGATAGCAGTTAAGCAGTTAAAGTTAAGCTTAATAAATATGGCTTTCTATTTCAAAAACACGCTAGCTTTTTCCCAGAGAGAAAAAGCTAGCTCTGTTTCAGGCTTTTGCTCTCCTCTTTACAGAGGAACCATGCCCGCTTTAAGCCTTCAAAAGGTTTTTTCAATAGAAAGCCATATCTTTTATTTTACTTTGTGTTACAAAATTGAGGATGCTTTTGTAAAGTGGATTTAGTCTTGCTTATTAAAAAGGACAATCCCAACTGAGCTTAATACAACAATTACCCCTACTGTTACTAAGATATCGATATATAAGGGGTGCATTTGGGTAATAGTTTTACCAAGAATTATAGTTCGAAGCATATCTACGCTATAGGATAATGGGTTAATTCTTGCAACAAAATTTAACCACTGAGGAGCATTTATTATTGGGAAAAGTGCACCTGATAAGAAAAACATTGGCATTAAAATAAAATTAGTTAATACCTGAAAAGCTTGCATTGATTTTAATCTTGCGGCTAAAGCAATACCAAAGGATGAAATTGCCATGGCTGCTAAAAAAGTTGCAGGGATAAGCTTAAAAAAAGATATTAAACTTAATTTAACTTTTATTACTGGGGCAAAAGCAAGGATAATCAAACCTTGAATCATAGCAACTGTTGAACCACCCAGATTTTTCCCAATGACAATTGATGTTCGAGAAATAGGGGATACTAAAACTTCTTTTAAAAAACCAAACTCTCTATCCCAAACTATTGACATTGCATTAAAAAAAGCTGTAAATAAAACTGTCATTGAAATAATACCCGGGAACATAAATGTTAAAAACTCTTGTCCTCCACCGCCACCGAAGAGTTTAAATGAGCTTGCAAGACCGCTGCCTAATACGAATAAAAATAAAGCTGGTTGTGCAATTGAACCAATTATTCTTGGCCTGTCTCTAAAAAACTTTTTTACATCTCTTAACCATATTGTATAAACACCTAAAAATTCTTTTCTCATTTTTTTTCTCTCCTATCTACCCATTCTTGCCATAACACGCATTCTCATTAAATCTTTAGCACTTGCATTTTCTTCTCTTATTTCCTTTCCAGTTAAATTTAAAAATACATCATTTAAAGTAGATTTTCTTGCGCTAATTGACAAAATTTTAACTGGGCAGTGTCTAATAAAGCTTGGTATAAATTTTGCACTATCTTTTACTTCAAATCTTATTTCATTATCTTTTAGAGTTTCTGAGGTTATTGAAAATTTATCTTTTAAATATTGTACTAATTTATTGTTATCTTCTGAGATTATTGAGATTATGTCTGTTCCTACAGTATTTTTAAGCGTATCTGGACTGTTAAGTGCTACTATTTTTCCTTCATCTATTATAGCAATTCTATCGCAAATCTCTGATTCTTCCATATAATGCGTGGTTAAGAAAATTGTAATATCTTTTTCTTTTTTTAATTTAACAATGTATTCCCATATACGATTTCTTGTTTGAGGGTCAAGCCCAATTGTAGGCTCATCAAGAAATAGCACTTTAGGATAATGAATAAGCCCTCTTGCAATTTCAAGTCTTCTTTTCATTCCTCCAGAAAAATTCCTTACAAGATCTTTTTTTCTCTTTGATAGGTCAACCATTTCAAGAACTTCATCTATACGTATTTTTATTTCCCTATAAGGAACATCATATAGTAGTGCATGAAAACTTAAGTTTTCCATTGCAGTTAATCTATCGTCAAGTGTTGGTTCCTGAAAAACTAAGCCTATATTATTTCTTATCTTATATTTGTCTTTTAAAACATCATAATTGTTTAGTTTCACAATACCTGAAGTTAAAGGAAGCAAGGTGCATATTATATTAATTGTTGTGGTCTTTCCAGCTCCATTTGGACCTAAAAAACCAAATATTTCATTTTTATAAACATCAAATGAGATATCATTAACAGCTGTTACATCTTTAAATTTCTTTACTAAATTTCTAACTTCAATAATTGCTTCTTGACTGTTTAGACTTTGCTTGCTTAGACTTGCACTAGTTTCACTAATTAATACTTCTTTATTAAATTCTTTCATATTTTTCCATTCATAAAATAATATTTTAGTGGGCTTTTAATTTTTATAATTCCTATTTTATTTTATTGTTTATTTTTATTTGTTATTTATTTTATTAATAATTATTCATAACGCAATGCTTCAATTGGATTTAGCCTTGCAGCTCGCATTGCAGGATAAATTCCAAAAAATAACCCTACTATTGTAGAAAAAGTTAATGCTAGAATTATAGGAAAAGTAGAAATTGTGGTACTTAAAATTGTAAATTTATTTAAAATTATTGAAACAATTACTGCAAATACTATCCCTAAAATTCCGCCAGTTATACTTAATGCTACACTTTCAATTAAAAACTGAAATAATATATCTTTATTTTTAGCCCCAACAGCTTTTCTAATACCAATTTCTCTTGTTCTTTCTGTAACTGAAACCAGCATAATGTTCATTATACCTATTCCACCGACAAGAAGGGCAATTCCAGCTATACTTGAAATTGTAATTGTAAAAATACTAGTTATTGTACCGAGTATACTTACTAATTGAGTCTGATTTTGAACAGTAAAATCGTTGCTTTGATCAGGTCTAAGATTGTGGGACCTTCTTAATATTCTTTTTATTTCTTCTGTTGCTTGATCAATATTTTTTTCTGACTTAGCCTGTGCAATAATTAAGTTCACATAATCAACACCATAAAGCTTTTGCTGAGCTGTAGTAATAGGTATTGAAATTGCATTATCTTGGTCATTTCCAAATTGGTCTGTTCCTTTTGGTTTTATTGTGCCAATAACTGTGAAATTTTTTCCATCAACCTTTATTACTTTTCCTAAAGGGTCAATTTTGCCAAATAAATTTTTTATTACAGTTTCTCCTATAACTGCTACATTTGCAGAGTTTTTAACGTCACTTTGTGAATAAAACCTGCCTCTATCAATTTCAAAATTATAAATTTTTTCAGCTTTTTCACTAGAGGCATAAACAGTAACTCTAGTACTGTTATTTAAGTAAGAAACCACTGAAGAATTAAGAATAGCAGGGATAGCTCCAGTTATAAGTTTTGATTCTTTTTCAATTTTTTCTACATCCTTAATTTTTAAAGCTTCTCTATCCTTATCTTCTCCAAGCATTCTTTCAAAACCTTGCTGCTGTTCTTCTCTATTGCCAGGCATTATAATTATTAAATTAGACCCAATGTCTTGAACACTGCTTATAACAGATTCTTGAGCGCCATAGCCAATTGACATCATTGCAACGACGGCGCCAACGCCAATAATTATTCCAAGCATCGTTAAAAATGCTCTTAGTTTATTTGCGCCTAAAGATTGAAAAGCTATTTTTATACTTTCTTTAAATCTAAACATCTTCTAGACATTTTCGTTATTTAACATTCAATTTATTCTAATTTATTCTTTAATTTTAATATCAAATTTTATTACACTATTATTACAAATAGCTGCTTCTTATAAGCTGTTTATTTTATCTTCGAGTTTTGGCATAGTTTTTAAAATCTCTTCAGCATCAAGTGGTTTTTCAATTTTTTCTTCTTTAAAAATTAAGCCATCCCTTAAGTAAATAATTCTTTTTGCATGCTTTGCAATATCCAGCTCATGTGTGACAAGAAGTATGGTTTTTCCCATTCTGTTTAATTTTTGAAAAATTGCCATAATTTCTTCCCCAGTTACGGAATCAAGATTTCCAGTGGGCTCGTCAGCTAAAATAATTGAGGGGTCATTTACTAATGCTCTCGCAATTGCTACTCTTTGTCTTTGACCACCAGATAGTTCGCTTGGTTTATGTCTTTCCCATCCTGCAAGTCCAACTGCTCTTATTGCACCATATATTTTTTCTTTTCTGTTTTTTAATGTGTTTCCTTTTGAATAAATTAAAGGAAGTTCCACGTTTTGAACTGTGTTAGACCTTGCCAAAAGATTAAATGTCTGAAAAACAAAACCAATTTTTTTGTTTCTTATTTCTGCAAGCTGATTGTCATTTAACTTAGAGACATCGATATTTTCTAAAAAATAAGTTCCTTTATCAGGAGTGTCAAGACACCCTAAAATATTCATTAGTGTTGATTTACCACTGCCTGAAGGGCCCATTATTGCAATAAATTCACCTTCAGATACTTTTAAATTAACGCCCCTTAATGCAACAACTTCTACTTTTCCAAGTTTATAAACTTTGTAAATGTTTGAAATATTTATAGTATATTGTGCGTTATTGTATTGTGTATTATTTATTTTATTATTTATTATATTAGTAACATCTATCATAATGGCTGAAAATTTATTTTTTTATTCATTATTTTATTTATTTTATCATCTATTGCTTTTTTGCCTTGTTATTATTGCCTTTTTATTTATTGTGTTTTAATTAGATAAAACTTAACTTTATATAAAACTTAACTTGTTAAAACATATCTTTATAAATTTAGCTTGATAAATTTAGCTTGATAAAACTATAATATCGCCTTCTGAAAGGCCTGATTTTATTTCAGTATAATCATAATCAGAAGACCCTGTTTCGACCTGAGTTTTTATAATTTCCTTATTTTCTTTTAATACATCAACATATTTTTTACCATTCTCTTCATATACTGCCTGAATAGGAACATATAAAACATTTTCTATTTTCGATACAGTAATTGTAATATTTGCTGAAAAGCCATATTTTAAATATTGTTGTGATTGTTTATCAGGTGTAATTGTAATTTCAAAAGTAATTATACCTGCTGTGTTTTTTGAAATTGTAGAAATATTTGTAATTTTGCCGTAAAAAGTTTGACCTGGATAGGCATCTAAAGTAAATTCAACTTCTTGGCCATTTTTAACTTTTGAAATATCAGTTTCATTAATGTCTGATTTAATTACAAAATCGTTGCTAATTATTGATATTGCAGGCACACCAGGAGAAGCAGTTTCACCCTCAGAGAAATTAGCCTCTTTTACTATTCCATCAAATGGGGCAATTACTGAAAAGTTATCAAGTTCAAGCTTTGCCAGCTCAAGGTTTATTTTAGATAGTTCCAGTTGAATTTGAGCCTGCTTTACACTTTTTTCCATTAACTTTATTTGTGTTTGAGCTTTTTCTAAGCTGTTTATATTATTCCAATAAGTGATAGATTGATTAGATAGAGCCTGTTCATAAGCACTTTCTGCTTGAACAGATTGAGATTTAGCTGCTTTTTGTGCTTGTTCATAAGAAGCTTGGGCTGAATCAACACTTGTTTCAGCTTGTGCAATTGTTAAATCAGTTGCAAAACTTGAGTTTTTTACTTTTTCTAGGTAATAATTTGCATTATCAATTGCAACGCTTGCTGCTTTTATATTTGCCATTCCAAGAGAATTTGCACTGTCAAGGGCTTCAAATGCATTTTGGGTATTTTGTTCGGCTGATTTATTACTAGACTCTGCAAGCTGAATAGCTACATGATTAGCATCAAGTGCACTTTGATAATTAATTTTTGCAATATTAATTGATTCTTCTGCAAGTATTAGATTTTGTTCTGCTTGTTCAATATATAGTTTAGCTTTTGTATCATCGATTCTAATTAATACTTGACCTTTTTTAAAAGTATCACCTTTTTTTAAAGATTTTAATACTTTTGCAGACTGTAAAAGTGAATAACTTCTTTTATCCCTTGCGTCTACTGTGCCGGTTGCTGTTATCTGGGTAATTATATCCCCTTTAGTAACTGTAAATGTGTTAAGTTTAACTTCTTCTTTTTTACAACCTGTGGAAAGTGTTGTTAGTACTAAAGCAATTATAAAAGTTGTTAAGAATAAAGTTATTAATATTTTTTTACTATTCTTTTTCATTTTTATCACTTTTCTTTATATTTAGTTTTGTATAATTCATTAAAAATTTTTTGAAAAATCTCTATAGCTTCTTCTAAATGATGTTTAAGAACTTTACATAAAATTTCATATTCTTGTTTACCTTTTTTTGTAATTGTATATACTCTTCGAGGTCTATCTTTATTTAAATCCCACTTTCCCTCTACAAATTTTTTCATTTCAAGTTCTTTTAATAGTGGATAAATTGTACCAGGAGTCGGACTCCATGTTTTTTCTGTTCTTTTTTCTATTTCAGCCATGATTTCATTTCCAAACATTTCATGTTCATTTAATATGTGCAATGTGTATAGAGGCAGCAGCCCACTTCTTGTTAGCAGCATGTTTACAAAAGGATTTACTTCTGAACTTTCAACCCAAGGTAAAAAGCTGCGTTTTCCAAAAATCCAATGACTTTTAAGATTGTTAAATATATTTTCTGCCATGTTATCTGGATCTTTTATACCTTCACTTATTTTATTTTTTATAAATTCTTTTATTTCACTCTCAAGGTTTTTATTTTTATCAAAATTTTTATTACTCATAGCTATTATTTTTTTTGATAATTATTGAATTCGATATATACTAAATTTAAAATATTATAGTGTCAAGTATTTAATTATTAAAATGTGAAAGATTTTACATTTTTTTTACTTTTTTATTTACTTTTCTCATTTTTATTTATAATCTATTTAATCTATTTTTTTATATTTGTTTTTTTATATAATGCATTTTTGAAAATTACAGAAAAATTTAGACTTTATCTTTTTGTTGTTGTGATATAATAGCTTTAAACAAAATTATAAATTAAAAATAAATTGAAAAATCTTTAATAAGGAGTAGAGATGAACGATTTTACAACAATTTCAGAGATTTATGCTAGAGAAATTCTTGATTCTCGTGGGAATCCTACTATTGAAGTTGAAACTGTTCTAGATTGTGGCGTAATGGGCAGAGCAGCAGTTCCATCTGGAGCATCAACAGGAGAATTTGAAGCTGTTGAGCTAAGAGACAATGATAAATCACGATATCTTGGGAAAGGGGTTTTAAAGGCAGTTGAAAATGTTAATGAAATTATAGCTCCAGAGCTTGAAGGTTATGATGCAATAGACCAAAGAGAAATAGATAAAGTGATGATTGAGCTAGATGGGACTCCTAACAAAGCAAAGCTTGGTGCAAATGCAATACTTGGTGTTTCTCTTTCTGTAGCAAAAGCTGCAGCTGCTGCTGTTGAACTGCCATTATATAAATATATTGGTGGTGTAAATTCCCATGTGCTGCCGGTGCCAATGATGAATATTTTAAATGGCGGCAAGCATGCTGATAATAGTGTTGATTTGCAGGAGTTTATGATAATGCCTTTAGGTGCAAAATCATTTGCAGAGGCTCTAAGAATTTGTGCTGAAATATTTCATACTTTAAAAAATGTTTTAAAAAAAGACGGTATGAGCACTTCAGTTGGAGATGAGGGTGGGTTTGCTCCAAATTTAAAAACAAATGAAGACGCTATTAAATATATTTTAAAAGCTATTGAACAATCAGGCTTTAAAGCTGGAAAAGATGTTTATATTGCGCTTGACCCTGCAGCATCTGAACTATTTAAAGATGGAAAGTATCATTTGAGTGGTGAAGGGAAAATATTAACTCCGCAAGAAATGGTTGATTATTATGTAAACTTGGTAGAAAAATATCCAATAATTTCTATAGAGGATGGTATGGCTGAAGATGACTGGGAAGGCTGGAAAATATTAACTGACAAACTTGGTAAAAAAATTCAAATAGTTGGCGATGATATATTTGTTACAAATACTGAAAGGCTGTCAAAAGGTATTGAGCTAGGAATTGCAAATTCAATATTAATAAAAGTTAATCAGATTGGAACTCTTTCTGAAACATTGGATACTATTGAGATGGCTAAAAGAGCTGGCTATACTGCAGTAGTTTCACACCGTTCAGGTGAAACAGAAGATACGACTATTGCAGACATAGTTGTTGGCGTAAATGCTGGACAGATAAAAACTGGCGCTCCTTCAAGAACTGATAGAATTGCAAAATATAATCAGCTTTTAAGAATTGAAGAAGAGCTATATAGCCAGGCAAAATATTTAGGTCTAGATGCACTCTATAATTTAAAGAATTTGGGTTAATTTTTAGCAATATAATAATTGGCAATAATTAGTAATAATTAGCAATATTTAGTAATACTTAGTATTTATTTAATATTGATTTAGTGTTTAGTTAGTATTAAGTTAGTATTAATTTAGTGTTGAGGTAATTTTGATTAAAAAATCAGAAATATTTAACAGTATAAATAAAATGCAATAATATTAATTAGTTCTTGCTGAATAATTAATAAAAATTAAGTAATTTAAAAAAATTTAAGCTTAGAAATTTGAAAAATATCAAAATATTTGAATTGTTCAACAATAACTAATTAACTATAGTGGCATTAGTCACTAGGTTTATTAATATTATTTAATAATATCAATTAACTTGTTTTTAAAGGCTGGAGTTAAAGACGTTTATAAGCAAAACAGTTTTAACTAATATTTCACCTGAAGTTAAAAATAAATTTTTCAAAGATTTTGATAAAAAAATCGATAAAGAACTTGAAAGCCAAATGCTAAAAAGTACTGAAGATAATATGAAGAAAGTAATTTTACTTACTAATGATGATGGTATAGAGGCAAATGGCTTAAAAACTTTATTTTGCACTTTTGCTGAAGATAATAATTTTGATGTAAGAATTGTCGCACCTGATAAAGAAAAAAGTGCAGTTGGACATGCTATTACTGTATTTGATCCAATTTCAGTAAAGAAGGAATTTATAAATGGAATGTTTTGTGGTTATTCTGTAGATGGAACACCAGCCGATTGTGTTAAACTTGCTATTACGGCTCTTTTGGAAAAAAAACCTGATTTGCTAATTTCAGGTATTAATAGGGGTGCGAATATTGGCGAAAACATAATATATTCAGGCACAGTATCAGCTGCAACTGAAGGGACAATTTATGATATTCCTTCAATTGCTGTTTCGGTAGATAGTTTTAAAGATGTTGATTACAGCCTTGCAGCTAAATTTGTGAAAAAAATTGCTAATTTTATATTGTATAGTAGCCAATATTATAAAATTAGTTTAAGGGGAGTGAATCTTCCTAGAAAAGTGCTGCTAAATATAAATTTTCCTGCTGTTAGTGAAAACGAAATAAAAGGAGTAAAAGTTACTCATCAAAGTAAAGTTAAATTTAAAGATATTTTTATAAAAAGGGTTGATCCTAGAGGCAGAGAATATTATTGGATGGATGGGGATTATGAGGCTGTTGATGATGACGACCCTGATAGTGATTTTACTGCATTAAGAAATAATTTTATTTCAATTACACCTATTCATCATGATATGACTGATTATGGAAAAATTGAATTATTTAAAGAAATTTTTAGCAAGAATTTATTTTAATCTTCTATAAAAGTGGAAAATATAATCAATACAATTAATTCAATGCAATCAACTATTGAAAGTTATTATGCAAATAAAGCAAGCAAATAAAATTATAATTTATCATAATTTAAAATAGTTTGAAAAAATGACTGAAAAATTAAATTCAGATCTTAATAATTTAGAAAATTTAAATTTAGAAAATTTAAATAAAGATAAAATTACTATTAGTAAAAGTTTGTTTATTAAGGAACTTTCAGCTGGTACAAATGTCAAAGAAGCAATTTTTCTTGTTACAAAAAAAGCAATAAGAAAAAAAAGAAGCGGAGAACCTTACTGCATTTTAAGTCTTCAAGATAAAAGCGGGTCTATAGAAGCTGTTATATGGTCAGATATTTTTTCTAAAAATAATTTATATAATGAAAATCAATTTAATGAAGGAGATTTTTTATCAGTTTCTGGAGATGTTTCAGAGTATAAAGGTGGACTGCAGCTTACTATAAGCAGTTTTAAAAAAATAAGGCAAGAAGATGAAGAGTTTATTGATTTATCTGATTTTATTAGGAAAACCAGTAAAGATATTAATAAAATGCTTAAGGAGATTTTTGGCTACATCGATAGTATTAAAAATTCTTATTTAAGGAAATTATTAAAAATTTTTTTTAATGATAAAAGCTTTGTTGAACAATTCTGTTATTCTTCAGCTGCTGTTCAATATCACCATGCTTACATAGGTGGTTTAATCGAACATACATTATCCACTGTTAAGCTTTGTAATTTTATTGCTGAAAACTACAAAGAAATCAAAGCAGTCCAAAAGGCTTATACACATATCAATGATTTTAAAGATTTAATAGTTGCTGGAGCAATTCTTCATGATATAGGCAAGATTGAAGAGTATAAGGCTGAAAAAAGCGGAGCTTTTATAAAAACTTCAGATAAGGGCAAGTTAATTGGTCATATTACAATTGGTTATGGAATGGTTTTGGAAAAAATTAGTAAAATAAAAGACTTTCCAGTTCAGTTAAAAGATAGATTGCTCCATATCATTTTAAGTCATCATGGTCATAAAGAATTTGGTTCTCCAAAGAGGCCAAAAACTATAGAAGCATTTATTGTTTATCATGCAGATCATCTTGATGCAGATATTGGCGGGTTTTCTTCTGCAATGGAGAATAATGCTGATGGTGCAGAATGGTCTGAATATTTAAAGAATTTTGA
>Ga0136652_1000391_pt1 | contig 21384 bp, 24 predicted proteins | sample ConPoolayeEmetaG_FD_94864 | JGI IMG/M metagenome (GOLD analysis project Ga0136652, IMG submission 94864) | Hot spring microbial mat communities from California, USA to study Microbial Dark Matter (Phase II) - Cone Pool mat layer E metaG... ...
CCCCACTACCCGCCCCCAGAAAGATAGCATGCCCCGGAAAGGACTATTTACCCTTAAGCCCATCTTTTACCCCGGTCGTCGCCACCAGCGACTGCCTCTTCCTCAGTGACACTACTGAAGGTGCAGACCCTGTTCTTTGTAGCCTTTGCTTCGTAGAGGGCTTGGTCGGCACAAGAAATGATCTGTTCATCATCTTTACCATCCAGTGGATAGCTAGCTACCCCGATGCTCAGCGTGAGCCAGGGCTCAGGCTGAGCCTTCTCTATCAAACCTCTAAGCCGCTCGGCGGCGATAGCAGCATTTTGCTTGCTGGTATGAGGCATAACGATGACGAACTCCTCACCGCCATACCTAGCTACGATATCGCTCGCCCTGGTCGATCTCCTCAGCGTTCTAGCGATCAGCTTCAGGGCTTGGTCTCCAGCAAGGTGACCGTAGGTATCGTTGTATTTCTTGAAGTTGTCGATATCTATCATCAGCAATGCCACTTCGTAGGAATATCTGCCCGCCTGTGCGATCTCACGGGCAAAGAGCTCCCGAAAATAGCGGTGGTTATAAAGCTCGGTGAGGCTATCCACCATTGAGAGTGCACGATAGCGTTCCTTGCTCCGTCTCTCCCAGGCAAGGTGTTCTTTCCTTGCCATCCTCAGGCGCTGCTTGCTCAGTGCCTCATCCACGGCGACAATCACTTCATCCATAGCCAGTGGCTTCACCACATAGGCAAATGCCCCCTCGCGCAACGCCTTTATGGAGCTTTCAAGCGTGGCATGGCCGGTGACGATGATACCCTCTGTGTCTGGATGCATCTCCTTAAGCAACCGAAGTAGCTCGGTGCCCTCCATATCTGGGAGTCTTATGTCAAGAAGTGCTACATTGAAAAACCTGCCCTGAAGTTTTTCCACTGCCTCTTTCCCACTCAGGGCAGTTTCCACCAAATAGCCCCTCTCCATAAATATGTCAGCAGCCGTCTCACACAAAAGCGCATCATCATCGACTATCAGGAGACTGATTTCCTGAGCCATTTTATTCACTCCTTAAACCGTTTGGTGAGGTCACCGTGAAGCCTACCCCTCCTAACGCGCTCAACGAGTTTCACCACCGTTTGCAGGTCAAAAGGCTTATAGAGGCAGGTATAGATGCTACTGGCTATCGCCTCCTTCACAAGCTCTGCCGTCTCAAAGCGATAGCCGGTCATCATGATGGCTACCGCTTCGGGGTTGATCTCCTTAAGAGCAAGGTAGGTCTGGAGACCATTTATGGAGGGCAGCTTAACATCGATAAAAAAGAGATCATAGCTTTGCCCCCTCGCCATCTCTATTGCCTCCACACCATCGCCTGCGGTGGATACATCATAACCATACCTCTCCAGGGCGTCCTTCAGCGTCTGGCACAGGTAGCGGTCATCGTCGATCACCATGATGGATGTTCTCCCCTTACAAGCTCGATGAGCCTGATCAATTCGCCCATATCAATAGGCTTGTAGAGAACAGTAGAAGCCCCTTCTTCAAGCGCCTCCCTGACCAGCTCCTCCACAGAATAGGCGGTCATCATAATCACGCTCGTCTTGGGAATTATCCTCTTGATCTCCTTGTAAGTTTCCACCCCGTTCATCCCCTCCATCTTTATGTCCATAAGGATGACATCAAATTCAATCTCCCTTGCCTTCTCGACCGCCTTAAATCCGTTTTCGGCAAACTCAACCCGGTATCCCCAAGCGCTCAGGACGTCTGAGGTGGTTTCACACATGCCAATATCATCATCGACTATGAGCACGCTGGCTCGCTTGCTCACTGGCTTTCTCCCCGACAGGTAGCGTGATGGTAAATGTTGTCCCCCTCCCCACCTCACTCCCCACCTCAATGGTGCCCCCGTGTCTCTCCACAATGGACTTCGATACTGTGAGCCCCAAACCGACCCCTTTCGCCTTGGTAGTAAATAAAGGGTCGAAGATCTTTGCCTGAACCTCCTCCGGGATGCCCACCCCCGTATCGGTGAACTGAACCTCGATAGCTTTGTCCCGGGCAATGCTGCGGATTATAAGTCTACCCCCCTCTGGCATCGCCTGGAAGGCGTTTGAGAGTAGGTTCAAAAAGACCTGCTGCATTTGGTCGCTATCCACCATTGGTCTTGGCAGATTCTCCCCCAGCTCGCGAACCACCTCCACACCCTGCGGTATGGCTGACCTCAAAAGCGCCTGCTCAATAATGGAGTTTATATTCGCTTCCATAAGGACGGGCTCCCTCGGGCGGGAGAAGTCCAGAAGGTCGGCGATGATCTTGTTGGAGGTGGCAACCTCTCTTCCTATAATATCCAGGTGCTTTTTCACCTTCTCATCGGCGTCGGCAAGCTTCATCTTAAGAAAATAGGTTGAGTTGCTGATCACACCTAATGGGTTTCTGAGCTCATGCCCCACCGTCGAGGCTAGCTGCCCGATGGCAGCGAGTCTCTCCGATTTGATCAGCCTTTGCTGATATTCTTCCCTCTCCTGCTCCAGCCTCTTTCTTTGGGTAATATCCCTGAATATCACCGTGGTTCCAACTACATTGCCCTTCTGGTCTTTGAGAGCCGCTAGGGTAAGCTCAATGGGGAACCTGGTCCCATCCTTCCTCAGCCTCTCTGTCTCATAAATCTGGACATAGCCCTTTTCCTTGGCTTCTTTCAGGCACCGCCTCGCCTCCTCGAGCAAATCATCAGGCACCACCATTCTGAGCTTCTTACCAACTACCTCCTCTGCTTTGAAGCCAAGGATTCTCTCCGCCTGTTCATTCCACAACTGGACTTTATTATCTATGTCGTAAACGACAATGCCGTCGCCGGCATGCTCAAATACGGCTCTGTATCTCTCCTCAGATGCCACAAGCTCTCTGGTCCTCTCGATAACCCTCTGCTCCAGCTCCTCCCTCGCTCGCTCCAGCGCCTCCTCAGCCCGCTTTCGCTCGGTGATGTCCCTGAAGAGCACCGAAACTGCTGTCTTTCCCTCATATTTGACCTCGCGCAGGCTGATCTCAGCCGGAAGCCTTTTCCCCTCCTTTGTCATCAATATCGTCTCATACCTATCGGCTATACCTTCGCCGCTCATACTTTTTTTGAATACCTCCATCGCCATTTCCATCCGCTCCGGTGCCACGAACTCGGTGAATTCCCTCCTTATCACCTCTTCAGGGGTGTAGCCAAGCATCTCGGCAGCCCTAGAATTGGCAAAGATAACCGTTCCCTTTCGCAACACGACGTACCCGTCGGCGATGTCCTCGACCAACTGTCGGTACAAGGCGAGAAGTTGCTCCCCTTTCTCCACCGCATTAGCTCCCGACATTATGCCCCCGATACAATAAAAATGCTCCTCGGCGGGTTACCCCCCGAAGAGCATTCCTATTCCCTCAAACCTAGTGGCAACCCAGCCGTCATAGTTCGAAATCGAACTTTAGACCTGTGGCTTTGCGCCCCCGCCTTTCAGCGGGTTTGCCTTTTTCACCAATTTAATTGTAGTTTTCTCGGCTAGACCCTCCTCCATGCCAAACTAGTATGTTATCATAATGATATAGCACAATACAGGTATTGTCAATGGGCGATATGGATAATGATGACCATGATGGATATTAATAATATGATTATAGCCAGGGAGGGCCATATGGAAGTGATGCAGGCAATAAAGGAGAGGAGGAGTATTCGCCGCTACACGGATGCCCCAGTAAGCGACAAAGACCTCGAGACTGTCCTCGAGGCTGCCCGCTGGGCGCCATCGTGGGCAAACAACCAGTGCTGGAGATTCATAATAGTTAGAGACCCTGAAATAAAGGAGAGGATTGCCAATACGCTCCCCCCAGATAACCGGGCGCTCACGGCAATAAGAACCGCACCAATACTAATCGTGGTATGTGCCAAGATCGGCAGATCGGGATATATACGCGGCGAACAGGTAAGAGAACAGGGTGATTACTGGTTTATGTTCGATGTTGGCCTCGCCATGCAGAACCTGACGCTTGCCGCCCATTCCCTGGGATTGGGCACGGTGCATGTGGGGTGGTTTGATGCCAAAAGGGTCCGCGAGATTCTGGGGGTTCCCGAGGGAACAGCAGTGGTGGAGATAACCCCCCTCGGCTACCCCGATGAGCGGCCAATAGCGCCGAGGAGAAGGGAGCTTTCTGAAATTGTATTCCATGAGAGGTATGGGGAGGGTCGCCGTGAGATACCATAAGCCCTACCATCCATGCAGCGCTTAAGAATTCGTCGCCTTCTGGGAGAGTTTCTACAAGAGCAAGATCCCTGATGAGGTCTACGAGGATAATCTGAACCGGAAGGGCGAACTATCTGAAGCGAACATCGATGTCCTGTGGAGATGGAAGAACGAGCGATATGGCACCCCGCTTGTAAATCCCGCCAGAAGAATCCTTTTCCAAGCCCTTAAGGAGAGCTATCCCCGCAAAAGGCGCTCGATCGTGCCCTGGGGGCATTTGGCAGGCATCCCAAAGGGCTGCATTGAGGGGACAGCCCGATTCCCATAAGCTGAGCGGCGTTGACAACACCCACTAGCCAGTGTATTCTATAAAATCAAACCCAGCTATTTTGGCATCAAAAGGAGGAATAAGTGGTCAAAAGTAAGATCATCACCAATGCACTAAGAGAGAAAAGGACATACCTGACAGAAATAGAATCCAAACAACTGATAGCCGAGGCAGGGATAGGCACCACTCTGATAAAGCTCGCCAGATCAAAGGAGGAGGCGATTTCGATTAGCAAAGAGATCGGCTTCCCCGTGGTGCTCAAGATACACTCCCCTGATGTGATCCATAAAAGCGATGTCGGGGGGGTGAAGCTGGGACTTAAGAGTGAAGATGAGGTTGGGAAAGCTTATGATGAGATCGTCGCCTCGGTAAAGCGGAGCCAGCCTGATGCCCGAATTGAAGGGGTTACGGTCCAGAACATGGCAAGACCGGGCATCGAGGTGATTATCGGCATGACCAAAGACCCGCAGTTTGGGCCCGTTATTATGTTCGGCCTCGGCGGGATTCTGGTGGAGATCCTCAAGGATGTCTCCTTCAGGATTGTCCCCTTGACCAGGAGGGATGCCAGGGAAATGATTAGAGAGATAAAGGGCTACCCCCTGCTTGAGGGCTACCGGGGGCAGGAGCCCGCTGATATTGCATTTCTGGAGGATATGATCCTGAAGGTCTCCGATTTTGTTGATCGAAATCCAGAGATAAAGGAACTCGACCTCAACCCCATTTTTGCCTATAAGGATGGTGCCCTGGCTGTTGATGCCAGGATAATTCTAGAAGCAGAGGGCAAGGTTTGAGCCAGGATATCAAAAAGAAACTGGACAGGGTTTTTAATCCCCGCACCGTGGCGGTGGTGGGGGATAAGCAGATGAATAACTACATGTGGCTCAGGAATATGACTTCCTTCAGGGGGAAGGCATACTCAGTCCAGATCGACCCCAACGAGATCCCCGGGATAGAGGCGCTTGGGTTCGACAACTATTATAGCCTCTTAGACATCCCGGAGCCGATAGATTATGTCATTGTTGCCGTTCCCCGGGAAGTTGCCCCCAAGATTATCGCCGATTGCATCAAAAAACAAGTGGGCGGAGTGACCCTATTCACCGCAGGGTTTGCCGAGACCGGAACCGAGGATGGGATAAGACTTCAGAAACGGATCACCGACATGGCCAAGGAGGCCGGACTCAGCCTTATCGGACCAAATTGTATGGGCATCTTTAACCCAAAAATCGGGCTCAGGAACGGTTTTAACCAGTATTACGGGGAAGGTGGGCCGGTGGGTTTTGTCTCCCAGAGCGGCACCCACTCAATATGGTTTAGCCTTGTAGGGGCCCTCCACGGGATAAAGATCAGCAAATCGGTGAGCTATGGAAACGCTGTAGTCCTTGATAGCACTGATTACCTTGAGTATCTCGCCCAAGACGAGGAGACCAAAGTAATCGGCATGTATATAGAGGGGGTAAAGGATGGGCGGAGGTTCTTCAAACTCCTCAGGGAGGTCACCCCCAAAAAGCCGGTTCTCATCTGGAAGGGGGGGCAAACCGAGGAAGGGCAACGGGCAACGGCTTCCCATACCGCTTCGCTTGCCGAGTCGCCAGTTATCTGGGAGGCACTAATAAAGCAGTGTGGAGCGATAAAGGTTGATAGCCTCGATGAGATGGTTGATGTCACAAAGGCGCTTCTCTACCTCAAGCCAACCACAGGGAATCGGGTGGGGCTTATCGCCATGACCGGGGGGCAATCGGTGGTTATCACTGATACCTTCGCCAAAGCTGGCTTACGTGTCCCTCTCCTAACCGAGGCCTCCTACAGGGAATTCGCCTCCTTTTTCAATATCATCGGCTCAAGCTACCGAAACCCCCTGGATATAAGCTCGAATTTCGGCTCGGTGGAGCTCCTCATGAGAATGGTGGATATCCTAGGTAGAGATGAGAATATCGACTCAGTTGTTCTAGAACTATCCATGGCGTTCCTAGCCATAATAAGGCAACGCGCTGAGAAATTCCTCGATGACCTCCTCGATGCCTTAACCAATTTCAAGGATAGGTCAGAAAAACCCTTCCTCACCATCTTAATCCCCGGCCCTGAAGAAACGGCGGCACTGGAGACAAGGGCAAGACTTGTGGAAAGGGGGATAGCCTGCTTCCCAGACTTTGCCCGGGGTGCCAATGCCCTGAGGAAGGTGATTGACTATTACTGTTTTCATAGCACTTCTGGTGAACTCAGCCATGGGGAAAAGGAATTATAGACATCGGGAACCAAAGAAGCCAAAGAAGGATGCAAAGAAGAGGAGGAGTCCTATCCTCCCCACTCCGGTGACTGTTGAGGTAATTAAAAAGGGCAAAAAGCCTGCTGAGGAACAGTGAAGATGGCAGCCTACCAGAAGCTGTATCAGACCGGCGAGCTAAAGGAGCGTATCCAGCTTGCCAGAGAGATCATGAGAAACTGCCATCTCTGCCCCCATCGCTGCGGCGTCAATCGGCTTGAGGGGGAGACCGCTAAATGCCGTACCGCTAGCCAGGCAGTCGTCTCAAGCTACGGACCCCACTTTGGGGAGGAGGCTCCCCTTGTGGGCAGGTACGGCTCAGGGACGATATTCTTCACTTGGTGCAACCTTAGGTGTGTCTTCTGCCAGAACTATACTATTAGCCAGCAGGGCGAGGGGAGACCGGTCTCAAAGGGGGAGCTGGCCAGGATAATGCTCTCCCTCGAGCAGAGGGGATGCCACAACATAAACCTGGTGACTCCCACTCATGTTGTGCCCCAGATCCTCGAAGCGCTAGAGATCGCCGCAGGACTGGGTCTTTCGATTCCCCTGGTCTATAACTGCGGAGGATATGAATCGGTAGAGACATTAAAGCTTCTTGACGGTGTAGTCGATATCTACATGCCAGATATGAAATACTCCGATGAGCGGATTGCCCGAAGATTTTCCGGGGTTAAGAATTATCCTGAAGTAAATAGGGCAGCCATTAAGGAGATGCATCGGCAGGTTGGCGACCTCGAGATAGACGAGCGAGGGATAGCAACCAGAGGGCTTCTGGTGCGCCACCTGGTATTACCGAATGGGCTTGCCGGAACCCCTCATGTTGTCCGCTTTCTCGCCGAGGAGATTTCCAAAAACACCTACCTCAATGTGATGGCTCAATATTACCCAGCTAATAGGGCCTTCAAAATCCCCGCCCTATCACGACCGCTCCTCAAACAAGAATTCATTGAGGCAGTAAACATCGCCAGGGAGCACGGCCTGGAAAGGCTCGATGGGATAAGAACCCGTAGCGTGATAAGGCCTATCTAGACTATAACACCTTTGAAGCGGCAAATGCCCGAGCAGGCGAGTCTTCGTGCAGTAATTTATGGCTTTGTCCAGGGGGTCTTTTTCCGCTCGTTCACCACACGTCATGCCAGAGCCCTCGGCTTAACAGGATATGTAAGAAACCTGCCTGGTGGGAGGGCAGTGGAGGTAGTCGCCGAAGGGGAAACGGAGAGACTTGAGGAGCTATTAAAGCACCTCGAGGTCGGTCCACCGGGGGCAAGGGTGGAGAGGGTGGAGGTGGAATGGTCAAAATATGAGGGGGCATTCTCCCGCTTCGAGGTAAAATACTGAAGCCAGCTATTTGAGATGGAAGCAGACTTCGAGAGCAAGTCCATAAAGGTAGATGGCCTAAATATTCGCTATATAACTGCAGGGGAGAGAGGTTCGCCGGTTCTCCTCCTCCACGGCGGAGGCACTGACTCAGCGCTCCTCTCGTGGAGGCTCAGCATCGGCCGTATTTCCCAGAGCCACCGGGTCTTTGCCCCTGACTTGCCGGGATATGGGGAGAGCGATAAGCCAAAAGTAAAATATACCAATGAGTACTACGTTGACTTTCTGGGCAAGATAATGGACGCCCTGAAGCTGGAGAGGGCGAGCCTTGTTGGCATCTCTATGGGGGGAGGGATCTCCCTGGGCTTCACCCTCAAGTCACCAGAGAGGGTTGATAAGCTTGTCCTGGTGGATAGCTACGGGCTGGGCAGGGAAATCCCTGGCGGAGTGAGGTCATACCTGCTTGTGCACCTTCCCCTTTTACTGGAGATGGCATGGATGATGGAAAGACAGAGCCGTTGGGTGGCGAGGTGGAGCCTGAGGTGGATCTTCTATAATCCTCAAACTGTTACCGACGAACTTGTAGATGAGATCTGGCAACTGATGAAAAAGCCCGGGGTGGGAAGGGCCTTTGCCTCTTTTCAGAGGAGCGAAGTCCGATGGGGTGGTGTTAACACTGACTTCGTTGATAGGCTTCATGAGATCACTGTGGCGACGCTGATCCTCCACGGCGCTGAGGATAGTCTGGTGCCCGTTTCCTGGGCGGAGAGGGCTCACCGGTTGATCAAGGGCTCCGAGTTACACATTTTCCCAGAATGCGGCCATTGGCCTCCGCGAGAGAAGACAGAAGAATTTAATCGAGTCGTCCTGGAGTTCCTGGCGAAGTGAAGCTGTCAGATAACTGGGGCGCTATCCAAGCTCCGCTTGGATAGCGCCCCACCCCCAATGTGCCAGAGCAAGCCCACCAGGGTTCCCTATTTTTATGTAATTAACTCAACCCTCACCTCGACCAACTAAAGCCAGACATGGGAGCCGTTTTTGCTACTTGGGCTCATCTGCCAGCAGATCGCGGACGTTCGGGTCCCCCAACCATAGCCCCAACACCTCCGGGTCCACCATGTGGGCAAGCCCCATCAATACCGTTTCCCTCGCCGCTTTTCTCTCCTCTGCCGTTAGCATCTGGGTCTCCCTGACCGCTGTAACTACCCCTTCCCTCATCATAGTCCTCCCTCACTTAAAGAAGCTCCCCCCGCACAGGATATCCCTGCTCGCCATAGTCAAATAGCTCGCCAACGAACAGACACTATCCTGGCTGGTATTTCCCTACCGAGCCCTTGCTGCTACAGGTTCCCTTTCAAACTTGGCAGCAAACTCCTCACTCACCTCGGCAGCCCACGCATATAGCTGCATCTCCGGAGGCAGAGTGGCAATTGCCACAGCAATCCTCTCCTGCTCCTCCCTTGGCAGCTTCTCGATTATCTCATAAAACTTAGTCATCTCGCACCTCCCTTTAACCCCTACTATTTCATTTTGTTGTAATTATTATAACAAATCGTTGCAGCTTTGTCAATACCCCGGTTGCTTTTTTTGCCGATTTGTGGTAAAATTTTTGACAATTTGTTATTGAAAGTAGGTGTTGGTCACCATTATGCGGGATAAGTACATCGGCAGGCAAATCCAGCGGGCAAGGGAAGAGGCCGGGCTCTCGCAGGGAGAGCTAGCGGCAAGGATTGGCTGCACCCAGTCAGCCCTCTCAAACTACGAGCTTGGGAAAAGAAAGCTCAGTCTGATCAACTTGGTGCAAATCGCGCGGGCTCTTAACAAACCACTTAGGTATTTCACTGGCCCGACTGGCGAGACCGAACAGGAAGAGCAGGGAATTCACCTGCTAGAAGATCGGAGGCTAAGGGATATCCTTCTGGAGGCTGCCGAACTGCCGGCAGCAGAGCAGGAAGCCATTTTGAGATACATAAGACAGAGAAAGGCAGCACTCTACATAGATGAGTCTAGCATCTGGCTCGCCTGGGGGGGGATTCAGCTAGATAACTCTAGTCATCCCCCCCAAAAGATGAGGCGTTGAGAGTTTTGACCAGCAATCGTTTCTGCCTATCCCCCCAAAGTAATGGCTAAAACTTTAGTTCTTCCCTGACCTGCCCGATCAAGCGGAGATACCTGGTCTCCACCCCGGCCACTTTCGATGCCTCTAAATCGACCTCGTAGGGCTCGCCAACAAAGATCTTTCCATATTCCTCAGCCTGCCCCTGGAGTAGATCCCCCTCGCCAATGAGCCTCTTACGGCCGTCGATGATGCCCAGATCGAAGGGCAAGGTGAAATAGAGGTCAGCAGCAATATCCTCCCTCCGCAAGCTTTGGAGAACCCTGCCCTGATACTTCGCCGCTGGCAGTAAACCGATGAGGTTCTCTATGCTGAAGCTACCACTCCCCTCAAGTATCCTGAATGGAGCGATGCTTATCAGATAATCACAGGACAGGACGATATTGGGCACCCAGACAGTGGGCAGGGCAAACGGTTTTGCCAAGGGGTTCTCCACCTCAACCCAGACACAATCTTTCACATCCAATCTATGCACTCGTGGGAAGTCGTAGCCAAGGCTACGATATATTGGATATACCGATTCCCCCTCCTGGTTCCCCTCAAGGAGGATTATGTCGGCATCGCTAACCTGGCGAATGCCACTTATCACCGCCTCCAAGGTCTCTTTGCTCGTGGTTATCGGATGCGGCAGCGGATGGACAGCACTTGGCTTTAAAAGAACCCGCCTTGCCCTTGCCACCTCTGGTGGCGAACGAAAGACAAAATCTCGTGCGTCAAAAATCACCGCTCCACCCCCCTCCCATGCCAATTTCATGCCCTCCTAATTGAAATATCCAGAGCCCTCACATCCCCAACGCCCTTCAGCGCCGAGACCATGCCAAGCAGGGTTTTAATAATGAAATCCTTGACAAAGGGATTGAGGTCTATCGGACAGCCGTTTATGAAGAGAACCACGTCATCTCCACGTGGTTGGAGAAACCTCTCCTCTATCAAATCAGCCAATCCCCTGACATCATCCGAGGAATACTGAGGCAGCGCCAGATCTAGGGATTCGTCGGTGGAAACGGCGAGAAGCTCCTGTGGGGAACACAAAAGGTCTGGTCCCAGTTCCCCTCGGTGCACCTCGATCTTGGGGGCGCCTTCTCCCCGGAATCCCTCAGTGAGGATAAGGTCAAAATCCACCCCGATGAGGCGGGAGAGCTCGTCAAGGCTCAAGTCATGTTCTGTCCGCTTGATAAGGGCGACCTTTTGCGGTGAGCTCATAAGCACAGCATCGCTTCCCGCCTGGGCGAGTCGCCAGCTATCCTTCCCAGGCTCATCCAGCTCAAAGCCCTGGGGTATATGCTTAATGGTAGCGAGCCTATAGCCCCGCCCCTTGAGCTCTGAGAGCAAACGCTCAAGGAGCGTGGTCTTCCCCGCCTTTGATTTACCAACTATAGAGAGAATCGGAGGCATACTTCGTCTCCTTTCACCCCCACTCACGTTCCTCGTCCCAATCCAGCATGAGAACCTCAACCTGATCCCCCTCTTTGACCACCTCCACATCCTCAGAAACTACCACCAGCCCATTTGCTCGTGCCATAGAGGTGAGGATCCCCGAGCCCTGGGGGCCAGTGAGCCTAGCGAAGTAGTGGTCATCGCGCTTGGTAACTATTGCCCGGGCGAAGGTGCGCCGCCTGTCCCTGTTTTCGATTCGGCTCTCCATAGTCGCCATAATTTTGGGCTTTGAGAGGTTCGTCTTCCCAAGCATCTTAAGAATGGCAGGACGAGCGAAAAGCTCGAAGGTAATCATGGAGCTCACCGGGTTTCCCGGTAACCCAAGATGGGGCACCCTTCTCCCCCTCTGCTTGAAAACACCAAAGGCTAGCGGCTTGCCGGGCTTCATTCGCACCGTCCAAAAATTGATCTCGCCCATCTTCGCTAGGACATCTTTCACCACGTCATATTCCCCTGTGGAAACCCCACCGGAGGTTATGAGCAGATCCGAATCAAGGCCCTTTTCGACCTTCTCCAACAGTTCATCAATGCTATCACGGGCAATGCCCAGGATCTTCGGAATACCTCCATATCTTTGAGCCTGGGCGGCGAGGCTAAAGGTATTGCTATTATATATCCTGCCCGGGCAAAGCGGCTCGCCAATGTCCATTAGCTCATCCCCGGTGGCCAGGATGCCAACGACGGGGCGGCGAATAACAGGCACCCTTGCCCTCCCAAGCGAGGCCAGAACCCCAATCTCCTGAGGGCGGATGGTTGTCCCCTTCCTTAAGACCAGCTCTCCTTTCGATATGTCCTCACCCGCCCGCCGGATGTTTTGCCCCTTCGCCGCCTCGCGCAATATGCCGATCTCAGTAAATGGGCGCTCTCTTCGCATCGCCTCATCGGTATACTCAAATGGCACCACGGTATCGGCACCTCGGGGCACCGGTGCCCCAGTCATGATGCGAATTGCAGCGCCGGGCTCCACCTCCATTTCAGTTACCAAACCAGCGGCAACCTCGCCGATTACCCGTAGCACCATGGGAGTGGAAGGGCTTGCGCCGATAGTGCTCTCCGCCCGCACCGCATAGCCATCCATAGCCGAGTTATCGAGGGGAGGGATATCTATTTGGGAATAGATGTCCTCGGCGAGAACCTGCCCCAGGCTCTCCAGGATGGGTTTTTCCTCTGCCTCCAGAACATCGAAATAGCTCAGAATTCTCTCTAAAGCTTCCTCAACGCTGATCATGGGGCACCCTTTTTGCGAGCACCCTCGCCCTCTCCAGATCGGCCTCAGTGTTTATATTGAAAAAGCTAAGGTGCTCCGGGTCAAACCTGTTCACCTCCCCCTCCTCGACATACCTAACGTTTGCCTCATCGAGGAAGCCAGTGACCCTGAGATCTCCCTGCTTGAGCCTTCGCTCTATGAGGATGAGGCAATTCTTGGAATAAACGGCATGAAGCGGCTCCAGCCCCTCTCTGAGTCGGGGAACAACGGCATCAAAGGATGGGGAAAGCCCGATCATATAGCGAAGCAGGGACAGGTTCAAGAAAGGCATGTCACAGGCAACGACAAGATTATGGAAAGAATCAGAGCTAACAAGTCCTGAATAGATACCCACCAGAGCCCCTCCACCGGGGCGAACATCGACCACCCTTTTTGCCCTGGGGGTGAGATTCAAACTCAGTTGCCCCTCGGATACTACTACAAGAACCTCACTGCTGAGGGAGGCAACCAGGCTGATAACGCGCTCGATGAGGCTCTCCCCGTCAATTTTCTCCGATGCCTTGTCCTGCCCCAGTCGTGAGCTCTTGCCACCGGCAAGAACAATCGATGTCATGCCACAAGCCTTCTAGTTATTATTTTACCACACCATCAGCATGTCAGATAGAGGCATGTATCGGAGATTGCTGAAAGGATTTTGTCTGGGGTCTTGGCGGTCAGGCCCTGAGTGTGGCTCCCAGCTTGCGCCCCAAGCAGCTTATGATCTCCTGTTGTATCTTATTCACCTCTTCGACGGTGAGGGTACGGCTTGGGGATTGATAGACGATTCTATAGGCAAGCGATTTTTTGCCCGGGGGAACCTGCTCACCGGTGTAGACATCGAAGAGCTTGACCTGGCTAACCAGTGGAAAGCTCTGAATAATCTGCTGCACCCTCGCCGAGGACAGTCCTTTATCAACCACCAAAGCGATATCTCGAACGGTGCTGGGGAAGCGAGGCAATGGAGTGTACCGGCGAACCACCATAGCATAAGGGAGTAGCTTGCGAAGCTCGAGCTCGAAAAGAAATGCTGCCCGCCGGATGTCAAAACTCTCCAATATTTTGGGATGCACCTCCCCCACCACACCCACTCTACCCCCATCGACAAAAATGCCTGCCGTTCTACCTGGGCAGAGGATATCATCCTCACAAACTTCAAAGCTCGCCCCGACCCCCAGCCTGCTGAGAAGCATCTCCACAATCCCCTTAGCGTCGAAGAAATCACTCCCCTCTCCCTCGCCAAGCCATGAGGAGGGGGTTCGCGGCCCGCTAATTAATCCGGTGACCACCTCCCTCTCCTCAGGCAGGTCATCCTCCCGGGACAGGAATACCTTTCCAACCTCAAATAGCCTGATACCCCCTTCCTCGTGTTTCTCATTGGAGGAGAGGGCTTGAAGAAGCCCGGGGCGCAGGGTGGTGCGAAGGTATTCCTGCTCCGATGTCATCGGATTGGCGACCCTGATGGGGGGGTGGGGGGTGGCAACCCTCTCTAGCATTCTTAGACTGACTAAGGAATAGGTGATCACCTCCTGCATGCCACAGCTTGCCAAAATATCACGCACCTTCTCCCTAAGCGAGAGTGAAGGATCGGGCTCGTGCCGTGGCAGCTCGCCCCGGGGTATGGTGGTCGGCACCTTGTCATAGCCCATAATTCGCGCCACCTCCTCAACAAGGTCGTCGGGGATATGAATATCGGTGCGCCAGTAAGGAGGGGTAACGAAAAGCTCCGAAGGCGACTTAAGCTGGCAAGCAAAGCCCAAGGAGGTGAGCACCTCAGCGATCCGGTTGATCCCGATTTCCATCCCCAAGACTCGTTTTACCCGAGTGGTGGAGAGCAAAATGGGCACCCTTTCCACCCTCCCAGGGTAGACATCAATGATACCACGTGCCGCCCTGCCTCCCGCCAACTCCAATATTAACTTGGTGGCACGCTGAAGCGCTGGCACCGTCAGCTCCGGGCTTATCCCCTTCTCAAACCTTGAGGAAGCCTCGCTTCTCAGGCGCAGGCTATTTGAGGTGCGGCGAATGCTCACATTATTGAAGTTCGCCGACTCAAGAAGAATCGCTGTGGTTGCCTCAGTCACCTCGCTCTCCAAGCCCCCCATGACACCGGCTAGGGCGATGGGGCCCTCTTTGTCAGCGATGACCAGCATATCAGGGCTCAAAAATCGCCCCACACCATCCAGGGTTACCAGACTCTCCCCCTCCCCTGCCCGCCGCACGATTACTCGCTGACCCCTTATCTCTCTATAATCGAAGGCGTGGAGGGGCTGCCCGTATTCCAGCATCACGTAATTGGTTACATCAACGATATTGTTTATCGGGCGCATGCCACAGGCAGAGAGCCTCTCCACAAGCCAGCGTGGCGAGGGGGCAATCCGGACATCGGTGATGAGGCTGGCGCAGTATCTTCTACACAGCTCTGGATCGGCAATCTCGATTGAGACGAGGCTCTCTATGACCTCACCCTTTTCTTCATAGGAGACCTCCGGAGGGCGCACCTTCTCTCCGGTGAGTGCGGCTATCTCCCTTGCCACTCCGATTATGGACAGACAATCGGGGCGATTTGGGGTTACCTCAAGGTCAAGAATAGTATCACCCAAGTACTCAGAAAGGGGGGCGCCTACTGGGGCATCTTCAGGCAGGATCATAATCCCCTCATGGCGTTCCGAGACCCCCAGCTCCTTTTCAGAGCAAATCATACCTTCGGAGACAACTCCCCTTATCTTGGCTCGACCGAGCTTTATAACCTCTCCAGTATGCCCATCGATGAGCTCCGCGCCAGGCTTGGCGAAGGGAACCCGCTGCCCCACTGCTATATTAGGAGCACCACAGACAACGGTCTTGCTCTCAGTTCCCAGGCTGACTGTCGCCAGGCGAAGGCGATCGGCACTAGGATGGGGATTTATATCAATTATCTCGCCAACTACGATATTCTCCCAGGCTCTCCCTATGGTATGAATTGCGCCCACCGCAGTTCCAGACATAGTGAGTCTTTGGGCAAGCTCCCTGGGAGGTAGGGTGATATTAACGTAGTCGCGAAGCCAGTTTAAGGAGACCTTCATGTCGATTTCTTAAAACTGTCTCAAAAACCTGAGGTCATTGGCGTAGAAAAGTCGGATGTCCTCGATGCCGTGCCTGAGCATGACAATGCGCTCCACCCCTAGCCCGAAGGCAAAACCGGTGTAGATTTCAGGGTCATAGCCAACCCGCTTGAGCACATCAGGGTGAACCATCCCCGCCCCCATGATCTCGATCCAGCCCGTTTCATTACATAGCCGGCAACCCTTGCCCCCACAGACAAAGCAGTCGATAGCCACCTCAACACCCGGCTCAACAAAGGGGAAATAATCACAGCGAAAGCGGACCTGCCTCTCCCGCCCGAAGAGGCGTCTTGAGAACTCAAATAGTGTCCCCTTAAGGTCGGCAAGGGTGATGGTCTCATCCACAGCCAGACCTTCGATCTGGTAGAAGATCGATTCATGGGTGGCATCCGTTGCCTCGTAGCGGTAGACCCTCCCCGGAACCACAACGCGAAGCGGGGGGCGCATCCTCTCCATAATCCTTATCTGCATCGGCGAGGTATGGGTGCGAAGCAGCATCGGCATCTCCCCGCTCTCCGTCCGGTAGTCTATCCACAGGGTAGCCCACATATCGCGGGCGGGGTGATCTTTGGGGATATTTAGCGCCTCAAAGTTGTAGTAGTCCCATTCCACATCAGTCCCCTCCACCACCTGGAAACCCATAGTCTCAAAGATATGGCAGATCTCACGAACCATCTGGGTGGTTGGATGTAATCCCCCCTGGGGGAAGGGGCGACCGGGGAGGGTAACATCGATACCGGCAACCTCCACATGGCGAGCCAACTCCGCCTCCTTGAGCAGCCGCTCCCTTTCCACTAGGCTTCTCTCAAGAAGCTCTTTAATTTTGTTAGCTTGGGCTCCGACCACCCGCCGCTCCTCCAAGGGTAGCAACCCCAATCCGCGCAAAATCCGGGTAAGCGAGCCCTTCCTCCCCAGATAGCGAAGCCGCCACGCCTCGAGCTCTTTGAGATCAGTGATAGCCTCTAGCTCTTCAGTAGCCCTTAATTTAAGTTCCTCAAGAGTGTTGAGCACTAGCTTTCCTAGCTATTTCCACAAGCTTGGAGAAGGCACCCGGGTCTCGCACCGCCATATCGGCGAGCATCTTGCGGTCGATCTCCACCCCGGCCTTGTTCAGACCATCCATAAACACACTATAGGGGATGCCCTCCTGTCTGGCTGCGGCATTAATGCGGGCGATCCAAAGCCCCCGCAATTGCCCCTTCCGATCCCTTCGATCGCGATAGGCATAGTTGAGTGACTTCATCATAGACTCGTGAGCGCGCCGATAAAGCGAGTGCTTTGTGGCTCGGTGACCCTTGGTTAGCTTTAATACCTTCTTATGGCGGCGCCGGGCGGTTACGCCCCTTTTTACCCGGGACAATGGTTCCTCCGCTTACTTTATGCCATAGGGCAGGAGCCTCTTTAAGCGCGCTTTATCTGAGGGGTGAATAGGGAGCTTTTTATCATAAAGCCGCTTTGCCCGGCTCGATTTCTTACGCCTTAAGTGGCTCTTTCCACCCTTGGTGCGCATAATTTTGCCGCTGCCCGTGATATGGAAGCGGCGCTGTGCTCCTTTGTGGGTCTTAATCTTAGGCACTTAAGTTTTCCTTTGCAGTACCCTTCTCCATTGCTTGCTTGGCAGGGGCTAAGATGGCGGTCATGCTGCTCCCGTCCAGAGTCGGAGGCTTCTCAATGACAGCCACCTCCTTCAATGACCGGAACATCCTCTTCAACAAATCCAAACCGATCTCAGGATGGGTAACCTCACGCCCTCTGAAGAACACCAATACCCTTACCTTATCACCACCATCTATGAATTTTCTCACTAAGCGCGCCTTACGATCGAGGTCATGATCACTGATCCTGGGTCTCAGCCGCACTTCCCGGAGGGCAGCCGTCTTCTGCCTCTTTCTAGCCTCTTGCTCCTTCTTCGCCTGCTGGTACCTGAATTTCCCATAGTCAAGGAGGCGACAAACAGGCGGAACAACATTTGGAGCAACTTCAACCAGATCTAAATCGCGCTCTCGTGCTATCTCAAGAGCCCGAGGAAGGGGCACAATCCCCAACTGCTCCCCAGTCTCCCCTATGAGTCGGACCTCTTTTGCCGTGATCCCCTGGTTAATGCGCAGCTGCCTAACTATGTCCTCTTCCCCCCTCCACAAGCAACTCTGGAAAAAAACTATAACATATCTCTGGACATAAGTCAAACATAACTAGGCCTTATTCTCTATAGCAGCCTTTGCCATAGCCTCAAAGCTAGAGAGGGATTGCCTGCCAAGATCATCGCCACTGCGCAGGCGGACGGAGAGTGTCCCGCTAGCCACCTCTTTGTCCCCCACCACCAGCATATAAGGGATCTTCTGAAGCTGAGCATCTCGAATCCTAAGGTTCATCCTCCCCGGGCGGGCATCAACTATGACGCGTATCCCCTGGGCACCTAGTCTCGCTTTTACTTGATGGGCATAATCCAAATGTCGATCAGCGATCGGGATCACCACAACCTGAACTGGTGCCAGCCACACCGGAAATGCCCCTCCGTAGTGCTCGATAAGGCAGGCAAGGAAACGCTCCATACTCCCCAGAACGGTGCGATGGATCATCACCGCCTGATGCTCCCTTCCATCCTCAGCCACATAGGTGACCTTGAAGCGCTCCGGGAGGTTGAAGTCGACCTGTGTGGTCGGTCCCTGCCATGTCCTCCCCAGGGCATCCTTAAGGCGGATGTCTATCTTTGGCCCATAGAAAACGCCCCCTCCGGGGTCCACACTATATGGCAGATTGAGGCGCTCAAGCGCCTTCTCCAACACTCGTGTGGCCTCCTCCCAGACCTCCAGGGTACCGGCATATTTTTCAGGGCGGGTGGAGAGGAGAACCTCGTAATCGGGAAAGCCAAAGCTTTTCATCATAAAACGGGCAAGCTCTAGCACCCCGATCACCTCATCCTCAAGCTGATCGGGGCGGCAAAAGATATGGGCATCGTCCTGAGTAAATCCCCTCACCCTAGCCAAGCCATGAAGCACCCCGGAGCGCTCATAGCGATATACCGTCCCCAGCTCCGCCCATCTCAAGGGGAGCTCACGGTAGCTTCGAAGCCTCGTTTTATAAATCAGGATATGCCCAGGGCAGTTCATCGGCTTTATAATATACTGTTGCCCCTCGACATCCATAGGTGAATAGAGATAATCGCGGTAAAGGCTCCAGTGCCCGCTTGTTTTCCACAGATCGAGCTTGGCGATGTGAGGGGTATAAACGATCTCATAGCCTCGCTTTAGGTGCTCCTCTATCCAGAACTCCTCGATGAGATGACGAATGAGCGCACCCTTGGGGTGCCAGTGAACCAGGCCAGGCCCCGACTCCTCATGGATGCTGAAAAGGTCGAGCTCCTTTCCCAGCTTTCTGTGATCCCGCCTTGCCGCCTCGTCCAGCTTATGGAGGTATCTATCCAGTGCCTCCTCAGTCTCAAAGGCAGTGCCATATATCCTCTGAAGCATCGGACGGTGTTCATCCCCTCTCCAGTAGGCACCGGCGATGCTCAATAGCTTAAATGCCTTAATCTCCCCGGTGGAGTTTACATGGGGACCGCGACAGAGGTCAGTGAATAAGCCCTGACGATATATTGTGAACCTATCATCAGGGAGGTCCTCGATGAGCTCAAGCTTATAAGGCTGATCGGAGAAGATTCGCCGCGCCTCCTCCCTACTCACCTCCTCACAGATAAAGGGTAGGTCTTGGACGATGATCTCCTTCATCTTCTCCTCGATCAGGGGTAGGTCATCCGGGGTAAGGGGGCGAGGGAGGTCAAAGTCATAATAGAAGCCATCCTCAATTATAGGGCCGATGCCAAATTTAACATCGGGGAACAGCTTCGCAACCGCTTCAGCCATAACATGAGAGGCAGAATGGCGCATCCTTTCGAGCCTCTCGTTTTTGTCCTGATTGCTCATCTCAAGTCCTCATCCCCATTCAAATCATAGCCTCCCGCCCATTATCTGGTCGAGAGGCTTCGTTTCCCAAACTGCTTTCACTTTCAATGATTACCTGTCGTTACCAGTCGAGCTATGTGGGCGGTACTGGATTTGAACCAGTGACCTCTGCGATGTCAACGCAGTACTCTAACCACTGAGCTAACCGCCCCCTTTTTGACCTGGTGTCCCTCTTCAGACGATGATATCAGTTTTTAAGAGACGCTTAAATTTTAGTAAACGAAGCACTAAAAGTCAAGCAGCAAGCGCCCAGGCAACACCGGGAGCAGATGGGGGCCCTTCGGCAGGTCTCCTTTCCGTGTCGAACCAGGAGGGCGTGATATTCATTAAAAAGGGCTTCATCATGGGGGAGGTTTTCCATAAAAATCGCCTGAAAGGCGGCGTAGCTATCCCTCCCAGGCCCCAGGCCAAGGCGACGTAGGATGCGGCGGGTATAGGCATCGATGACGAAGATGGGCTTTCTGGCTGCATAGAGGATAATAGAGTCGGCGGTCTCATCGCCGATGCCATGTATCGAGAGTAGCTCCGATCTGAGCCGGGCGATGTCGAAGGCGAAAAGCCTGCCCAGGTCATCACTGTATCTTTCCCCCAACCTCTCTACAAATGCCTTGATCTTTACCGCCTTGGCATTGTAGTAGCCAGAGGGAAAGATAAGACGGGAAAGCTCGGGGAGGGGGAGCTGGCGTAAAGCAGAGGGCGAGAGAACGCCCGCCGCCTTGAGATTGGCGATCGCCTTCTCCACATTGCCCCAGGCTGCCGACTGGGTGAGGATAGCCCCTATAATTACCTCGAATGGCCCCTCACCAGGCCACCAGTGCTGGGGCCCATAGCAACCGAGCAGGCAGTCATATATCTTAAGCAGCCTCTCCCGCACATCACCTCAACCTTGTCACCCAACTAGACACCCTGGCTTCGCTAACGGAATCATACCCCGGAAGGTATGGCTTGATATCGACCACAGGCGTGCCATCGATAGCATCGAGCCCAACGACTTTTAGTATGTTCCCCCGCCGCTCAAGCAGCCTCACAACCGAGATGCCAATCGGATTGAGGCGGGAGGGGGAGCGGGTGGCAAAAACCCCCACCAAAGGAAGGTCCATCCTCCCTCGGGGATGAACCCTGATTGGGGGGTGACTTTGGCGAGGAACCCGGTGCATCCAGAAGATAACCTTTATGTGGGAGAATTCCTCAAGCCCCTCCAGTGCCTCCTCCACCCCGCTCCTAATCACGATCTCGGATTCCACTTCCTGCCACTCCCGTCCTTTCCCTAGCGGCTCTTTTATACTATTCCTCACCACCCCTATAGGCACCAAAGCCATTGGGCCAGCTGGCGCCTCGACTGGCTCGCCCCCAGCCAGCTTCTCTCCCAAAGCGAACGCCTCCTGTCGTGCCGCGGGGTGGTTGGAAATCTCCCCCCTTCTCCCCATCCCCCCAAAAAGG
>Ga0136652_1000393_pt1 | contig 21268 bp, 20 predicted proteins | sample ConPoolayeEmetaG_FD_94864 | JGI IMG/M metagenome (GOLD analysis project Ga0136652, IMG submission 94864) | Hot spring microbial mat communities from California, USA to study Microbial Dark Matter (Phase II) - Cone Pool mat layer E metaG... ...
CGTGGGCTTTGCCAGCAGTGATCGGGGCAGCGATGGTCGCAGCCCATCTGGTAGCAGTCGCCGTGCCAACCATGCGGGATGCCATGGCCATGGCTGGATTGAATTCCGCGCTGCGCGCGCCCGCGCCCATCCGCGCCCAGGGGGTTCGGAGGCAGGCCGACGCGATAGCCGGCAGCAACGTGAGTGCCGCCACCACCCGCGCCGCAGCCGCGGCCCTGTTGCAGCTTAGCGGCCTTTCATCGTTGAGCGACCGGGAGCGTCTGGAGTGCCTGGATCGCGCCCGAGCCTTGGCGGAGCTGGCCAAGTCCCGCAATGAGCGTGATATGCTAAACTTCGCGGTGTCGGGCAGGATCAGCGAGCAACTGGCAGTCTTGCACCAGCGACTGGGTCAACACCAGCAGGCGGTTGAGGCATGCCGGTCGGCCGCTCGGGACTGGGAAACCGCCGTCGGCCTGTACCCCACCGATCCGCGGACGCGTATTCGAGCCGCCCGGGCCTGGCTTGCGATCTGGCAGACCGATGGGGAGCAAGAGGCGGCGGAAAAGGCCCGGACACACTTAGAGCAGGCCCTGTGGATCGACGACCAGCGGCCGCCGGAGGAGGTCATGCGGCTGCCGGCGCGGGAGCGTGAGGCGGTCGTCGAAGAGCTGAAAGCGCTGTCACCCGTCGGTCACATGCAGGGGGCTGCCGATGTGCCGAACAGTTCGCCTGGTCGATCCGAGTGAGGCGGTTTTGGCCGCCGGGGCAGTCATCCAGCCGGGTGGTCTTACGCAGGCACAGTCGAAAATCCCACATTGGACGTGAAGGATCCAGCATGGGATTGGGATGGGGGGAGAGTTGTGGGGGGCCGAAGGGCTGAATGTGGGCGGCGGGCTTGGCATTTATCGGACGTTCGTTTGGGAACGCGGGTTGCAATGGCCGTTTCACTGCATGGCCGGCGGTTGGGCCAGAGGCCTGTGCCGAGCCTTAGGTTGTCGCCATCTCAAGCAGCCTGCCCAGTTGGTGCCAGACTCAGCCATGGGCGGGGTTATGCAGGTGTGGCATGACTGAGTTGACGATTCACGGACGCGGCGGGCAGGGCGGTGTGACGCTGGCTAAGCTGATCTCGTCGGCGTACTTTTTGGTGGGAAAGCAGGTTCAAGCCTTCGGCGTATACGCCGCCGAGCGATCCGGGGCCCCAGTCCAGGCGTTTGTGCGGATTGATGATGACGAAATAACTAATCACAATCAGGTGTACGAGCCGGATCATGTAGTCGTACTGGACCGCACACTGATCGGGCCGACGGTGACGAGGGGAATGAAGGCCGGGGGGTGGCTGATCCTCAACTCCGGTAAGGGGCCGGAGGCGTTTTCGGAGTGGTTTGCTGGTCGGAATGTGGCGACTGTGGATGCGACCGGGATCGCTCTGGCCAACGGCTTGGGCACGCGGACGGTCCCGATCGTCAATACGACGATGTTGGGAGCGGTGGCCCGGGTGCTGGGGCTGGAGTTCAAGGACGTGGAAGGCGCTCTGGAGCTGCTGGGCTTCCGTGGTCCCAACCTGGTATCTGCCCGTCAGGCTTTCGACCGGGTGGTTGCCAGCAAGCTGCGTGGCCGGGTAGTGGTGACGCAGCGGCGGCCGTCTGCCGGTCCAGCGGCGAGCATTCTGGATACTGATATCGGGGGCATGCCGAAAGTTCGGACGGGGGACTGGGCGTCGCGGCGTCCGAATCGGCGGGAGCTGACCCCGCCGTGCAATAACGGTTGTCCGGCCGGGAATGACGTGCGGGGCTTCGTTCAGGCGATTGGGAAGAAGGAGTATGACCAGGCGTTGCAGATCATACTTCAGACCTCGCCATTTCCGGGGATCTGCGGGCGGGTGTGCCCGGCCCCGTGCATGGAAGCCTGCAATCGTCGTCAGCACGATGAGGGCATCAACGTCCGCGAGCTGGAGCGGTATGTGGCCGATCACGCCCGGTGGCCGGGGGTGGTGAAGCCGACGCGGGAGGTGGGCGTGGCGGTGATCGGGTCTGGTCCGGCCGGGTTGAGCGCCACGTATCATCTGGCCCGGCTGGGATATCGGGTGACGATTTTCGAAGCCGGCAAGGAGCTGGGCGGCGTGATGCGGGCCGGCATTCCCAGCTACCGTTTGCCGCGGGACGTGCTGGACCGGGAAATCAGCTTCATCGTCCGACACGGGGTGGAGGTCCGCACCGGTCAGGAGATCAATCGTGCCCGGCTGCTGGAGCTGTCTCGGCAGTTCGCGGCGATTTTCGTGGCCACCGGGCTGCGGGAATCCCGAGCCCTGAATCTGGGCCAGCTCAGTTCGGACATCGTGGTGCAGGGGATCGATTTTCTGGATCGGGTCCGCCGGGGCGAGGAATACCTGACCGGTCAGCGGGTGGTGGTTATCGGCGGGGGGAACACGGCCATGGACGCGGCCCGCTCGGCCTTGCGGATTGGGGCCCGCAGCGTGCAAATCCTGTATCGGCGGACCCGGCAAGAGATGCCGGCCATCGCCGAGGAGGTAGAGGAAGCCCTGGAGGAAGGAATCGAGCTTCATGAGCTGGTGGCTCCGCTGCGGCTTCACGAGGATGCCCTGGGGCCGGTGCTGACCTGTCAGCGGATGCGGCTGGGCGAGCCGGACGAGTCGGGCCGGCGGGCACCGGTGCCGATGGAGAGCGAAGACGCCCAGTTCGAGGTTCGTTGCGACCGGGTGATTCTGGCGCTGGGGCAGACCCCGGACCTCTCGATTTTCCCGGAGGGAACCGAGGTTCGCGACGGACAGTCGCTGGTGGGCTTGACCGAGACTCCGATCTTTGCGGGCGGCGACCTGGCCACCAATGAGGGGACGGTGACGGCGGCGATCGGCAGCGGTCGGCGTGCCGCGCTGCACATCCACCGCACCCTGACCGGGGAGGACCTGTTTCCGCCGCCGCCGGCCCAGGTCGCCGGCCCCGAGTGCGTTACCATGCACATATTCAGCCACAGCCCGCGGGAGCGCGGCGTGGTCGTGCCCCCGGCGATGCGCCGCACCAGCTTCACCGAGGTGCGACTGGGGCTGATCGACGAGCCGGGGCACGCGGCGGCGACGATCGAGGCCGGCCGGTGCCTGAGCTGCGGCGTGTGCAACGAGTGCGACCGCTGCCTAACCTACTGCCCGGAGGGCGTGATGCGCCACAAGGGCAATCGCGAGTACGAGTTCGATTACGACTACTGCAAGGGCTGCGGGATCTGCGCCACTCAGTGCCCACGGGGCGTGGTGTACATGACCGAGCTGTAAAGGAACTGCTTGTGGCACGAACCTTGGAAACCGGGAATCATTCCGCCGGATATGCCCTGGCGGTGGCGGGCGAAGCCAACCGCTTTGGACGCGGGGCGATCTGCGGCGCCTACCCCATCACGCCGCAGACCGAAATCGTCGAGTTCCTGTGCGACTTCCAGTTCACCAAAGGCCGGGTGATCCCGGTCGAGTCGGAGCACAGCGCCATGGCGGTGTGCATTGGGGGATCGCTGGCCGGGGCTCGGGCTTTCACCGCCAGTTCTGCCAATGGCCTAGCTTACATGAACGAGAACGTGTTCGCGGCCGGGTACTATCGGCTGCCGATCGTGATGGTCGGGGTGAACCGCACGCTGGGCCCGCCCTGGAACATCTGGACCGACCAGGGTGACACTCTGTCCTTGCGCGACGCGGCCTGGATTCAGTTCTACACCGAATCGCATCAGGAGCTGGTGGACACGATTCTGGTGGCGTTTCGTGTGGCTGAAGACCGGCGGGTCCTGCTGCCGGCCCTGGTGGCCGAAGACGGCTTCGTGGTCTCCCACACCCAGATGATCGTCGACCTGCCGGAGCAGGAGCTGGTGGACCGTTACCTTTCACCCCTGGATCTGCCCCATCGGCTGGGCACCAAAGGGCTGACGCTCGGCGGGATGACTTTTCCGCACGAAACCGAAAAGCACCGCCGCGAAATCCAGGAGGCCATGGAGCGTGTGCCGCAGGTTCTGGTCGAAGCGATCGACGAGTTCGAGAAGGTCTTCGGGCGTCGTCCGCACGGGTTGCTGTCGGCCGAGTACACCGAGGACGCGGAGATGGTCCTGGTGGCCTGCAACACGATGGTCCGGACGCTGCGGCGGGTGGTGCAGCGTCGTCGGAAGCAGGGGCAGAAAGTGGGGCTGATCAAGGTCAAGGTTTTCCGGCCCTTCCCGCGAGCGGAAATGGTGCGGGCCATCGGTTCGGCCAAGCGGGTCGGGGTGCTGGATCGCAACCACTCGCCCGGCTCAGGCGGCATTTTCTGGGGTGAGATTGCCGCCAGCTTGCGCCAGCGACCGGACGTCCTGTTGCAGGATTACCTGGTGGGGCTGGGCGGCGGAGATGTGACGCCCGAGCTGATCGACGAGATCTTCGACGACCTGGCCGCCCGGCAGGTCGCGGAAGAGCCGATCTGGAAAGAGGTGCCGGCATGACCACTGCGGCCGTCCCGCAACACCTGCAACGTGCGGAGGGCATTCTTCGGCCCGGGAACACGAATTGCGCCGGATGCGGAATGTCCATCGGCCTGCAATGGCTGGAACAGGCTCTGGAGGGCGAGCGTCCCACGCTGTGCATTCCGGCTTGCTGCGGGATCGTCACCGCCGGATCGTTTCCAACCAGCGCCTATGGGGTGCCGACCGTAGCTACCACCTTTGCCAGCGTTGCGGCGGTGGCCAGCGGAGTGGCCACCGTTTACGCTTTGAACCACGAGCCCAAGCTGACGGTCTGCTGGGCCGGCGACGGGGGCACGTACGACATTGGGATCGCCACCATCTCGGCCGCCGCCGAGCGCAATGAGGACATCCTCTATGTCTGCTACGACAACGAGATTTACGGCAACACCGGCGGCCAGCGCAGCAGCGCCACACCACTGGGCGTCAAGACCAGCACCACTTCCACCGGAAAGGCCGAGCCCAAAAAGGACATTATGGCCATCATGGCCGCCCACCGCGTCCCCTACGCCGCGACTCTCTCGCTGGCCCATCGGGACGATTTCGTGCGTAAGGTGCGAACCGCCCGCAAGATGAAGGGCTTCCGCTTCCTGCTGATGCTGTCCCCCTGCCCGACGGGCTGGAAGTCAGAGCCGGAGGAGAGCATCGACCTGATTCTGACGGCGGTCCGCTGCGGCCTGTTCCCCCTCTACGAGGTCTTCGAGGGCCGGCGGTACCGCATCAACGTTCGGCCGGACGGCACTCCTCTGGAGAATTATATCTCACGCCAGAAACGCTACCGGGCCGACTTGGTCGATCTGGAGCTGCTCAAGGCCGGGATCAACGCCCAGTGGGCCTACCTGGAGGCCATGGCGCGCACCTTCCCGGCCGAGGAGCCTGAATAGGTTAAGACCGGGCCCCCGCCCACGGGTGTGCTCCTGGTTGCCCGGATCAGCGGCACCAAGCGGAATGCGCAGTACCAGCGGACGCACCGCTGCGGCCGCGCTGGCGATCCAGGCACGGCGGGATCGGTCTACCGATCTTTCCCGCGCGCCGCTGCGCCGCTGTACAACAGATGAGCAGCCTCACTTTGGTTTTCGTTGCCCTTGGGCTGGCGATGGACGCCTTGGCGGTGGCCGTTGCCGTCAGCACCATGCTGCCCAGGGTCTCGGTGAGACAGATCTTTCGTCTGGGTTTTCATTTCGGGCTGTTTCAGGCGCTGATGCCGGTGCTGGGGTGGCTGGCCGGGCGAAGCCTGAGCAACCTGATCGCTCAATGGGACCACTGGGTAGCCTTCGGCCTGCTGGCATTTGTCGGCGGGAAGGCGGTTCGGGCCGGGTTGCGCGGCCCGAGCGAGCCGCAGACGGGCGCCGACCCGACGCGTGGTGTCAGTCTGCTGGTGCTGTGTGTGGCCACCAGCCTGGATGCCCTGGCCGTCGGACTGAGCTTCGCCATGCTGAAGGTGCGGATCTGGTACCCTAGTGTGCTAATTGGCTGCGTTACTGCGGTCCTCACTGTCACTGGCATGCTGCTGGGAAGCCGCCTGGGGGCTCATTTCGGCCGGCGAACCGAGGTTGTTGGCGGCCTGATCCTGATCGTAATCGGCGTCAAGATCCTGGCGGAACACCTGTTGTGAGGCCGACCACGCGGGGCCGCCAACGCGGGTCCCCGGTGACCGTTTGACTTTGAAGCTTTTGTGGTCCTAAAACCGGTTGCGGGTCCAGCCGGGTGCGTGTGGTGAGGTGATCGGTTTGGCCGGGCTGGCTGGGGCTGCCCAGGGCGGAAGGTCTTGTTGGAAGGAGAACGCCACATGAGGCTGTTGAAGCGTTTGGCGGTCTATGCGGTGGTTGCCTGGGCGGCCCTAGGGGGGGCATCGCCGGCCTGGAGCTACGAAATCGTCGCCTGGGGACGAAACAACGAAGGGCAGGCCAACGTCCCGGGTGGCGACGATTTCGTCGCCCTAGGCGCCGGTGGATACCATAGCCTGGCCATCAAGTCTGACGGCACGCTTCTGGCCTGGGGGCTGAATGACTCGGGCCAGTGCGCGGTGCCGCCGGGGATGTACGCGGCGGCGGCGGGCGGCAGCTCGCACACGGTGGCCCTGAAACTGGACGGATCACTTTCGGCCTGGGGGAGCAACAACTACGGCCAGTGCAACGTGCCGGCGGGAAGCACCTACGTAAGCGTGGCCTCCGGACGGTTTCATAGCCTGGCCCTCAGGTCCGATCATTCGCTTCGCGGGTGGGGTCGGAACGACTACGGGCAGGCGACAGTTCCGGCCGGCAATGATTTCGCGGCAATTGCCGGCGGGGCCAACTGGAGCCTGGCTCTCAGGCTCGACGGATCTTTGGCGGCCTGGGGCTACGACGGCAGCGGGCAGGTCTCCAACTTGCCCACCACGAACGATTTCATCGCGATTGCCGCCGGCGCCAACCACGGGCTGGCTCTGCGAAGCGACGGCTCGCTCGCCGCCTGGGGTGCCAACGGTTCCGGTCAGTGCAACGTGCCACCGGGCGACGACTTTCAGGCGGTCGCCACTTTCGGCGATTACAGTCTGGCGCTGCGGCTGGACGGAACGCTGATCGGCTGGGGAGCCAACGATCAGGGCCAGATCAATGTTCCCGCGGGCAGCAACTTCGTGGCCATCGCCGGCGGGTTCTTCCATGGCCTGGCGCTGGTGCCCGAGCCCTCCGGCCTCGGCCTGACCAACCTCGCTTTGGCTGCCTTGGGCCGGCGGAATCGTTGGCGGACGGGAAAACGGCTTATCGCAGTGCCCCTACCGTGATGGGGCTGCCACCCGTGTTGGGCAGGGTTGAGGCCGGTCCCACCTGCTATCGGGAGGCCGCGAGGCTCCCAAAGGCCCGTGGCGGTCATCGCCACCATGTCAAAATAAGGGGCCGCTGAGCCTGTTGACAGGAGGGGAGAGGGGAAGCTAAAAGACTGTTTTCCGACCAGGCCGCGGGTCGGAAAGTTCTGCCTGCCCGCACGGGGCGAGCGGCGATTGGCCGCAGTGGGCCGCCGATATCGCGGACGGCGGTTCAGGCCTCCGGGCAGGTCCGCAGCCGCGCTTGTCGGTAGAGTCGCGACACTTGGGCATCGGAACCCGGTTGATCGACCGACCCGTTACCCGGTGGTGTAAACGGTAACACACCAGGTTTTGGTCCTGGCATTCCTGGTTCGAGTCCAGGCCGGGTAGCTTTTACAGGCAGCAGAAGAGTGGCATGACTGGTTTGCGGGTTTTCGCCGGACGCAGCAATCAGGCCCTAGCCGAGCAGATCTGCGAGTACCTGGGCTGTCCGCTGGGGCGGGTTCTGCTGGACGACTTCCCGGACGGCGAGACTTCGCTCAAGTTGCTGGACGACGTTCGCGGCAGCGACGCCTTCATCGTGCAGTCCACCTGTCCCCCCGCCAACAACCACCTGGTCGAGCTGCTGGTCTTCATCGACTGTGTGAAGCGGGCGTCGGCCAAGCGGATCACGGCGGTGATTCCGTACTTCGGATACGCCCGGCAGGACCGCAAGGACGAGGGCCGGGTGCCGATCACGGCCAAGCTGGTTGCGAACCTCCTGACGACCGCGGGTGCGGATCGGGTGTTGACGTTGGATCTGCACGCGGCCCAGATTCAGGGTTTCTTCGACATTCCGGCCGACAACCTTTCGGCCGAGCCGGTCTTCTCGGCCTACATTGCCTCGCTGGAGCTTGGTCCGCTGACGCTGGTCAGCCCGGACGTGGGGAACGTCAAGCGGGCCAGGGTGTACGCCAATCGTCTGGGCGGCGAGCTGGCGATCATCGACAAGCGGCGGGTCAGCGGGAGCGAGACCCGGACCATGGCAATCATCGGGGACGTGAGGGACAAGACGGTCCTGATGGTGGACGACATCATCGCCACGGCCGGCACGCTGGTGCAGGCCAGCGAGGTGGTGCGGCGGGCGGGGGCCCGCAAGATCATTGCCGCCGCCACGCACGGCGTGCTCTGCGGTCCGGCAATCGAGCGTCTGGCGGCCGCCCCCATCGATCACCTGGCCATTACGGACACCATTCCGATCCCGCCGGCGGTCCGGGCCCGGCTGCCTAATCTGACGGTGCTTTCGGTCAGCGAGCTGATGGGCGAAGCCATCCGGCGGATTCATCGGAATGAATCGGTGAGCAGCTTGTTCATGAAGTAGAAGCCCCAGATCCGGGGCACAGCCCGGACGGAGCAGAACTATGGAAATCCCGGTCATCCAAGGTCAACCCCGACAGCGTCAGGGCCATCATGGCAACCAGCGGCTCAGGCGGCAAGGTCTGATCCCAGCCGTAATCTACGGACACAAGCAGGCCAATGAGCTGGTCGCGCTGTCGCTGCACGACACGCAACTCGCGCTCCAGCACATGCAGCACGTGATCCGGCTGAAGATCGACGGTCGCGAGGAGCAGTTGCTCATCAAGGATGTGCAGTACGATCATCTGCAACATCTGCCGATTCACGTGGACTTGATGCGGGTGGATGTCAGCGAGCGGGTGCGGGTGAAGGTGCCGCTGGAGCTGCGCGGTCGGCCGCGCGGCACGCTGGAGGGCGGGACGCTGGTCTCAATGCTCACCGAGCTGGAGGTGGAGTGCGTGCTGATGGCGATTCCAGAGAGGATCTGGGTGAAGGTCGATCATCTGGGGCTGAACGAATCGCTGCATGTCCGCGACATTCCCGCCCCGGCCAACGTGAAAATCCTCAACCCGCCGGAGGAAATCGTGGCGGTGGTGCATCCGCCGCGCGGCACCACCGCCGCCGAGCTGGAGGCCGCCCCGACCGGGGAGGCCGCTGAACCCGAGGTGATCGGCAAGGGCCCCAAGGAGGAGGCCGAGGGTGAAGGCGGAGAGTAGCCGTGAAGCTAGTGGTGGGGCTGGGAAACCCCGGCCCGCGCTATGCCGAGTCGCGTCACAACATCGGCTTCCAGGTGGTGGACGAGCTGGCCCGGCGCTGGGCGGTCGGCGTAGCCCGTTACGACCGCGACTTCCAGGGCTTGGTCGTCCGGACCACCGCCTGCGGGCAGGAGGTCCTGCTGCTCAAGCCGACCACTTTTGTGAACCTGAGCGGGCGGAGCGTGGCGGCGGTCCGCGGGTTTTACAAACTGGCGCTGCCGGACCTGCTGGTGGTGTACGACGATCTGGACCTGCCGGTCGGGCAATTGCGGCTGCGGGCGGGCGGTTCCGCGGGCGGGCATAAGGGCATGGAGGACATAATCCGTCAGCTCGCGTCCGATCAGATCCCCCGGCTGCGGATCGGGATCGGGAAGGTGTGCCCGCAGGCCACGGTGGAGTATGTGCTCAGCCGGTTCGAGCCGGAGGAGCGTCCGATCGTGGCAGCCGCTCTGGGCCGGGCGGCCGACGCGGTGGAATGCTGGCTGAGCCGCGGTCTGGAACCGGCCATGAACCAGTTCAACCGCCGGGCGAACGGCGGGCCGGAAGAGCGGTCGCCTCAGGGCGACCGGCCGTCGAAAGGAGACTGATTTTGAGGCGTTATGAAGCGATGTTCCTGTTTGACCCGGCGGCTGCCCGGGACTGGTCGGTCATTGAAGGCGAGGTGCGCCGCCTCTGCGACCGGGTCGGGGCTGAGCTGCTGGTGTGCGTGAAGTTCGACGAGCGGAAACTGGCATACGAGATTGCCAAACGGCGACGCGGGACCTACGTCCTGACCTACTTCGACGCCCCGCCGCAGCGGATCCCGGACCTGGAGCGGGATGTCCGCCTCAGCGAACTGGTCCTGCGGGCCCTGATTTTGCGGGCCGACAACCTGACCGAGGAGCGGCTGGCCGAGTTGCGAGCGCATCCGCCTCAGGTTCCGCTGGCTCCCTCCGGAGGCGAAGGGCGTCGGCACGAGGAGGAGCGTCGGGCCGCAGAGCCGCCCGCAGCCGGGGGCGAATCGCCGGCTCTGACGGAGGGTCAGGACCAGACGGCGGCCGTCGGGACCGCGGAGGTGCCGGAGAGGTTCGAGCTTCCGGCGGACGACGAGTAACTGCGTCGAACCGTCTGGCGGCAGTCGGATGTCGGAGTGTGGGCAAGCCGCGGATGTGCCGGCGGGTGCCTCGCCGGCCGCAAGCAGGGTAGCAACATGGCAAGCTACAATCGAGTAATACTGCTGGGGAACCTTACTCGCGACCCGCAGTTGCGCTACCTGCCCAGCAACATGGCGGTGTGCGAATTCGGGCTGGCCACCAACCGTCGCTGGAGGGACCGCGACGGGAATCAGAAGGAGGAAGTGTGTTTCGTGGACGTGGAGGCCTTTGGCCGGCAGGCCGAGACCATCAATCAGTACATGGGCAAAGGGCGGCCCATCCTGATCGAGGGGCATCTCCGCCTGGACAGTTGGACCGGCCAGGATGGCCAGAAGCGTTCCAGGCTGCGCGTGGTGGTGGACAGTTTCCAGTTTGTCGGCGGACGGGTGGAGCAGTCCGGCGGGTCCGCGGAGCGCGGCCCGGGTCGCGAGGAGCACCCCGCCCCGGAGGCTCCGGGGCGCCCCGGGCCGGAACCGGAGGATCTTCCGCCGGCCGGTGATGATATCCCGTTCTAGTATTCAGTGACCGTGCACCACCCGGCCGCCCAGGGTTGGCGATTAGTTTGAGATCAGGAGTCGAATGTGATTTCCAAGACCGTGGCCAAACAGAAAGCCCGCAAAAAGAAGGCCCGTCGGGCGGCGGAGGCGACTCGCCTGCGGACTCCGCGACTGAAGCCCGACGAGATTGATTACAAGGACGTCGCGTTGCTTCAGCGTCTGACCAGTGCGCAGGGCAAGCTCTTTTCGCGTAAGCGAAGCGGGCTGGACGCGGAGTGCCAGCGCAAGGTGGCCCTGGCCCTGAAGCGGGCCCGTTACCTGGCGCTGATGCCGTACGTGACCTGACCGGTCGGCGGGAGCGCCGCGGCGAGGTTGGGAGCCTGGACGCCGGCGACTGCGTCCGGCTGGGCGGTCCGAGGCCGCCGGTGCAATTGGATGGAGCACTGTTTAGGTCGCTGCTAAAGGGAGAGATTCCGGTGCGGGTGTTATTACTTGAGGATGTGCGAAAGCTGGGGCATTTGGGCGATGTGGTGGATGTCGCCCCCGGGTACGCTCGCAACTACCTGTTGCCTCAGCGGTTGGCTACTGAGCCGACCGAGGCGAACCTGAAGGCCATCGAAGAGCGCCGCCGGGCCGCGGCCGCCGAGCGGGCCCGGCGGCTGAAGGAATACACCGAACTGGCCGAGCGGCTGCGCGGCCTGGAACTCACCATTCAGGCGGCGGCCAACCCGGAGGGCACGCTGTACGGGTCGGTGACAGCCAAGGACATTGCCGCGGCGCTTCAGGCGCGGGGCTTTCCGGTTGTGGCGGAGAACGTTATTCTGCCGGCACCGATCCGGACTCTGGATGTCCGGATGATCACGCTCGAATTCGCCGACGATCTCAAGGTGGAGATCAAGCTGTGGGTTGAGCGTGAAGGAGGCGCAGCCGATGGCCACGATGCCCGCTCCGCCGCCGACGTCCAATCTGCCGACTCCGCGAGCGACGCCTAGCCCCAGCCCGGCCCTGGAACGGCTCCTGCCCCAGGATCTGGAGGCCGAACGGGCAGTTCTGGGCTCGATGCTGTTGGAACGGGAGGCGATCGGGGAGGTGATCGGGGTTCTCCGCGAGGCCGGCTCGCAGGCCTTCAAGCTCGAGAAGCATCAGCAGCTTTATGACGTACTGGTCAAGTTCTACGTGGAGGACCGGCCGCTTGACGGGGTGGTAATTAAGGATGAGCTGGTCCGACTGGGCCTGTGGGAGAAGCTGGGCAAGTTCGAGTTTCTGGCCGGGCTGATCAGTTCGGTGCCCTCGGCGCTGCGGGCCGCCCATTATGCCGGGATCGTCTATGAGAAGTATCTGCTGCGGCAACTGGTGGCCGCGGCCCATCGGGTCACCGAGCGGGCCTTGGACAACGACCAGCCGGCCCGGGAAGTCCTGGATTATGCCGAGAAAGAGATATTCGACGTCACCGAGCGGCGGGTCACCGGGCAGGCCCAGCCGCTGCACGAGCTGGTGGAGGAGGCTTTCAAGACCATCGAGCGGCGTGGCAAGGACGCCCTGACCGGAGAACCGACCGGGTTCTGCGAACTGGATGAGCTGACTTGCGGCTGGCAGCCGGGCGAACTGATCATCATTGCCGGCCGACCTTCGATGGGCAAGACCGCGCTGGGGCTGAACATGGCCGAGCACCTGGCGATCGTCGAGCATCGGCCTACCCTGTTCTTCTCGCTGGAAATGAGCCGCCAGCAGGTCGCTCAGCGGATTCTGTGCAGCCGGGCCCGGGTGAACTCGCATACGCTCCGTCGTGGCCGACACAGCAGCCAGGACCTGGAGCGGCTGAAGGCGGTGGCAGCCGAGCTGATCCATGCTCCGCTGTTTGTGGACGATACCTCGGACCTGACCATTCTGGAGCTGCGGGCCCGGGCCCGGATGGCCCAGCGCCGGCACGATATTCGGGCCATTTTCGTAGACTACTTACAGCTCATGCGCGCCCCGGGCTGCGAGAATCGTCAGGTCGAGGTGGCGACCATCTCCCGCGGGCTGAAGGCACTGGCCAAGGACCTGAACGTCCCGGTGATCGCGATGGCCCAGCTCAACCGAAGTCCCGAGGACAAGGCCCGTCGCGGCAACCGGCCCCGGATGAGCGATTTGCGCGAGTCGGGAGCCATTGAGCAGGATGCCGACCTGGTGGCCCTGCTGCACCGCGAGGCATATTACAAGACTCCGCAGGCCCGGGTCCGGCTGGATGACGAGGACGAGGCTCCCACGGGCTATGAGGACCCGGAGGAGAACCTGGCCGAGCTGATCATCGCCAAGCAGCGCAACGGCCCGGTGGATACCATCCGGCTGCATTGGAACCGCACCTACACCCGGTTCGACAGTCACTTGCCGGCCACCGCTGCCCCCCGGTACATCCCGCCCGAGCCGGTGGACAGTCCTTTCTGAGGGGGGAGCCTTTGGGGGACTGTGGCTCGCCGATCCACGTCCGATAGAGGTCGTCGGGCAGGCTCCGTCAGGGCCGGCGCCCGCGCCGAATAGGCAACTTTTGACATGCCCCGGCCCGGATTTGTAGAATGACGATCAGCGGACGGCGGGAGCACTCGAGCGACGGTTTCAAGGGAATATCGCGGTGTCCCAGGTGCACAGTGCGATCCATATTCGCACTGGCCAGCAGCCGAGTGTCGAGTTGGTCGATGCCTGGCTGGAGCGGCATGCGATACCGGTAAGCGTGTTCGGCGACGTTTACCAGGCGTGCGTGCACCTGCTGAGATATCAGGATCGGCCGGCGGATCTGGTGTTGGTTGGGGCGGACTGGCTGGTCGACGATGAGCTGGACATCGTGCCGTACTTCCGGCAAACCTGGCCACAGGCCGGTTTGGTGGTATATGGTGAATCGCGCGAGTCCCTGCCGCCGGCGGGCCTGCCTCGGACGATCATCTGCTGCGGGGTGACCGCCCTTCGGCGACTGCTGACGGCTGGTCCCTCCGAGCTGTTGAGCAGCCTCGGGCGGAATGTGGGACCGGGCGGGCTGTCGAAGACCGCCGAACCGACACCTCCAGCCGCCGGAGCAAGTCGGTTCGGTTTTCCGGCGGTCAGGCCGGAGGCGGTCGGCTAGAAGGGAGGCGGGCCGGCACGCTGAGATCGATGGAAGGGAAAGTCGGCGATGGGAGGCGGCCCGCGGGTACTCACAGTCGGCCCGGCCACACTCGCTAGTGCAGTGGCCGCCGCAGTCCCGGGCTGCGAGTGCATTCCCGCCCCTACTCCGCTCAGCGGGCTGTGGGCGGTCGGGCAAGCGGATTTCGATGCGGCCGTGGTATCGCTGACGGCGGGACGGAGCATCCTGCCGGCCATCCGCAGTCTGCGCCAGTTGGCGCCCCAGGCGACGATCGTGGTGGTCTGTCCGCCACAACTGGAGCCGGACGCACGCCAAGCGCTCCAGGCCGGGGCTCATGAGTATCTTCTGGAACCGCTGCGGCCGGAAGAGCTGGCGGCCATTCTGCTTTCGACCCGAACCCGGTTGGCGGCCCCGAGCGAGTCGAAGTTGGCGGCGGCCGGCCCACCTGCGGCCCGGGCCGAGGCGATTGAACCCGTGCCGGCTGTCACGGCGGGTGCCGGCCAGCCCGCGCGCCGGTCGGCTCGGCTGACCGACCCGGCAGTCTTCGAGTTGCTTGCGCACCTGGGCGAGGGTTTACAGGCGACGCTGGACCGGCTGGCGGCCCTGCTGCGGGCCGAGTTCGGGTCCGAGAATGCGGCAGTCCGCATCAGCGAAGTGACGGCCTTCAGCGGGTCGCCCGGCCCGCCGGCGTTGGAACAGCGGATCCGACGGGAGAATCGGGTCATCGGCAGCATTGAGCTGGGGCCGCCGATGACCGGCACATACACCTCCCAGGATGCGGATCGCCTGGCGGAGTTCGCTCGGCTGGCTGAGATTCTGATCGCCAAGGAACGTCAGCAGCTCGAGCAGCAGGAGTTGATCTGGCGTGACGACCTCAGCGGCCTGCACAATCGACGTTACTTCGACGCCAAGCTGGATGAGTGGATTGAACAGGCCCGGGCCCGGTACTTATGGCTGACGGTCGTGCTGTTCGATATCGACAACTTCAAGAGCTATAACGATGCTTACGGCCACGAGACCGGCGACGCGCTGATTCGCGAGGTGGCGGAGCTGCTGCGGCTCTGCCAGCGGGAAACGGACGTGCTAGCTCGCTACGGCCTGGGCGACGAGTTCGCAGTCATTCTCAGACACCCCGACACTCCCGCCGGTCCGCAGCCGACGACCAATCGGCGGACGCCACGCTCCCAGCATCCCACCGACTTCATGGTGCTGGCCGGACGCTACTTGAGCGTCATTCGCAGCCACCCCTTCAAATGCCTGGGGCCCGACGCGCCCGGACCGGTGACCATGAGCGGGGGCCTGGCCTGCTACCCGTGGGACGGAACTACGCGGTCGGAGGTCATGCGCGCCGCCGACCAAGCCCTGCGAGCGGCCAAGCGGAGCGGCAAGAATCGGATCGTGCTTGCCGGATCACATCCGACGCGCTGAGCCGCGGCCGGCCACCCAGCCCCGCACCCTGGTTACTGCTGCCCTGGGGGAGCCGGTCGGCTCGCGGTGGGGCTGATGTCCTCCGGGCGCAGCGGGACGATCTGACTCGGCTGGGCCGCACCGCCCTCGGCGGCCTGCGGCGGCCGCGGCAGGACCATCTGGATCGGCACCACCAGTTTCTGATAGGCCGGGTCGGACGAATTGGTGGTGATCTCGATCTGCGGTTCGACACCTTCGGGGATCATGTCCCCGGGCGGCAGCACGACCGTGATCTGGAAGGTATCCAACTGGCCGGCAGTCGTCTGCTCCAGGGTCACTTTGATGGCCTCATGGCTGGCCTTGACGCCGGTGATCTGGATCGGATGGTCCGGCGAGTGGGACACGCGCAACACGCGTTTCATCTCGCTGACCGAGTTCTGTGGAAGGAAGAGTTTGGTCGGTCGGACGGACACCGGGGGCTGGACGAAGCCATAGACCGGGACCCGGATTTCGGGGATGAGCTGAAGATCGGTCAGCAGGACCACGTCGGCCTGGAAGCGGTCGACCTTGAGAGGCGGTCGGGTGACGGCGGTTACGGTGTATTTGGTGCCTGGCTCGAGTTCTTCGAGCTGCACGTCGAACCCGGAGAACTCCTGGCCTTCTTTGAGCTTCAAGTGGAACTTGTCTGTGTATTTGTTCACGATGGTCACGGTGCGCTTCTCGGCCGAACTCTGGTAGAGCTGGCCGAAAAGCAGACCCTCTTTGGGGTCCATTTCGTAGGCGGGCTTGACTTCGCCCAGCAGCTTGATGACCACGTTTGACTGGGTGGGGTCGTTGGTGACCAGGGTCACGGTCTGGTTGGCCTTGCCGACTCGCTTGGCCGCGTCGTACTTGATCTTCATGACGTCGGACGCGCCCGGCGCCAGCGGGCTCTTGGGCCGGGTCGGCACGGTGCATCCACAGGAGCTTTTCACGTCCAGGATTTCCAGCGGCGCATTGCCGACATTCTTGACCTCGATGACCTCTTCCAGCGGCTGGCCCTGCCAAGCTACGCCGAAGTTCCATTCCTGGCTGCTGAGCTGGATTCTCGGGGCCGCTGCGGGCTCGGTGGCCGAAGGTTCCTGCCCACTGACCATCCCGCAGATGGGCAGTACCGTCAAGATTGCTGCGTATGCTGTCCGTTTGAGCGTGGTCATGGTGGCTTATCTCCCGTCACGATCAATTGTCCGAGGCCCCTTCCTGCGGCCCCTTGATTGTTTCTTCCCAGGCCTTCTGATCGGTCGTTACCAGCACCTCGCACTTGGGGTGGTCCGGGACGCTGGTGTTGAAGACGATTTTCACGCCCTCCCGCGGGATGGCACTGGCCGGCGGCAGCGATACTCGGGCGCGGACCACCGCCCGCACGGGGGGAGTCAGCTTGCCCAACTCGCCCGGCGGCTCGGTCGCACCGTAGGACACCTTGATGTTCGGATCCGGGCACTCCACGCCGGTGATGCTGAAAGCTCCTGATCCATAGTAGTGGATATTCACCAGCCGCTCGGAAGGCCGGGCCAACTCCCTGGTCTTCAGATCCATATAGATCGCCGGCGGGCTGGCTTCGACCAGCGATAGAATCCGGACCGCCGCACTGAGCGTGAACCGCGGCTCGCGCTGGAGCCCGGTTGAGAATACCAGGTCGCCGCGGGTGGTGCCCGGCGGCATTGGACGGTTGGTGCGGCCCACGATGTCGTAGGTCAGGCCGGGCACCACCTCCTGGATTTCCACATCCAGCCCGGGCAGGCCATTGGATACCAGCCGCAATTGCATCGGCTCGGAGGTCTGATTCTCCAGTCGGGCCACCCCGCTTAAACCCGGTCCACGCTCCAGGGACCGGATGACCAGTCCACCCAGTGGTGTCCGTTTGATGGCCCGCCTAACGAAGCCGGAGACATTGAACTCCACCTTTGGTCGGAGCGGATCATTGCTTTCGATGATGACCTTCGAGCTGACGTGATCCTGCTTGCCGACGGTGTCGAACCGGATCAGCATTTCGGTGGTCTGGCCGGGGGGGATCAGGTCGCGGGCCGGCTGGGCGACCGTGCAACCGCAGGTGGAGCGGACCTGCTCGATCTTCAGGTCGGCACTGCCCTCATTCTTGATCATCAGGGTGAGTTTGGCGCTTTCCGGGTGCCACACCTCCCCGAAGTCCCACGAATCCTGGGACAGGACCAGGCGCGGCAGGCGTGGCTCCTGGGCCGGACCCGACCCGGACAGCCCCAGTATTACGCCACAAACGCAGGCCAGCCAAAGCATAGGCTTCATCCGATGTAGTATGCGTCGGTGGCCCTCGGGTTGCAACCGGTCGCCCCGGCCGGTGACCCAGGGGGCAGGAAGAGGAAAGTGGGCAGGCGCTGAAGAACCGGCCCCGGTCTCGGCCTCGGCGGCGAACCGCTCCCTGACGGCCGCGGCTGTGATCGAGCAGGGAGGGCTGCGATGGGACGGCGGGGCCTTTGTCGAGGTACGGGGCTAGCCGCCGCCCAGCATCTGGTTGTTCTGCCAGGCCCGGTATGCGCCGATCGCCGCCGGTCCGGCTACCACCACTGCGATTGCCGGGAAGATGAACAGGACCAGCGGAATCATCAGTTTGACTGCGGTCTTCTGCGCCTTTTCTTCCGCTTTCTGCCGGCGTTTGACCCGCATGGCGTCGGCCTGGTTTCGCAGGGCCCGGGCGATGCTGGTGCCGAACTTCTCGGCCTGAACGATCACCGAGACCAGACTGCGGACCTCCTCCAAGCCGGTGCGACGGGCCATGTTGTCCAGGGCCTCGTCGCGGCGCAGACCCATCTGGGTCTCCATGGTTGCGATCCGCAGCTCCTCGGACAAGGCCGGATGAACTGGAGCCATTTCGTCTCCCACCCGCTTCAAGGCTGCGTCCAGCCCCAGGCCGGCTTCCACCGAAACCACCAGCAGGTCCAGAGAGTCCGGCAGTCCGTTTCGGATCTTCTGTTTGCGGTCGCTGACGGCCAGCATCAGCCAGAGGTCGGGCAGCATCAGCCCAGCCCCGGCGCAGAAAGCCGCCAGGCCGGCCAGGGCCAGCAGCGACAAGTGGCCGGCCACGCCGCCGACCAGGCCGCAAACCAGGCCCAGCACCGCCAGAGCGGACTTGCTGGCCAGGAACGTGGTTTGGGCCTGCGGCCGGCGATAGCCGGCGCTGGCCAGCTTGAGCCGCAGGTTGGTCTGGGCTTCGTCCGAGGTAGGCATGACCAGCTTGGACAGGACCGGAGCGGCCTTGCGGACCAGCTCCGCGCTGGCGAACTCCTTGGCCCGGGCCTGGACCTCCGCCTGCTCGTCGGCGGCGTGTCGTCCGGTCAGTCGACGCTTGACCACCTCACGCTGCTCGAGTTTCTTGCGTGGCAGCAGACTGTACATGATCAGCCCGGCCGCCAGCAGAAACAGGATGATCAGGACCAGCAGGTTAGCGGTCATGGGGTGCTCCTGTACAACTGGGCAACTGCGGGTCCGGCCGGAACCAGGGCCGGTGGAAGTCGACTGGTTGGCGCGCCTGGGACCGCATGGCGTTTACACCTTGATGTTGACGATCTTCTTGATCAGGGCCCAGCCCAGCAGTTGCATGACCACCGCGACACCCAGCACGGTCTTGCCGGTCGGATCGGTGATCAGCAGGCCCGTGTAGTCGGGGTTGACCCACATGAGCACGAAGAAGACCAGCACAGGCAGTCCCAGCAGGACGTAACCTGAAAGGCGGCCCTCGGCGGTGAGGGCCCGGACCGTCCCGAACAGCTGGATGCGTTCGCGGATCACCGAGCTGATCTTGTCCAGCACTTCGGCCAGGTCTCCGCCGACCTGTCGCTGGATGAGTACCGCGGTGACGAAGAATCGGACGTCCAGCGCGTCGACCCGTTCGGCCATGTTTCGAAGGGCGTCTTCCAGTTTGAGGCCGAGGTTCTGCTCGTGGAATACGCGGCCGAACTCGGTCCCGGCCGGGTCGGGCAGTTCGCGGGCCACCAGTTGCATGGCGCTGGCCAGCGAGTTACCGGCCCGCAGGGCTTGACTGAGCAGCTCGAAGACGTCCGGCAACTGGTTGGTGAGCTTGGTGAGTCGTCGGTTGCGCCGCCAGTTCAGGTAGAGGATGGGGAGCAGGAAGACCGCCACCGGCAGGGCCAGCGCCACCGGCAGCGACACCTTCAGCACCAGCAGGAGGGCCAGCACCACGCTGGCGATGGCGGTGAGGTTGACCAGGGTCTGGGCCGCTGACCAGGGGAGGTTGGCCTGTTCGAGCGTGCGCTGGAGCCGGGCGGTGAATCTCAGCCGGGTGAAGGCCCGGGCCAGGGCGCCGGTGGCCTCCACGGTCTGCTTGCGGAAAGTCTCGAAATCGAGGCGTTCGTCGCGACGGCCGTGGGCACCGCCTCCCCGCAGACGGCTGACCACCCGCTTGCGCTGGGTGGTGCGCAAGTCGACGGTCACGTGGTATACGCCGTAAGCCAGGAGAACCGAGCCCAGCAGAGGCAGCGCGATCAGCCCGGCAAGCTGCAAGGCCGAACCGACGGCAATGGGCGGCAGAGTGTGGGTCATGGTTTCAGCACTCATCATCGACCAACAGATCGCGGGGTGAGAACCACTCGTTGTCGACCACCGCACCCGCGGCTTTCAGGCGGTCCAGAAAGCCGGGCCGGACGCCGGTGGAAACAATCCGGCCGTAGGCTTTACCTTCGCTGTTCACCCCGTCCTGCTCGAACTTGAAGATGTCCTGCATGGTGACCACGTCGCCTTCCATGCCCTGGACCTCGGTGACCGAGACGATCTTCCGGGCTCCGCCGGTGAGCCGGGCGGCCTGCACGATGAGGTTGATGGCGGAAGCGAACTGCTGCCGGATGGCCCGGGCGGGCAGTTCGAAGCCGGCCATCATGACCATGGTTTCGACCCGCTGGACGGCGTCCCGGGTGCTGTTGGCGTGGATGGTGGTCATCGAGCCCTCGTGCCCGGTGTTCATGGCCTGGAGCATATCCAGGGTCTCGCCGCCCCGGCATTCGCCCACCACGATCCGGTCGGGGCGCATCCGCAAGGCGTTGATTAGCAGGTCGCGGATGGTGATCCGTCCCTTGCCCTCGATGTTGGCCGGGCGGGTCTCCAGCCGGACCACGTGCGGCTGGCGAAGCTGAAGCTCAGCCGCGTCCTCGATGGTGACGATCCGCTCATCGTCCGGGATGAAGCTGGACAGGTTGTTGAGCAGCGTGGTCTTGCCTGAGCCGGTCCCGCCCAGAATCAGAATGTTCAGCCCGGCCACCACGCAGGCCCGCAGGAACTCGATGATTTCCGGCGGGCAGGATTTGAAGCGGAGGTAATCGTCCCAGGTGATGGGGTCTTTGCCGAACCGACGGATGGAGACCGCGGGCCCGTCGATGGCCAGGGGCGGGATGATGGCGTTGACCCGACTGCCATCCTTGAGGCGGGCGTCGACCATGGGGCAGACTTCGTCGCACCGCCGGCCCAGCGGGGAGACGATCTTGTCGATCACGTGCAGCAGGTGCCCGTTGTCCTTGAACTTCACGTCGGTCAGGATCAGCCGGCCGCCCTTCTCGACGTACACCCGGTCCGGCCCGGGGGGCTGCCCGCCCGAGTTCCCAGCCGGGGTCGGCCTTGGCGGACGAGCGGGCCCGCAAGTTCCAGGAGCTCAAGAGTGAGATTCACCGCAAGCTGGTTGAGCAACTGGACCTGACCAAGCTTTCGCAGGACGCCACCCAGGAAATGCGTGAACAGGTCCGCCAGCTTGTGGCCGCCCTGTGCGAGGAGTCGGATTC
>Ga0136652_1000394_pt1 | contig 21259 bp, 16 predicted proteins | sample ConPoolayeEmetaG_FD_94864 | JGI IMG/M metagenome (GOLD analysis project Ga0136652, IMG submission 94864) | Hot spring microbial mat communities from California, USA to study Microbial Dark Matter (Phase II) - Cone Pool mat layer E metaG... ...
ATTGGGCGGACCGGTGGTCGGGCGCGGCGTTGCTGGTGTCTGCTCACCCGATCGCGCTTCGTGGCCTCCACCCGGCTGACGCCTTCGAAGCGGCTCCCAAGTTGGTGGAGCCGGCAAGCCGGCCCGCGCCAGCGTCTGCCCCTCAACGGCAGCCGCGAACTTCCACGGCTGAAACCGTCTTGGGCTGCGACTGAGGCGGTCCGGGGCAGGTTGTGATACGGCTTCGCTGGCGACGTTCCGCCCCGCCCGGTGGCTCCGCTGGATGCCTGGCCTAGAGCGTGCGGTGCGGAATGACTGTCCCGCAGCTTCGGGCGGCAGGCAGGGCACAGCATGACCTTCAGCATGTAAGTTTTGTCTCGATCCGGTCTCCGGCGGACAACGCGAGCGTCGTCGATCACGACGCGTGTTGGGCAGCGGGACGCTCGGCGGCCCGTGCACGCGACGCGGAAGGCCGCCATATGCTGTGTGAGCTTAAGTCCTTATACAGCCACGTGTTATCGTTTTTCTTGACTTGACAGCGCGTGCGCCGAGATTACACTTGTAATGTGTCCAAGCGCCGACGGACGGGCCGATTGGCGCGATTGGGTCAAAGGGCCACATATGGAGGTTCCAAACTATGAACAGCTTGGCAAGCCGGGTCTGCTGCTCAAGAAGTTAGGAGGCCATGTTACGAAACGCGCCGGTACGCTTCTAGGGACGGTAGATGGTACGGCTGGGCGGTTCTGTCTGCTGGTGCTGTTGTGCCTGGCGGTTTGCGTGGGCGCACGGCCCGACTGGGGCGCGGCCTGCGACGGGAGTTGCAGCGCACCCGCGGACAGCGACGATTGCGGCTTGTGCTGCAAGAACAACAACGAGTGCCAGAACTGTTGCGGCGCCAACTTCAAGAAGGGTACGCCGGCCTACAATTATTGTCACAGCTGCTGTTCGGTTATGCCGGAGATCGATCTCCAGGTAGGCGAGCCCACGCCGGCGCAGGGCGATTTCTAAGCGGCAGTCCCCAGTGAGCGAGGACGGTCGGGACGCGAAGCCCGAGCGAGCCGCGTCGATCACGGCGCCTGTTCGGCACGCGGAGCCTCGTGTTCGGCCGACCCGTGCCGCTCGCTCCGGCCGGCGAGCCGCGTTGCCGGACAGCAGTGTAGGCCGTTGGCTCGCGGAATACCGGCGCCTAGCGCGGGGCTGCTCAGGCCGTGTATCACTATCGGGTGCGGAGCCGATATCTTAAGGGCCGAGGAGGCGGCCATGCCTGGAACGTTGTTGGCTTTGCTGCTCCTAACTTCAAGTAGTGATCGGACGGTCACTCTGGATGCCAAGCACTGGTGGAATCCGGTGCCGATCCAGATTCCCGATGATCGAACCTACGTGGTTCTGCTCTTTTCTACGCAGCTTCAGGCGGACTGGCCGAAGATTATTGACTCGCTGCACAAGCTGGATAGCCGCCCCGATGTGGTGGTAATGGCGCTTTCGGCCGAGCCAAAGGCGCGGGTGGAGCCCTTCGTCGAGAAACACAAAATCCGATTCGCGGTCGGCGCAGGCGCCACCCTGCATCGGCGGCTGGGAATCTGGCATTGGCCCAAGCTGCTGATCTGGCGTTCCAGTCCGGGGCGGGCCAGCAGCTTGGACTGCCCGGTTCAGGAACTTACGGTCGAAGGGTTGAGGGAGCTGGAGCGGGCCCTGGAAGCGCAGACGAGTCAACCGTCGGACTCGAAGAGCCCCCCGACCACCCAGCCGACGGGTTCGGCCGTGCCGCCTGCCGAGTTGAACGCCCTGCGCCGACAAGCGTTGCAAGCCGACGACTTTGCTGATCGGGTGCGAGCGCTACGTCGGTTGCGTGAGATGCTCCCGCCCGAACCATTCCTGGCGATCTGCGACGAAATGCTGGCCGGCGACCCGCCGCCGTCCTCGAGTTATCCGCCGAGTTACTACAGGCGCATCGAGTACGAGCGTCAGCTTGGTGACCCCTCGGTACGCGAGAAGCGCCCTTTTTTCTGTCCGTCGGAACAGGTTCTCTTCGGGACGCAGCCCATGGGAGCAGTGGACCGCGTAGCGGTCGAATTGCGGGCTGCGGCGTATGAGGATATGCCGCCGGAGGCGCTGCTGGCGGAGTATATGCGGTGCCTGGAGGAGCCCGACTCCCCGGTCAGTCTGATGCTCCGGGTGCGCCTACAGGAGCCGCTGGAGAAGCTGGCGAACACGCACAAGGCACTGCTCCGAGATATTTCGCTTGAGCTGTTCACGCTGGAGCCCGACCCAGCTTTGCGATCGGCCTGCGTACTTCACTTGATGCTCGCGTGCCCGCCCGGCGATATCGACACTGCGCGGCATGTGGAGCAGTTCCTCGAGGCCGAGGCCGACCGGATAAATGTGCGCCCGGTAATCCGGTATGTATTGGAATACCTATACACTGGAGTCGATTAGCGCCCGGGGCGTCACTCCGCCCGGCCCTACGACTCTGAGGGTCTGGCCAGTCGGTCGAGTTCGGGAGTCTCCTCGCGTGCTCCATGCCCCCGGGCGCTCGCTCTTTTCGCGCCCAAGGTAGCACCGTCACCAAGCGCGCCGCACCGGCCGGAACTCGACCCCCACCACGCAGGTACCGTCCTGATCCGGCCGCCGCCGGACAACGCGAGCATCGCGGGCCAGCCACCAGTTCCGACCCGGCCCGAGTTCTACCTCTAGTGACAGCAGCGAGCCGAGCTGCATCGCCCGGCGGACCGGCATCCGCAGGCCGGCTCCGGCCGGGGAGAGATCCACCAGCTCGCAGTGCCCGCTGTGCGGGCCGGAATGCCAGCGCACCGGCTCCCGGACCGGCACACGCACCTGACGACGACGATCCCAATAACGTGTCAGCATCTACCACCCCTTGCTGACAACGTCGGTCAGGCGCCGCCGGTCGTTGACTCCGACCGCCGATGATAAAACTCGCCGTCGTTGGCATCCTGATTCCGGTATGGGTTGGCAATTCCCGCCGGCGACCGCCTTTTTCGTGGAAGGAAGCACTGTCGCAACGGAAACTGGAGATGCCAGCCAGGTGTGGTCACCCCATAAGCTACCGTCCGCGGCCGGTTATCCGCCAGCTCGGTCCGATAGGACGTCGGTCATGGTGTACAATCCCGGTGGGCGTCCCTGGAGCCACCGAGCGGCGCGCAACGCGCCGGCCGCGAAAGTTTGGCGTGAAAAAGCCCGGTGCCGCAAGGTGAGCGATTCGGCCGGCGAGCTGAAATGCACCTCATGTTCCCCGACGAACCCTCCCATGCGCAGGGCGTGCACGCCGATCTGACCCGCTGGACGGGGTCCGCACCGACCGCTCCGGCCATGCACCGCGACCTGGTCGATGTCCTGGCCGCGAGCCCGGCCGACCGCCTCCAGCAAGGCTCGCGCGGTTCCGCTGGGCGCGTCGACTTTGTCGCGGTGGTGGGTCTCGCAGATTTCCACATCCCAGGTGTCGTCGAGCCTGGCGGCCAGTTCGGCCGTTGTCGCCAGCATCAGATTTACGCCGACGCTCATGTTCGGCGACCAGAGGACCGGTATTCGCTCGGCAGCCGACCGCAGCGTGGCCTGCTGGGTCTGGTCCAGTCCGGTGGTACCGCTTACCAGCGGCACGTCGTGGCTGGCACACCAATTGGCCCAAGTCTGACATCCCGCCGGGGTAGTGAACTCGATCAATGCGTCGCAAGGCACGGGCACGTCCGTTCCGACCGGAACGCCCAGCGGGGTGGACCCCACCATCTGGCCGGCATCCTGGCCCAGGCATGGATCGCCAGGCACTGTGACGGCAGCAACGACCGCCAGGGTCGGATCGCGGTCGGCCAGTTCGATCAGTGCTCGTCCCATCCGCCCGGTGCAGCCGACGATAGCCAGGCGTAGCGGGGTCATAAGAGGGTCTCCAGCAGCTCTTTCATCTTGTCCACGGTGTGCGATTCGCCCCGGGCCGCGGCGACGTCGATACCCTTACGCAGCGTTGCCGCGGCGGCCCGGGGCTGGCCGAGTTTGATCTGAGCGCGCGCCTTCTGGAAGTACGCGGCTGAGTAGTGGGGGTCGATCGTCAGGGTGCGGTCGAAGGCGGCCTCCGCTTCCGCCCAGCGCTTGAGTTGCATGCATTCCAGGCCGACGGCGTAACGGGCCAGCGGGTCCTCGGGCTGCGCGTCTGCCAGTTTCTGCAACTGCTCCAACCGTGACACGGGCGGTTGCTCACTGCCGATCGCCCGGCTACCTGGCGTCGGGTCCCTCTACACCGACCGCAGAGGTCGGAGGCGGCCCGGGCGGTACGTCGCGGGCATCCGGTCGGCGGCGCGGTGCTCAGCAGGCGGTCGGCCGCCAAGAAGGGGCGATCGGTCCGACGATTTCGCTCTCAGCATCAAGGGCTCTGCTGACCCCGGCGCTTTTCGTCCGGTCTGTGCTCAATGTTCAGGCACGCCGATTCAAAACCTGCGGGCCTTGGCACCCAGGAAGTTGTAGCCTCCGCCGCTGTTCCAGTACTCCTTGCCCAGCTCCAGGATACGCCGCACCAAGTCCTGGGCTTGCTGCTCGGTAGCGAATCCTTCGATCGCCACCAGCTCGAGGTCGCCGGCGCCGACCCGGATCACGCACGGTACTCCCCGGGATTGAAGGAAGTCTCGGGCGGCCTCGGCCGCGGACTGAGCCCGCTTGGGAAAATGCTGCACCACTACGTAGTAGGAATTGACGGAGAAGCTGGCAGGCTCGGGCTGCACCGACGGCGCGGGCACCGGCTCCGCGGGCTGCGGCTTGATGGCCGCGGAGGGTTCGACCACGGGGCCGGCGGGCGTGACTATCGGACCTCCGGCGCGGCCCTGGGCGGGGACCGGTGGGGCCGCGGCAGGCGGGGTCTGACTGACTGCCGGGGCGGCCCACAGCTTCTCCAGGTCGGAGTCAGGGGCTGAACCGGATGCGGATTGGACACTCCTGCGACCGGCCTGGTAAGCGAGTACCAACAGCACGACCACCAGGGCCGCGATAGCCGTGCAGTGCAACCATCCCAGCGTCAGATGGACCCGCCCCCCCTGGACCGACAGGACCGGCAGCCGCCCGGCCGGACTAGCCGGCAAGCCGGTCGGGTACGGGCCGCTGGCTGCCCGCGAAGAGGACGCGCCACCGGGCGAAACGCTCGGAGGCGAGGGGCGTTGAGCGATCCCTCGGTTTCGGGCCCGCTGAGTGCGAGCCACCACCTCGAACAACACGGGCCGACTCTTCCGCGCCGCCACGACCGGCCTCCGCTGCCCGCGACCGCGATGCTGCTCTGGGACGACGGGGCAGCATAGCATTGTAGATTGTTCGCCCCCGGGCACAACCGCCGCTTGCCAAACTCGGTCCGGCCCGCGCAAATAGCGGCGGGCAGCGGGGCGCGGTCGCTGCGAAGACCGGGTCACACCCCACCAAACGCGGAGTCGGTCATGAAGATCGGAGTGGTGACTTTCACCGACGGGCGGGCACGAGTCGCCAAGGCGACCGAGAAGGACTGCCGGACATTTCAGGAGCGGCTGGTCGGGTTCCTGCGCAGCAAGAAGCATGACGTGGTCGCGGCCCGGAAGATCGTCTGGAATTATGAGACGGCCCGGAGCGAAGCCCGACGGATCGCGCTGGCCTACCCAGACGTGGTGGTGTTCAACTTTTGCGTCTGGTCTTTTCCGGACCTGACCGCGCAGGTGGCCAACCTGATCCCCGAGGTGCCGATCTTGCAGGTCGGCAACATTCTGCCGGCTCATCCGGGCTGGGTGGCCTTCTTCGCTTCCGCGGGCACCTTGGAGGAGATCGACCGGCCGTTCGGACGCGTGCTAGGCGACATCCGCAAGCCGGAAGTGCAGCGCCAGGTTGACAGCTTCCTGCGACTGCACGACCCGGATCAGCGGGCCCGGGGCGAGCGGGCCGCGACCCTGCTGCACGGCCAGCGCTACGGTCAGTTCGACGGGCCGTCCATGGGGATGTACACCGGTCACATTGATCCGTCGCAGTGGATGCAGCAGTTCGGAGTGCACGTTTACCACCGAGGTCAACTGCATCTGTGGCAGATGGCCGGGCGGATCGCGGCTGACCGGGTTCAGGCCGGGCTGGACTGGCTGGAAAAGCATTGTGCCCAGATCCATTGGGATGCCCGCAAGCTGACCCCCGGTCTGGAGGGCACGCTGGCCCGGCAGGTGCGCATGTATCTGGCCATCAAGGACTTCTGCCGGCAGGAAGGGATCGATTTCTGCGGGCTGACCGGGCAGCTCGACCTGACCGAGTGGCCCGAGCTGTGCGTGACCGACGTGCAGGAGGCCCTGCTGAATGACACCGCCGACTGGGAGCAACCCGAGAAGAAGCCGCTGATCTGCGCGACCGAATGCGACAGCAACGGGGCCCTGACCATGCAACTTATGCACCATCTGACTGGAACGCCGGTCCTGTTTGCCGACCTGCGGCACTACCACCAGAAGGAAGATTTGTACGATCTGGTCAACAGCGGTCAGCATGCTCCCTGGTTCGCGAGGCGATCGGCGGATTTCCGCCAGAATTGGCGGCAGGTGCACCTCCGGCCGGCCTCGGACTTTTACTTTCGGGCAGGGGGCGGGAGCGTGCAGTTCTATGCCGCCCCCGCCCGCAAGGTGACTTTTGGGCGGATAGTTCGGCGGGGGGGGCGTTTTGTGATGCACATTTTCACCGGGAGCTTCGTGGCATTGCCGACGGTCCGCCAGGAGAAGCTGGCCCGGCAGACGACCTACGAGTGGCCGCACGCTTTCGCGCGGTTTGATCTGCCGCTGGCCAGCTTACGGGACCATTACAGCAGCAATCACATTCATGCGATCATCGGCGACCACGTGGCCGCATTGGTCGCAGCCTGCGAGTTCCTGGGGATCCAGCCGGTGGTGCTCTCATGACCGCGGATGCGTCGGGCCCGAAGGTCAGCGGCCGCGGCCCAGTGGCCAACTGGCTCACCCTTTGATGACCCCGATCGGTCGCATTCGGGCGACCCTGCGACTGATGCCGGAGGCGTGCACCGCTTCGGTGACCTGGCTCACGTCCTTATAGGCCGCGGGCTGCTCCTCGGCCAGACCGGTGCGGCCCCGGGCCCGGGCGACCACCCCGCGCTCGAGCAGTTCCTGGTTGATGGATCGGCCCTTGGCGGCTCGAATGGCGGCCCCGCGGGAGAGCAGTCGCCCGGCTCCATGGCAACAACTGCCGAAGGTCTGCTCCATGGCGGCCGGCTGGCCGACCAGCACCCAGCTCGAACGGCCCATGTCGCCGGGTACCAGCACGGGCTGGCCCACGCTGCGGTAGGGTTGCGGGACCTCCCGGTGCCCGGCCGGGAAGGCCCGGGTGGCACCCTTGCGGTGCACGCACAGAGTGCGGAGCTTGCCATCGACCTCATACTGCTCGAACTTGGCTATGTTATGGGCCACGTCATACACCAGTCGCATCCCCAGGTTCTCGGCGGTTCGACCGAAGAACCTGGCGAACACTTCCCGGGTCAGGTGGGTGAGGATCTGGCGGTTAGCCCAGGCGAAGTTGGCGGCGGCCTGCATGGCGCCCAGGTAGCGCTGGCCTTCCTTGGATTCGACCGGAGCGCAGACCAGTTGCCGATCGGGCAGATCAATGCCGTACTTGCTCGGCACGTCCCGCAGCTCGCGGATGGCATCTTCGCAGACCTGGTAACCCAGGCCGCGTGAGCCGGAGTGGATCATGAGGGTGACTTGGCCGAGGGCGAGGCCGAAGGCCGCGGCGGCGACCGGGTCGACGATCTCCTCGACCACCTGCACTTCGATGAAGTGGTTGCCGCTGCCCAGCGTGCCGCACTGATCCGCCCCCCGTTCCAGGGCCTGGTTGGAAACCAGTTCGGGTTTGGCCTGGGGGATGCACCCGCCGGCTTCGGTCAGTTCCAGGTCGGATGGCCAGCCGAAGCCCTGTTGGACGACGAAGCGGGAGCCCTCGGCCATTAGCCGCTGGAGTTCGGTCCGGTTGAACTTGATTTTTCCGCCGCGTCCCACCCCGCAGGGAATAGCTTCGAACAGGGCCCCGACCAGCTCCTTGATCCGCGGCTGCACGTCCGAGCCGGTCAGGTCGGTGCGGACCAGCCGCACGCCGCAGTTGATGTCGTAGCCCACTCCGCCGGGGCTGATGACCCCGCCTTGCTGGGGGTCGGTGGCGGCGACGCCGCCGATGCAGAAACCGTACCCCCAGTGGATGTCAGGCATGGCCAGCGAGTAGCCGACGATCCCGGGCAGGCACGCCACGTTTGCGACCTGCTCGGGTGCGTTATCCTGTCGGATGGCAGCAATCAGGGCCTGGTCCGCATAAATGATTCCGTCCACCCGCATCCCCGGTTTGTAGGACCTGGGGATTCTCCACCGACAAGGGTCGATCTGTTCCAGCGGGCCGGTGTAACCTTCTGCCATGTTCAACCTCACTTCCGGGCCTGAGCCGCAACGCCCACGGCAAAGCCCGTGCCGGTCTCAGATGTCCAGGATGCACGTCGCCTCATATCCGTCCGCGCGACGGCAGATGGCCAACTGATGATAGGTGACCGCCTTGACCTCGCGTTCCAGGACACTGGCGGCGAGGTCGACCGGTCGGGCCTGACCGCTGACCGCCAGGTGCTGCGGCGTAAACTGCCGCACCCGCAGGTCGGTTAGCCGACGGCGCTCCCGTTCGAAGAGCAACAGAATCTCCGCCAGGTAATCCCGCAGCAAAACCGCCGGGTCGTCGCCGGCCAGATCAAAGTCGCACACAGCCGCACTGTCGAGGGTGCGGAGCTGGCCGATGGCGGCATACAGAGCCTCAGTGGCGGGCGGAACCAGCTCAGGCAGCGAAGGGGCCCACACCCGGATTCCCAGGTCGGCCGTGTGATCGAAAAGCTCGTAGCCCGGACCGCCCATGCTCCACGCCGGCTCACCGGAGTCAAGATATTCTACGCCGCCGGCCGGGACACGACGACCGGCGCCTGGCCGCTTGGCTGGCGCCCAGCCTGGCCGGCCGGTTGCCGAGAGCAACCCTGCCGGCGGTCAGCAACCCATTCTCAGCCGCGGCCAGGCGCCCCGAACCTTCGCACACATTCCAGCAGGTAACTGTAGGCGGCCAGGGACACGGTCGGCGGGACTGAATGGTCGATGGTGTAAATGTAGCCCCCGCCACGGGCCGCCACCGAAACCTTGTCGGCCACCTCCTGCTCGATCTGGGCAAAATCGTTGCTGGCGGCCACGTCGGCGTTGATGTTTCCAATCAGACAAAGCCGGCTGCCATACTGGCGTTTGTACTCCCGAACGTCGTTGCCGGCCCGGACCTCCAGCGGGTGGATCGCGTCGCAGCCGGCCTCCAGCAACACCGGCAACAGCTCGCTCACGTTCCCATCGCAGTGAAACATGAACCGCATCCCGTTTCGATGCGCGAAGTCCGCCAGCCGCTGCCAGTGCGGCAAGACCAGCCGCCGGGCGGCCTGCGGCGAAAACAGCAGCCCGTTCCGGTAGCACAGGTCGCTCCAGAACCATACCGCGTCGAACTGATAGCCCTGGGCCAGCGTCATCGACAGCATCGCCAACAGGTAGTCGGTGTAGGTGGCAACCATATCTTCCACTAGCCCGGGGTCGCGAGCCAGGGTCCGCAGCCCGTGCTCGAAGCCCATCGTCAGATACAGCACGAACCACATCGGCTCCGCCGGAGTTATCGCCCGGAACTGGTCGGCCGCTAGCGCCACGCGGTACTCCGCCTCCGCTTGCGGCCGGTTGAACTTGTCGAGGCCGGGTCGGAGGCTGGGCTTGCGACGTTCCCAATCCGTCCGGCTCCGAATGCCCGGCTCAAGAATCACCGGCGGATTGCTGCCGGTCAGCCAGGCCTTCACGGTTTTGCCGTAGGAGTCTACAAAGACGCGATGCCGCCCGGTCTGCTCCAGCGTCCGCTCGGCAAGCCCAAACGAGGGGTCGAAAAGGTCATTGATGCACGCCACCGGATCCAGCCCGAAATACGTGTTCAGATCGGCCTCCACCGGCAACCCCTCGTCCTGCCAGCGCTGAATCGTCTCGGGCCAGAAGTTGGTCTCGCACATCGGCACCCGGTCGGGCTGCCGCCGGTCTAAAGCTGCCAAAATCCGCTCTCGGGAAGTCATGATGCCCAAAGCATATCCTCTGCCGTGTGACCACCGCTTCACGAGCCGGTGATAGAATGCTGCCATGCAGTTTATCGGCTGGATGTACGATTTGGCTCGCGAGCAGTCGCCAAGCCAGGAACTGCTAGAAGCCATGGTTCGGCGATCGGCGGCGGCGGGATACAATGCGCTGGGGCTGTACCTGGAACACCGCTTCGCGTACCGGGCCGCCCCCTGGGCCGCCGGACCAGGCTGCCTGACTCCCGACGCGGTCCGCCGCCTGTGCCGCCTGGCCCGCAGCTTGCCCAGCCATAACTTCCGCATCATCCCCTTCCTGAACACCCTGGGACACATGGAGGGCTTCATTCGGTCCGAAGGCGGCCAGTGGCTGGCCGAAGCCGATTGTGACGCAGCCACGGCTCAAATCTGCCCGACACGCCCCGAATGCGTCAGCCTGGTCCGCGACCTGGTAGCAGACGTCCTGGAAGCCTTCGACGACGAGTGGGTGCATCTCGGCGGCGACGAGACCCGCCAACTCGGGCAATGCCCGGCCTGCGCCGCGCGAGTGCAGCGGATCGGCAAGCCGGGACTCTATGGCGAGTACTTCGGCCAACTATGCCGCTTTGTGCTGGAGCGTGGCCGCCGCCCCTGCTTGTGGGGCGACATGCTGGCCCAATATCCGGAGGCTTTAGAACTTATTCCCCCACAGACTGTCATCTTCGACTGGCAGTATTTCTCGCGCCCTCTCCCGACCACGCGGCTCTTTCGGCAAAAAGGCTTCGACGTCGTATGTTGCCCTAGCGTCCAGACTTACAACGCGGGTTGGTGCTTTCTTGAGCCCTCCCAACTCAACATTGACCAGCATGCGGCGGATGCGGCCACCGCCGCGGCACTGGGCGTCCTGGTCACAACCTGGGAATTCTGCTACTTCTCGACGTACCCGCCCATTTTCCCGTTTATTTACGCGACCGGTCGGCGTTTAGCGGGCGGCCAGGACTGGTGCGCGGCGATCGCTGAGGAGGGAGGCCCCGGCTATGCCAAGGCGGCCGAATTGCTGGGCAACGCTATCCCTCGGGCCAGCCGCTTCTTAGCGTTCGGAACCTGGCGCCAATTGCGCGGCCGCCTGGTGATAAGCCGGAACCCCTTTCGGCTGTGGCAGGCTTGGCGGGCGGAGGCGTGCGGGCCAGTTGGAGACGAAATCCTGCGATTGTGCAGCCAGATCGACAGCTTTCTATTGCCTGATGACCCCCTGCGATTCCCGGTTCAGTTGCACCGGGTGGGAGTCGAATGGGTTCGGCACGTTGAAATGGCCAAACAGGCGTACCGTAGCGCCGCGTTGCCCGTTGCCCACGCGGCGCTCCTGGCTGGTCGGAGTCGACTTGAGAGCCTCCGTCCCTGGTTGGAGGGAGCGGCTCGTCTTGGCGGGTCCCCGGCAGACCCGCACCGTCTCGAGCGCCTGATAGGGGTGGTAGACGAGGCATGCGCAGGCATAGAGCGCCTTCCCACCCCGTTAGGTTACCGGCCCGCGTTTGAGGCGCTCAGCCTCCGTCTGCCCGCGCCAGGCGATCAAGCCGCTTGGACTGGCGGCCCAAGCTGAACAACGCCCGCCGGCTTCGCGCCTCGCTCCGTAATCCGCCGGCTGGCCTCTAGCGGCCGTTCGCAGACAACTACTGCACGTCGATAGTCAGGTCATCGAGGTCGGTAATTACTTCAATCACGCGAAGCCTCCTACCCGGCCCCGAAGACTGATCCGACGATATCATCAATGAAGCCCATGATAGCCGTCGCCAGGTACCAGACTAGGGGAAGCATGACTTGGCCTCCGTCCGGCTGCCGTCGTATGGGGCAACCGTTGTCAACACTCGCCCGCTCCCGTAGACTCCGTCATGACGGGCCGCAGGGAGGGGCACTGAACACACGCACGCCGCCGACTGGCGTGCAGACAGGTCAGTTAGAATGCACCTCGCTCGCAATTATTACCATGTACCGATAATTCGCACTTGTCAAGTCCGCCAGCCAAAATCTAGCGTTTGGGTGGCATTGCCGGGCTGGTTGCGGCCTGGGCGTGCGTGCAAGCGTCCATGAGCACCGAGTCGGTGGGTCGTGCTTGTCAGCAGTGCGGCCGGCTTGGCACCTCCAGCATTGCGGGAGGTCGCATCTGGCGCTGCCTGGAGTGCGGTTTTGTGCTGCCACGGCCGCGCCCCGCTGCGGAAGGTGGCCGCCTCAACGCTCCCCCGGAACTGTCCGCTCTGGCTCCGAACGGGATTCTGCGTGAGAAGTATCGCCTGCTACAGTGCTTGGGGACGGGCGCCCACGGCGTCAGTTATCTGGCTCACCACGAGTTCCTCACCCATCCCTGCGTAGTAAAGATTCTGCCCTACCGGGTAAGCAGCGCGGCCGACTCTGCCGTTCAGCGGCTGCGAAACGAGGCCCGAGCGGGGTTTCGGGTTCACCACCCCAATGTGGTCCGGGTGCTGGATTGCGACGTGTTTCGCGGGGTGTGGTACTTCGTGATGGAGTACGTGGACGGCGTCAACCTGGCCGAGTTGCTCCATCTTACCAACGAGCCAGTATGCTGGACTCAGGCCCTGGGGATTGCTCGGGATGCAGCACAAGGATTAGCAGCCATTCATCAGGCGGGGCTCGTACATCTGGATGTTAAACCAGGAAACCTGATATTGGGCACCGACGGGCGGGTACGGGTTGCGGACTTGGGAGTGGCGAGTTTGGCGCAGGACCTCCCTCACTCCGCAGGCACGTATGGGACGCTCGCCTACTCGGCGCCGGAACTGTTCCGTCCGGATGGGATCGCAGGCCCGGCGGCCGACCTTTATTCGCTCGGCGCAACCCTGTATCAGCTCCTTACGGCGCGCCTGCCGCACGAGGCAGCACAGGGGAGCCTCAGATGCAGGGACGGGCCGGCCGGGGATCGGATGCTCGGGACCGCACCGAAGGGGCCGAAGGAGCCATCGCCGGTAGGGCAGTTGGAACGATGGGAAGGGCCGAGGATCGAGAAAGAGTCGGGTGGAGTCTTTCAGCGGCTGGTCGACCTCCAGTGTCGGCCAGTACAGTGGCCGGAAGGTTCGGTTAGCCCTGTCCCGGAATGGTTTGTCCGGGTGATTCTGCGGCTTCTGGCCATCGACCCCCAGGAGCGGTTTCAGTCAGCCGAGGCGCTCCTTGCCGACTTGGAGGAACCGAAGGTTTCAGTCCCCGCCGGGCAACGGCCCGGAACGCTGCCTCGGACCCCTCGGGTTCAGGCCCGGGCCGGCGAGAGCTTGGAGCCGCGCGGCATCGGGGTCCTTCCATTCCGGAATGAACGGCCCAACCCCGACGACGACTGGTTGGGCTATGCGGTCGCAAACTACCTGTCCCGTACACTGTCGGAAATGCCCGAGCTTTATGTCGTGGACCAGGACGGTTTGGCGGCGATGGTGGATCGAGTGGAATCCAGCGGTCTGGAGCGGGAAAGCGAACGGATCCGCGAAGCGGGCCGGCGTTTGGGGGCCGCGACGGTGGTGACTGGTCGTTTCACCCGGGATGGGGCGCGAATCGAGATCGGTTGCGAGATCTGGCATACCGCGGACGGCCAACGGGACAGTCTCCCGCCGATTCGGGGTACGTTGACCGAATTGTCCGACCTGGAGCAACAGCTCTTCGGCAGGTTGGCACACGCCTTGGGACTGAGACCGGCGACCCCGGTACGTCCCGCGGAAGTGAGCCTGCAAGCTCGTCAGAAGCTTGTGCTGGGCAGGCAGGCGTTCTTGCGAGGGGACTATGAGGAAGCGGTTTCGCTGGGACGTGAGGTGATCCAGCTTGAACCAAATCTGCTGGAGGCGTTGAGTTTGGTCGGTGTAAGTCTTGCGCGCATGGGACGTTACGACGAGGCCGCCCGACAGCATCGCCATCAGGAGGCATTGGCGCGGCAGCTCGGCCAGGGCCGAGCTGCGGTGGAAGCTTTGGCCAACCTGGGAGTGATGTACTATTTTCGGAGCGATTACGAGAGCGCGGCGGCCTGCTTCCAGCAGGCGGCCAGGACTGCCCAAGAGTTGGATTTGGCTACTGAAGCGGCTCAGATCGACAACAATCTGGGGTTCGTGCTGTTCCGGCAGGGTCGAGCATGGGAGGCCGAGCAGGCCTTCCTACGGGCGATCCAGGTCCACCGGGCCCACGGAGCGCTGACCGCACTGGTCGGACCCTACAACGGGTTGGGGAACGTGCTGGTGGAGCAGGGCCGGTACGCTGAGGCACGCCATTATTACATGCGAGCACTGACGTTAGCGATCGAGATTGGCGACCGAAGCAGCGTGGGGATGACTCACTTGCATATCGGACGCTGTGCCGCTCTGGAGCGGGATTTCGAAGAGGCCAAGCTCGAATTTACCATGGCATTAAATGCTTTGGAGGAAACCAGGTTCTGGAACGGATTGGCCCGGGCCTACGAGTACGTGGCCGAGATGCACCTGCAACTGGGGAATTATGGGGAAGCGATCCGCTGTGCCGATAAGCGGCTTGAGCTGGCTCGCCAGCACTCGAACCTGCGTATGGAAGCAGCGGCGTGGATGCAGAAGGCGGAGGCGCTGAAACGAGCCGGCCAACCCGACGCAGCGGCCGAATGCCTAGCGCGCAGTGAAGCTGTAAAAGCTCGCTCAGAGCTGCTATGATGGTCTGGGTGGTATAATGGCGCCAGGAACTTGTAAGGTTAGGGGCCCGGCCAATGTTCTGGGTTATGCTTCCCATCTTCATGGGGCTCGCAGCCGCAGTCGGCGTTCTGTCGGCCAGGCTTCGAGCGGCTCGACTCAAACTCCGATCCGAGCACGCTGCCGGCCAGGCGCAGTCGGCCAGACTGCGAGAAGTGGAGAAGGTGGCAGCCCGCAACGCGGCCATCCTCCAGCACGCCATGGATGGCTTCTTCGTGCTGGGCGAGGACTCTCGGTTCCGAGAGGTCAACGAGGCCTTCTGCCGCATGACCGGGTACAGTGCCCAGGAACTGCTGAACATGCGGATGAGCGACCTGGAGGTGAGCACGCCGATCTGCGGGAGCGATCAAGCTGCCTATTGGCAAACGGGGCTGCACCACTTTACCACCTCGCACCGTCATAAGGACGGGCACATCATTCAGCTGGAAAGCTGCGTGATGGCCCTGCGCGACGGGGAGTCCAAAATCTTGGTTGGACTGGCCCGAGACGTGACAGAACGATATCGGGCGGCCGAGGCCCTGGCCAGGAGCGAGGCCCGCTACCGGAACCTGGTCGAAACGTCTGGCGACCTGATCTGGTCGCTGGACCTGGAGGGACGCTGGACGTTTGTAAACTCAGCATCCAGAACGCTTTACGGATATGAGCCGAACGAAATGCTCGGGCGGCACGTCACCGAGTTCGTGCGACCGGAGATGAGAGAGCGCACCTTGGGAATCCTGGCCGAACTGCGGTCGGGCAAGCCGCGGCTAAGCTTTGAGGCGGAGCACCTCCGCAAAGACGGCTCAACGGCATACCTGAGCATAAATGCCATCCCGCTTTTGGACGGGTACGGCAATGTTACGGGTTTCACGGGTACCTCGACGGACCTGACCTATCGGCGGGAGGCGGAGCGGCAGTTGCGCCAAGCCCACGACCGGTTTGCGTCGCTGGTGGCCCGCATGCCGCTGGGGTACGTGGTGTGGTCGGAGGATTTCCGAATTCTGGAATGGAACCCGGCCGCCACCACGATCTTCGGATACTCGGCTGAGGAGGCCATCGGGCGGTCGGTCGGCGAGCTGATCATTCCGGCCGAAGCCGAGTCGGCGTTTTCCCAGATGCGTCGCTCCCTGCTGGCGGGGACGCCACACAGCGGCACGGTGCTGACGAATCGCAAGCGCAGCGGAGAGAAGATCGAGTGCGAGTGGCACAACACGGTGCTGCCGGACCCCGGGGGCGGGCCTGCCCGAGTTGTGAGTTTGGTGCGGGATGTGTCCGAGCGGCAGCGGCTGGAAGCTCAGTTGCACCAGTCCCAGAAGCTGGAGAGTTTGGGGGTGCTCGCGGGCGGGCTGGCCCACGATTTTAATAACTTGCTAGTGGGCATAATGGGGAACGCATCGCTGGCCATGGAGCGACTGCCGGCCAACTCCGCCCTGCGGCCACTGCTGGAGAAAGTGGTCAACGCCGGTCGACGGGCTACTGATCTGACCCAGCGCATGCTGGCCTACGCGGGCCGGGCGAACTGCGACGTGCAGACCATGGATTTGAACCGGCTGGTGGAAGAGATGGTGGATTTTGCGGCCGCGGCGGTGCCCAAGAACGTGACCCTGAAGGTTCGCATCCGGCCGGATCTGCCGCCGATTCGGGCGGACAGCGGCCAGATGCAGCAGGTGATTATGAATTTGCTGATCAACGCGGCCGAGGCGATCGGGCCGGGCGGCGGGGAGGTGACGGTCTCGACCCGGCTGGAGGAGCTGGATGCCGGCCGGATCGCGGCCGAGTTTGCCGATCAGAGATTGACCCCTGGCCCGTACGTTTGCCTGGAAGTCCGCGACACCGGCTGCGGGATCGACCCGGAGATCCTGGGGCGGATTTTCGATCCGTTTTTCACGACCAAGTTTGCCGGCCGCGGACTGGGGCTTTCCGCCATCCTGGGCATCGTGCGAGCCCACCACGGGGCGATCACGGTTAACAGCCAGGTGGGGGTCGGCACCGTATTCTGCGTGTTCGTGCCGGCTGCGTCCGCCAGCCTGGCCCCGGGGCCGAGCCAGAAGCGGCCGTGTGAGCTGCCCCGCGGGTTCCGAGTGCTGGTGATAGATGACGAGGAGGACGTGCGGGAGGTGGTCCGGGAAGTTCTGGAGGCGCGGGGGATCGAAGTTCTGCTGGCGGCAGATGGGACCGCCGGGCTGGAAATCTTCCAACAGCACCGGGATCGCATAGACGCGGTTCTGCTGGATATGAACATGCCCGGGCTGAGCGGCGAGGTCGTGTTCCGGCGTCTGCGGGCCATCAAGCCGGACGTGAGGGTGATCCTGTCCACCGGATACAGCGAGCAGGAGGCGGAATTGCATTTCGGCGGAGTGCCGCTGGCCGGATTCGTCCATAAGCCGTACACCGCCTCGATGCTGGTCGACAAGATCGGGGCGGCCATCGGGGCGCGGTAGATCGGCGCTACGCGACGTTTTGGTCGGCCCGATCGCGGATTCGCGGCGGACTGGCAGGTCCGGCGTTAGGGCCCGCTTGGCGGCCAGACTTTAACGTCTTGTGTTACCCTTCAGGGCGTGCAAGGTGGCCGACGGGCGCCGAGCACTGGGGCAAGGGGCTGGCCGGCGCTTGGCGTTCTGCCGGAGGCCGCGCGCTTGTGTAGAATGCGCCGGCTGTGCCGAGCGAATCGCTTAATGCAGCCTTCGACGTGACACAGGTGTGCAGGGGTGCGTGGCATGGGCAGGAAGGCCAGGCAGAAACTTCGGCGCGACCCGGTCGCCAGGCAAACCGGCGGCCGGTTGGCAGCGCTGAGGCCGGTCCTGGTACCGGTCTGCCTGATCGGCCTAGTGGCCGCGGCATATGTGAATGCCGACCACGAGGAATTCTTCTTTGATTCGGCCGGCAGCTTCATCGAGAACCCGCGGGTTTTCAAGGTGGGGCAGGCGTTTGGCAAGTTGTTCCGCTCGCCCCTGGCCGCCGATGAGCAGCTCTGCCATTTCACCTTCGCCCTCAACTACCGGCTGAACCGAGCCCTCGGGCTGCGGGGCTTCGACGTCACGACCTTTCTGGCCTTCAACGCCCTGATCCACGCGATCAACGCTTGCCTGGTTTACGCGCTGCTGCGGTCGATCCTGGGATGGCTTCAGCCCGATCGGCCACCCCCGATGGCCCTGCCGCTGGCGCTGGCGGCGCTGTTCGCGGTTCATCCGCTGCACGGCAGCACGGTGGCCTACATCGCTCAGCGGCGTGGGGCGATGGCGACCACCTTCTTCCTGCTGGCGGTGCTGACCTGGCTGCGAGTCCGCCGCCCGCAACCGTGGACGGCCAAGCGCCTGCCGCTGACAGTGTGTCTGCCGCTGTGCCAGTGGTTGAGTTATCGCTCCAAGAGCCTGGGGCTGACCCTGCCGCTGGTCATTCTCATGGTCGAATTCTGCCTGCGGGCGCCGGACCGGGCGGCTCTCCGGCGGTATCTGCGCTGGTTCGTGCCGGGCGTGGCGCTGGCGGCATGCGGGCTGCTGTTTTTCCTGTGGCAACAGGGACTGCTGGACGTGCAGAACCTGCGGATTCTGCCCTATGGTCCCAAGGACCTTCACGGCGCGTGGGTGCACCTGCTGACCGAGTCGCGGGTCTTTTTACATTACTGGAAGCTGCTCCTGCTACCACTGCCGCGACGGATGTCGATCGACCACGATTTCGCCCTTTCCCACACGCTGCTGGAGCATGGGGCGATTCTGGCGTTGCTTTTCCACGGCTCGCTGACGGTGCTCGCGGTGGCAGCCGCCCGCAAAGGCCTGACGCTGGCGGCCATCGGCATACTCTGGTTCTACTTCACGCTGTTGCCCTACGCCGTGCTGCCCCAGGCCGAGTTGATGGTCGAGTACAAGACCTATTTGCCCAGCATCGGACTAACGCTGGTGCTGGCCGAGGTCTTCTACCGCCCCTGGCCGCGAATCGGGCCGGTCGCCAAGCCCGCGGCCGCGGCGGTCGCGGGGCTGCTTCTGCTGGGGGCCACCATCACGCGGAACAAGGTGTACCGCAGCCCGGTGGACCTGTGGGCGGACGCGGTGGCCAAGTATCCCAACTTCCAGCGCCCGCACAGCAACCTGGCCGCAGCCCTGGTGAAGGAGAAGCGGATCGACGAAGCCATCTGGCACTTCAAGGAGGCGATTCGCCTGCTGCCGAGCTGTCATCCGGCCTATGCGGGGCTGGGCGTGGCCCTGGCGGAGCAGGGCAATCTCGAGCAGGCCATCGAGTGTTATAACCTGGCCCTGCGACTCAAACCGGACTATGTGGAGGCCCACGTCACCCTGGGGATCGCCTTGTCGAAGCTGGGGCGCGTCGAGGAGGCCAATCAGCACTACCAGCAGGCTCTGAAAGAGCAGCCGACCTGCTTCGAGGCCCATAATAACCTGGCGATCAACCTGGCGCGTCAGGGAAAGCTGGCCGAGGCGGTGGAGCATTTTCGGGCCGGGCTGGAGATCAACCCCGAGTCGGTCGAGGGGCATTTCAATCTGGGTCTGACGCTGGAGCGGCAGGAGGCTTGGCCGGAAGCGATTGAGCATTACCGGTTCACCTTGAAGTTGGAGCCCAAACACTGGCAGGCCCACTTCAAGCTGGCTGAAGCGCTCTTTGCTCTGGGCCGGCTGGACGAGGCAATCGTCCACTACCGGGAAGTGGTGCGAATCAACCCGGACTTCGCTTTGGGCCGCCAAAGTCTGGAAAGGGCCCTGAGCCTGCAAGCCGCTCGGGGGGCGGATGAAGCTGTCAGGCGGCCGACGAGCCGCGATTTGGAGAGGTCGCGCAGGTGAAGGCGGAAGCGTGATAACGCGATAACGGCGGGTGGGTCCGTAGGGCCTGCTTACGCCGCCCTTGGTTCGCGACCGCCGCGGGGATGCGGAGCCGGCGGTGCGGAATCTCGGTTCACCAGCCAGACGCCGGTCAGCACGCACAACCCGCCGATGATCGAGTTCCACCCCACCGGTTCGCCCAACAGTCTGGCCCCGGTCACCAAAGCGACAAAAGGCTCCAGGTACAGCAGCACGCCCACCCGAGCCGGGCCGTGTCGATCGACTGCCGCGAACCACAGGTAGTAGGCCAGCCCGCTGCAAACCGGGCCCAGAAAGGCTACTGCGGCCAGCACACTCCAGGTCAGCGGGCCGCTGAAAGCTCTGATGCTGACCGCGGCGGCGGTGCTGACCGCGGCGGCTACCGTCAGGCCGAAGGCGGTGACTCGCAAAACGCCGTTGCGGGTCACCGGCCCTGCCGAAGCCAGGGTATATACTGTCCAGGTCAGACAGGAGACAAGCTGGAGCAGATCGCCCCAGCGGGCCCGATCGAACTCAGGAATCCTGACACTCATAACTGTCAGGACGCCGCCGGCACCCAGAACCACCCCTAGCCAGCCGGTGTGACCCAGCCGCTGCTGGCCCAGCAGATGGGCGCCCAGCGCGATGGTCACGGGAATGAAGCCGATGATCCAGCCGGTATGAACGGCAGTAGTATGCAGCAGTCCGTAGGCCTGGATCAGTACATGAGCCGCCAGGATCAGGCCCAGCAAGGTGCAGGTCGAGAGGTCCGATCGAATCGGCCAGGGCGAGCCGCAGCGCAGGCGACCGGCGGCGATCAGGAGCAATGCGCCGGCCCATAGCCGGGCCGCCACCAGTCCGAAGGGGGTCATTCCCTGCAAAGCTATCCGGGTGGCTGCGAACGAGGCCCCCCAGACCACCACGGCAGACAGACCCGCAATTGGAAAGGGCCCCGGGCCGATCAGTGCGGCCTTTTTGCCGATTCGAGGCCCGCGCTGCGGCCCGGACGCCAGATGTTCTTTGGACCAGGCTTTCCGGCGGTGGGACCCCATCTACAGCCAGTCCGCGATCGGCCGGACCCGACAGGCGAACTCGGCCACCGGCAGGCTCACCGTCCCCCACCTGGGGCTGCGCAGACGGGCGTTCAGCCGGTAGTCGTCCAGCGGCACGCCGGCAAACACATATCGCCGCTGGCGGAACTCGTGCACGACTTCCGGCGGGGGCAGGCCATCGGTATCCAGTCGGTAGGCAAAGACCAGCAAAGCTTCAAAACCGCTGCCGAAGACTTCCTGCCACCGCCGCAATCCGTCCAGGTCGGCCTGGGTGACCCAGTTCTCCCAGATGGGTCGAGTGCTGCGTCCCCGGGCCGCCCAGCGACGCCCTTTGATGTCCACCAGCCAGTTGGTCCGGGTCGGCGAGTAGACGATGAAATCGAAGCACTTGAGCTTGGCATCGCGAAAGGCGGCCCGCTTGGCCTCGTCGACGGCCACATACGGAAGCCGGCGTTTTTGCAGGTAATCCTCGAAGGCCGCCTCGTAATCAATGTGCGACTTCACCGCAGCCCTCGGTGGCTCTAGGTGGGCCGTGGTCGCCTCGTCAGGGCCGGGATACAGGTAACGTCAATTCCCGTGTGTAATTGTTGCGGGTTAAGAAGGGCATTTCAGGCCACACCGCGGACCTCCCGGAATTCTTTGCAGACCCGCGTGGCGTACTTGGCGTTGTAGTACGCCACC
>Ga0136652_1000396_pt1 | contig 21150 bp, 16 predicted proteins | sample ConPoolayeEmetaG_FD_94864 | JGI IMG/M metagenome (GOLD analysis project Ga0136652, IMG submission 94864) | Hot spring microbial mat communities from California, USA to study Microbial Dark Matter (Phase II) - Cone Pool mat layer E metaG... ...
GCCATGGATTTTGTAGTGCAGAACCAAATGTAATAATATTTCCTGAGGAGATTTTTTACAGGAATCTTAAACCTGAAGATGCTGAAAAAATTATCTCCTCATTGGTTAAAGGAGAAATCCTTTACGAATTGACATATCAAGCCAATGGCTCAAAATATCCTCGATTAAAGGAAATCCCCTTCTACAAAGATCAGAAGAGAAATCTTCTCAGTGACAACCCTCTTGTAGATCCGACAAGTTTTGAGGACTACATCTCCCTCGGAGGTTATTCTTCCCTTTCAAAGGCTCTTTCAATGGAACCAGATGCAATAGTTGAAGAGATTAAAAAGTCAGGACTTAGAGGAAGGGGAGGGGCAGGATTTCCAACAGGTAGAAAGTGGGAGATTGTGAGAAAGCAGAAAAGCGATATTAAGTATGTTATCTGTAATGCAGATGAAGGAGACCCTGGGGCTTACATGGACAGGAGCCTTCTTGAAGGAAATCCCCATCTTGTAATTGAAGGAATGATAATTGGAGGGTACGCAATTGGTGCAACTGAGGGGTGGATCTATGTTAGAGATGAGTATCCATTAGCAGTGCAAAATGTGACAAAGGCTATTGAAGATGCAAGAAAACTGGGACTTCTCGGTAAAAATATTCTTGGTTCATCCTTCAGCTTTGACATTAAAATTGCAAGGGGAGCAGGAGCTTTTGTTTGCGGAGAGGAAACTGCCTTGATTGCGTCCATTGAAGGAAAAAGAGGAATACCAAGACAGCGTCCACCATATCCTGCCCAAAAAGGACTTTTTGGAAAACCCACCAACATTAACAATGTGGAGACATGGGGGAATGTGACAAGAATAATTGAGAAAGGAGCTGACTGGTATTCAAACATTGGCACAGAAGGCTCAAAAGGAACAAAGATATTCTCCCTTGTAGGAAAAGTAAAAAACACTGGTTTGGTAGAGGTTCCCATGGGGATGAGTATAAAGGATCTTGTTTACAAAGTTGGCGGAGGAGGTTCAAATGGAAAAAGAATAAAAGCTGTTCAGATAGGAGGTCCTTCAGGGGGTTGCATCCCAGCAGAACTTTTCCATTTACCCATTGATTATGAGTCCCTTACATCTGCAGGAGCAATCATGGGATCAGGAGGTATGATTGTTATGGATGAGGACACATGTATGGTGGATGTTGCAAGATATTTCACGAACTTCCTTCAGGATGAATCATGTGGAAAATGTGTTTCCTGCAGAGAAGGAACTCAGAGGATGTATGAAATTCTAACTGAAATTGCAGAAGGTAAAGGGACCGAAGAACATCTTTCCCTTCTCGAAGAGCTCGGACAAATTGTTAAGGATGCTTCCATGTGTGGTCTTGGACAAACAGCTCCAAATCCTGTTCTTTCTACCCTTAGATACTATCGTCATGAGTATGAGGCTCATATCAAAGAAAAGAGATGCCCTGCCCTTGTTTGCAAGGAGCTTATTCATTACTATATTGTTCCCGAAAAATGTGTTGGTTGCCTTCTCTGTTTGAAATCCTGTCCTTCAGGAGCTATCTCAGGGGAGCTAAAGAAAGTTCATGTGATTGATGAATCTAAATGTATAAAATGTGGAATCTGTATGGATGTTTGCCCTGAAAAGGTAAGGGCAGTAATTAAATATTCAGGCGAAATGCCTGATAAGGAGGCAAAAAATGGCTAAGATAAGAATTGATGGTATTGAGTTTGATGCTCCTGAGCACTGGACAATCCTTGAAGCAGCAAAATTCCTCGGACTCGAAATACCAACCCTCTGTTACTATGAGGGTTTAACCCCATGGGGTGGATGCAGGCTCTGCCTCGTGGAAATTGGATCAGGAAACAATAAAAAACTTGTAACCTCATGTACATATCCTGTTGAAGATGGCCTCTCTGTTAAGACTTCCACTCCAAGAGTGTTGAAGGCAAGAAAAATGATGTTAGAACTTATGATTGCCCAGTGCCCCACATCAAAGACTCTCCAGGATATGGCAGCAAAGATGGGGGTTGATAAAGTCAGATTCAAACCAAAATGGGAAACATGCTTTTATTGTGGGCTTTGCGTAAGGATCTGCGAAGAGCAAATGATGGCTTCTGCAATAGGCTTTGTAAATAGGGGTAATAAACTTAAGATAACAACACCTTTTGATATTACTTCAGAGGATTGCAGAAGGTGTGGAGGATGCATTTACATATGTCCAGCATGTTCACTGAGATGCGAAGGAGGAAAACCAGAATCAGTAATCTGTGCCCGTTGCGAAAACTCTCTTCAGCCAACATGTGTTGAAGTATACGATAATTTTACATGCTGGATGGGGCTCAAGGGTGAATGTGGAACATGTGTTCCAATACCCGCAGGCTCGAAATCCGCAGAAAACACAAAGAAATGAAAAACAAAAAATTTAATAATTTCTATATAAAAACGAAAGGAGGTTTTATAAAATGAGTTTTACAAAAATAAACGCAACAGCAGCAACATTAACAAAGAATAGAACCGAGGGTTCTGTTGTCCCAATTAGTGGGATGTGTGTAACTTGTGTTGATGGATGTATAGGAATGTGTGAGATAGGAAAGTCAGCCTACCGTGGCGCAGAGGCAATATATCCACAACCATTCGGTATAATTACCGCTGCAGGAGAAAAGGATTATCCCATTGATTTATCCCATTTTTCCATCATGGGTTCCGCTGTTGGCGCATATGGAATCGAAGCTGATTCAGACAAGGCAATATTCCCTAATGTGAATGTTGAGAGAAGGATAGGAAGGGACAAAGGAATAAAGGTTAGAATGCCTGTTGTCCTTGGTGGTCTTGGCTCAACAGCAATTGCTAAGAATAACTGGGAAGGAATAGCTGGAGGAGCTGCTATAACAGGAATAATATGCACAGTAGGAGAAAATGTTTGCGGAATGGACCCTCAATCAGAAATAGTCAACGGAAGAGTTAAACGCTCTCCTGAAATGGAAAGAAGGGTAAGGCTTTACAGAGAATGGCAGCAGGATGGATATGGTACAATTGTTGTTCAGGCAAATGTTGAAGACACAAGACTGGGAGTTCACGAGTATGTTATTGAGAAACTTGGAGTTGAGGCAGTTGAGCTCAAATGGGGACAGGGAGCAAAAGATATAGGTGGTGAGGTCAAGATAAAAGATCTTAAAATGGCTCAAATGCTAAAAGACAGAGGTTATGTTGTTCTTCCAGATCCCCATGACCCTGAGGTAATCAAAGCATTTGAAAGGAAGGTTTTTCATGAATTCGAGAGGCACTCAAGGGTTGGAATGGTTGATGAGGAATCTTTCTGCAAGAGAGTAGAGGAGCTTAGAAAATTTGGAGCCAAATATGTATTCTTAAAAACCGGTGCCTACAGACCTCAGGACCTTGCAAGAGCAGTAAAGTATGCTTCTGAAGCACAAATTGATCTTCTAACAGTTGATGGAGCAGGAGGAGGAACTGGAATGAGCCCATGGAGAATGATGAATGAATGGGGAGTTCCTCCTATAGAGCTTTGGTCTCTTCTCTACCAGTATCTTGATAAATTAGCAAAGAAAGGAAAATACATTCCTGATGTTGCAGTAGCGAGTGGAATAATTCTTGAAGACCAGGTTTTCAAAGCCCTTTCAATTGGAGCTCCTTATTTCAAATTGGTTTGTATGGCAAGAGGTCCTGTTGCAGCTGCCATGGTTGGAAAGAACATAGTAAAGATGATGGAAGAGGGACAGACCCCTGTTTATGTAACAAGATTTGGAACCTCAAAAGAGGAGATCTTTGTTACTGCTCCTGAACTTAAGAGAAGATATGGAGAAAGATTTGAAGAGATACCAGCAGGTGCAATGGGGCTATTTACCTACATGAAGAGAATTGAACAAGGACTCAAACAGCTCATGGCAGGAAATAGGAAATTCTCCCTCGACCACATAACAAGGGATGATATTGCTGCTATAACAAAAGAGGCAGCTGAGATAAGCGGAATTAAGTATGTGATGGAGCTTGACAAGGAAGAAGCTGAAAAGATTTTAAATAGCTAAGAGAAATTTTTAAAATAATAGTTTGAGCGTAAAAGGTAAGTTTTCCCAAAATATACCTTCTTCCCTTGCGGAAAGAGGGTTAGGGTGAGGGGCAATGAATGAAAAATCATCAAATCACCCTCCCCTTTATCCCCTTCCATCAAGGGGGGAGAATGTTGGAATTGATAACTTAGGGAAAAATAAACTATTACTTTTAAGCAGAAGTGAGCCCTAATAAAGGGCTCCTTCGTTTTTGAAGATGACAGAAAAACTATACTGGAAAGAACCTTATTCAACAAAATTCATAGGAAAAATTGTAAAAAAAGAAAAGTGTGAAAATGGATTTAGGGTAGTTCTTGACAGAACTTTATTCTATCCCACCTCAGGAGGACAGCTCTGCGACCACGGTTTTTTAAATGGAATAAGAGTTATAGATGTTATTGAGGAGGAAGGAGAGATCGTTCATATTATCGATGGAGATATTGAAGGGAACGAAGTTATAGGAGAGATTGATTGGGAGAGAAGGTTTGATAATATGCAACAACACACAGGTCAACACATACTTTCCCAGGCTTTCTTCAAAGTTTTCGGAGCTGAAACCCTTTCTTCAAGCCTCGGTGAAGAAATTTCTGTGATAGAGATTGGCCTGAATAAAATTGATTGGGATGAAGTTGAAATGGTTGAAAATTTAGCCAATAAAATTGTTCATGAGAATAGAGAGGTTTTCACTCACATTCTAAAGGGGGAGGAGTGGAAAAAATTCCCCCTCAGAAAACCACCCGCAAAGGAAGAAGAGATAAGAATTGTTGAAATTAAAGATTTTGATTTTTCCGCCTGCGGAGGAACCCATCTTTCAAGAACGGGAGAGGTTGGACTTATCAAAATTGTTGGTTGGGAAAAGATTAGAGGAAATATAAGGGTTGAGTTCCTTTGTGGGACAAGAGGGATCAGAGATTATCAGAGAAAAAACAAAATATTAAAAAATCTTTCTTTATCTCTCACTGTTGGCTTAGAAGAGCTTTGCGATTCTGTTTTAAGGATGAAGGAGGAGCTTCTTTCAGAAAGGAAGAGGGCAACAAAATTAGAAGAGAGAATCATTGATTTTTTGATAGAAGAAACCTTAAGCTCTCAGAAAGGAATTTTAGTCAAGAAAATTTTCGAAGGTATTGAATTGAAAAATCTAAGGAAAATTGCTTCAAGAATTATATCGTTGAGGGAGTGTGTGGTAATAATTGGTAGCAGAGGAGAAAAAGGGAATTTAATAATTGCCTGCCCAGAAAGGATGCCATTAGACCTGAGGGCGTTCCTTGAAATAGCTGAAGAAAAGCTTAAAGGAAAAGGGGGAGGAACAAAAAATTTCATACAGGTCGGAGGTGAACCAGAGCTTCTGGAATACGCAATAAAAGAGGTTGAAAAGGAGATATTGAAAATTTTAAATTTCGAAAACTAAAATAGCATTATAAAATTGGCGAGAAGTTTGGGGTTAAAATCAGTTCCCGATTTAATGTCCATTAATGATAGAACCTCATCATGTTCAAGCTTAGCCCTGTAAGGTCTTTCTGTTCTTAAAGCATCGTAAAAATCTGAAATTGTAATCATCTGGGATATGAAACTTGGAGAGCCATTGTATCTTTTTTTAGGATAACCACTCCCATCAAATTTTATGTGGTGCTCATAAGCAGAAATTATTGCAATTTCTGGTATTGCCTGGATTTTCATCAGTAATTTTGCACCTTCCTCTGGATGTTTTTTTACTTCTTCCCATTCTTCTCTTTCAAGAATTCCACCTTTTAAAAGAATTTCTCTTCTGACCTTTATCTTTCCTATATCATGGAGAAGGCCAGCAATACCTATATTTGTCAGTTCATCCCCTTCTAATCCAAGGGATTCTGCCTGAGCAAGGGTCAGAATACAAACATTTATAGAGTGAGAATAGAGATACTCCTCATGACCTTTAAAGGGGATGAGAAGGAGAAGGGGAGAAATGCTTTCCTTCAATCCTTTCTCAAGTCTAAGAACTATCTCCTTTAGATTTCCAGCTGGGGCATATCGGGAAGACTCGATGTCTTTAAATATTTCTTTTAAAACCTCAATCTCATTATCAATTATAGGGATTTTCCTCTCAAGATCTGACAAGCTTGTCTCAGAAATAGTTTCCCCTTCAGAAGAAAGAGACAATTTTCCAATTTTAATGTGAGGAGTTGAGTGGATTTCATAGCCTCCTCTTTTTACTGGTTTAGATAACTCGTTAATAAAAGAAAGAAATTCATTGAATTCAACTCCAAAGAGAAAACTTATGGAGTTTAAACCTTTAACTTTGAGCTTTTCAATAATATTGGATATAATTATTCCTTTTTTCCATATGGGTTCGTCATCAACAAATAGTCTTTCCTCTAATACCGATATTCTCAATGAGTCCTTTCCTTCAAGAACTTCCTTTAAAAGATTGAAACTTTTCTCGATTGTTTTTAATGTCATAGGATGTTCTGGAGTATAAAGGATGCTGTTTGTGATGGAGCTTGAAAAACTAAATAGAAAATCCTCTTTTTTTAATTGACTATCTGTCATGAAGGTATCCTCCTGCTTAACCTGTATGAAATTTCTGCTACTTCTTTGTCCCTTGATTTCAAACCCTTTTCAATCAAATCTTTTATTTCATCGTAAGGATAGCCATCAAGAGAATTGTAAACCTCTCTTTTCAAAAGTTTTGTCCTCGCTGGATAGAATATACTTCCCCTCAAAAATCTTTTTATAATTGGAATAGAGCTTTTGTCACCGATGTCTCCCAATGTCCTTATAAGGGATATAATCAAGGGAATGTTTTCTGATTTTAGTTTCATCTCCTTCAAATAGTTGTTTAGGTAGGGGATAAGGGAGGTAAGTCTTAATGCAGGCACAATTGAAAGAGCCTGTATTTTGAGATTAATATCAGGGCTTTCAATAAATTTTAATAGAATTTCATCGGTCCTCTCATACCCAAGCTGAGAAAGAGTTCTAATAGCTTCCATCTTAACTTTTAAATGGGGATGTTCCGTGCACTTTATAACATCATCTATAAATTCTCTCCCTCCAGTGTTTCTAATTATAACGAGCATATTCCTAACTACATACCATTTGTCAGATTTTAGATTAGCCCTTGCAATTTCTGGAGTTATACCAAGTTCGCTTATTATATCTATTAATACTCTTCTTGTGTATTTGTCCTCCTCCTCGATAAGGGCTTCTACTAATAATGGAACAGCTTCAACTCCAATAAAGTGGAATATAGATTTTATTTCCTCGATTTTCTCCTTCCCCCAAACTTCCTTTGAATTTTCTATAAGCAATTTAATTGTATCCCTACTTTTCATTATTTCAATTGAGCTTTTTAAAATTTTGTTTTTCCAATCCTCCTTTCTTGGTTCTTCAAAAGCAGAGATTAAAATTCTGACCTTTTCAAACTGAGCAGTTTGAAGGAAAAGCCAGTAATAATCGAGGAGCCTCTGGACAATAAGGGTAAATTCATTTTCATCAACTTCCCAATCAAGAGCTTCAAGATCCAGTTTAAAAAGATTTTCTCTCATTTTCTCTTCCGATAGCTCTTTCCATGCTTCTTCTTTTAGATCAGGGAAAGGGGAAGGAAGAATTATCCTTTCCATAATTTCATTCAGAATATTTGTGTAACTTTCCTCCATTGATATAGGTATATCATCCACAATTACCGAGCTTCTAAAAAAGTTTTCTATCCTTTCCCTGTTCTTCTCGAAAATTAAAGAATGAAAAATCTCAAGTTCCCTCTTCTCAACTCCCATTTCCTTAACAATTCTTAGAGCTTCCATAAGGATTCTCTTGGGGACATTAGAGGCTATCCTTTTAAGAAGGGATGGGTTTCTCTTTCCAAGATCTTTAAGCCATAAAGCATATTCTTCTCTAAGGGGTATGCTAAGAATGGAAAGTAAAAATCTGTAAGCTGGAACTGCCTCCTCATCAGAAGCATTCTGGATGGCTGATTCAATAGCAAGAAGAATATTTTTTATTTCTTCAATATTTTCTGATGATTTAATAATTTTTTCAACTTTCTCTTCAATGGTTGGGTCCAAAATCAAAATCGAAGGTTTTAGCAAAAGACTTCTCAGCAAAATGTCCCTTTCGCTTTCTGATTTATCTTTGTGAGCTTTAATTATCTCTTCATCTTTAATTTCAGCAAGCTGGAGGTCAAGAAAAACAAAGCTTATTCCATTCAATTTCTCCCTTTCTGCGACACTTCTAAATCCGCCTTCTGAAGCAATTCTTTCAGGAGAAAGGGAGATTAGTCTGAAGAATTTTTTTATGTCTTCAATTTCAATCTCTTTGCTAAGCTGAATTGCGAGAATTTGATGATTTTTAAGCAAAGAATGGAACTCTTGAATGGCAGGGTTTTCAAGCTTTATTTCTTCCTCGCCCCATTGAAAGCGGTCACTCTTCAAACCAAGAGTTATTGATGACTCTTCAAGGAAATCCCTTAAAAGTGAAAAGAATCCTTGAATTCTTGATAAAGATGTTGGATGAGATTCAGGATAAATTACTAAAGACTTCCTTGCAATATTTGCCTCTTTCAAAATTCTTTCAATCGTTTCTTTGTTTATCTCCATCCTATCTCTTTAAAAACTTCAATTCGTAATTTCATTTAAATGATACACTACATTTCTTCCGATTTCAAAAATTTGCCTTTGAGAATCTATTATCCTAAACTATTTTTATGAAAATAATAGGTGAATCAATAGTTATTTCAACATCGGGTTTTACTGACATTAAGGATATAACCCAAGAAGTGAAAAGAAAGGTCAAAGAGGCTAATTTAAAAGAAGGTATTGTCACGATTTTTGTTCAGGGTTCAACAGGTGCAGTTACAACCATGGAATTTGAGCCGAACCTCTGCAAGGATATGAAGGAAATCCTTGAAAAACTAATTCCCTCAAGCATCTCTTATCATCATGAGAAAACATGGGGTGATGACAACGGCTCCTCCCATCTAAGGGCTTCCCTTTTCGGTCCTTCTTTAACAGTGCCAATATCCAATGGGAATCTAACTCTTGGTACATGGCAACAAATAGTTTTCATAGACTTTGATACCCAACCAAGAAGAAGGGAAATAATATTGAAAATTATGGGAGAATAAAATGAAAGGTTTGGATTTAGTAGAAGATTTAAGGAAAAGAAAGGAGACTCTTTTTACCCACCCTACCCCCCTTGAAAGGATGAAGAATATATCATCCCTTACTGGAGTTGAAATTTTGATTAAGAGAGAAGATCTTATAGGCTGTGGATTCGGTGGGAATAAAATTAGGAAGATGGAGTATTTGATTGAGGATATTAAGCATAAAGGGGCTGATACAGTTTTGACATGGGGAGGGATTCAATCAAACTGGTGCAGAGCAATGAGTTCGATCTGCAGAATTTTTGGAATAGAACCTTATTTAATTCTCTTTAAAAGGACAAATCTTCCTGAAGATCTTGGTGGGAATGTCCTTCTTGAAAATTTCTCAGGAGCAAAAATCAGTATTGTAGAAGGAAAGGATAAGAAACTGATAAAATTGGATGATATCTGGGAAATAGTTTCCGAGAATCTTCAATTTCTTGAAAAAATGGGTAGAAAAACCTACCTCGCTCCAATTGGTGCCTCAATTCCTGAAGGTTCCATGGAAGTTTCCTGGGGAGGTATTGCCTACCTCGATTGTTTCTATGAATTAATGGAGCAATGTGATACTTTGGGAATCGAACCTGACTGGATTGTCCATGCAACAGGCTCAGGCAGCACCCAAGCAGGGTTAATTGCAGGCACCAAGTTGATGGGCGCAAAAACAAAGATTCTTGGTATAAGTGTTTCAGAAAAAAAAGAGGAGTTTGTAGAGATTGTGAGGGGGATAGTTGAAAATATTGAGGACTACATTCAAGTTGGATTTGATATCAGGAGTGAGGATATAAAAATTATAGATGACTACATAGGAGAAGGTTATGGAATAGTAGACAAGAAATTAGTGGAATCTCTTAAAATCGTTGCGGAAAGAGAGGGGGTATTTCTTGATCCTGTTTATACTGGCAAAGCAATGACAGGACTTTTAGGACTTATAGAGAAAGGTTTTATAAATAGCAGTCAGAAGGTTATTTTCATTCACACAGGTGGTCTTCCAGCCCTTTTTTCATACAGGGAGAAGATAGAAAAATTCCTTTGAATCCAGCACAAGAAAATATTGACATATTTCTACTTTCTTAATAGAATGATTAATGAATCTTTTTTATTTGAAGCAAGGAATACTTTTGAGTTTATTTGGAAAGGAGGTGAAAAAATTGGCTTATGTAATTATCCAGGATGGTGAGAGTTTTGAAAGTGCATTGAAAAGATTCAAGAGGAAAGTTCAGCAGGAAGCAATCATCAAAGAGATTAAGAAACACAGTGTTTATCTGAAACCCGGCGAGAGGAAGAGGATGAAGGAGGCAATGGCTCTAAAAAGAATGAGAAGGAGAATGAAGAGAGAGCAAATGGAACTTTGATAGGAGAATCAGAAGATATTGGAAGAGAAAAGAAAACCAGATTGGCTAAAAATAAAAAGACTAGAGAGTGAAGATTTTATAGAAATAAGGAAGATTCTAAAAGAAAATAAAATAAATACAGTTTGTGAGGAAGCAAGATGTCCAAATATATTCGAGTGCTGGAATTCCAAAAGTGTTACTTTTTTGATTCTTGGTGATGTCTGTACAAGAGGTTGTGGATTCTGCTCAGTAAAAAAGGGTTTTCCAGATCCTCCATCCAATCAAGATTCTGAAAGAGTTGCCAGTGCAGTTTCAGCTCTTGGATTGAATTATGCTGTTATAACATCTGTTACAAGGGATGATCTTGAGGACGGAGGAGCTTCTATATTTGCAGATACAGTTGTCAGAATAAAAGAACTATCACCTGAGACAAAGGTCGAGGTTTTAATCCCTGATTTTAAAGGGAGAAAAGATTCATTTATCATTCTTGCCAGTTCAAAGCCTGATATAGTATCCCACAATATAGAAGTTCCAAAAAGACTGTATAGAAAAATTGGAAGGGAGGAAAGCCAGTATTATACTTCACTGGATCTGTTAAGTTGGTTTTCAAACATGGGATTTCTGACAAAATCAAGTATTATGGTTGGTATTGGAGAGAAGCCTGAGGATATTCTTGAAACCTTTTGTGACATTTCCAGCACAGGTTGCGAAATTCTCACAATAGGGCAGTATTTGACCCCTTCTAAAAATCTTCTCCCAGTTGAAAGGTTCTATAGACCTGAGGAATTTGAAGAACTCAAGAAGATCGCATTGAAATTTGGCTTCAGAAATGTTCATTCGGGTCCTCTTGTGAGGTCCTCCTATAAAGCAGGAGTTTTGGTTTGAAATATTTAATTTTCAGTGATGTCCATTCAAACCTTGAAGCGTTCAAAGCTGTTATGACATTTATAAAAAATCGAAAATTTGAGCAATTTATTTTTCTTGGAGATATTGTTGGATACGGAGCGAACCCCAATGAGGTGATAGAGGAGATGAAGAAAATATCTCCTCTGTTCATTGTTAGGGGGAATCATGACAAAGCTGTTGCAGGCCTTACAAATCTTGATTATTTCAACCCTGTTGCAGCGACTGCAGTTATTTGGACTTCAAAAAATTTAAGACTCGAAAACCTTGGATTTCTTAAGGGATTGAGTAGTGGCCCTTTAAAAATTAATGAAGAGATAACCATATGCCATGGCTCTCCATGGGATGAAGACTACTACATGTTTAACAAATTTGATGCCCTTGAAGCATTCTCCTTTTTCGATACAAAAATGTGCTTTTTTGGGCATACTCATTTTCCCGCTATTCACATTCTTGAAAATGGAGATGTTAAAACCATATATCCTACAAAATTCCCTTTCAGAGCTAAGATAGAGAGTGGATTTAGATATCTCATAAACCCTGGTTCAATAGGTCAGCCGAGAGATGGTAATCCCCTCTCTTCATTTCTTATATATGATTCCAAGAAGGAAAGCATAACAATCCATAGAATTTCTTACGATATCTCAACAGCTCAATCCAAGATTCTGGAAGCAGGTCTTCCACAAATGCTTGCGAGCAGATTGAGCTCTGGTATATGAAAGGATTTGTCCCTTCATATTTATCCCTTTGGGAGAAAGGGGAGCTCAGGGAAAGGGCTGAAAAGGCATGGAGTATTCTTGAGAATTGCAACCTTTGCCCGAGAAATTGTAGAAAAAACAGAGTGAAAGGAGAAAAGGGAACCTGTAAAGTGGGCTCTTTACCGTTTGTTTCAAGTTTTCACCCTCATTTTGGAGAGGAATCACCCCTTGTGGGAAAATACGGTTCAGGAACAATATTTTTAGCCTCCTGCAACCTTCTCTGTATTTATTGCCAGAATTATACAATTTCCCATCTGATGGAAGGAGAGGAGTGTTCCTTTGAAGATCTTGCAAGGATGATGATTTCGCTTCAAAAAAGGGGTTGTCACAACATCAACTTTGTAACGCCAACTCACCAAGTTCCCCAGATTCTTAGAAGCCTTGAAATTGCAATTGAAATGGGGTTAGAAATTCCTCTTGTCTACAATTCCAGTGGATACGATTCAGTAGAAACCCTTCAGCTCCTTGAAGGAATCTTTGATATTTATATGCCTGATATAAAATACATGGACCCTGAACCAGCAAAAAAATATTCTTCTGCAGAGGATTATCCTGAGGTCGTAAAAAAGGCTATAAAGGAGATGCATAGACAGGTTGGAGATTTGGTAATTAATGAAGATGGGATTGCGGTTAGAGGTCTTCTTGTCAGGCATCTTGTTTTACCTAACGGGCTCGCAGGTACAAAGGAAGCGATGAAATTTATTTCTGAGGAAATTTCAAAAAACACTTATGTCAACATTATGGATCAGTATTACCCTTGCTACAAAGCCTTTGAACATATATCTATTTCGAGAAGAATAAATTATAAAGAATTTGAGGAAGCCATAAACTTTGCAAAGGAGGCGGGGCTTAAAAGACTCGACAAAAGAGAGCCCAGGAAAATTATAATCTGGTAAAATTATTTTAAAATTCTTTGTTTTTCTGATATAATAATTATCTGAATCGGTATGTGATGAAGGAAGAAGAAAAGGGACAACTGATAAATAACGGCTCTAATGGTTATACAGCTGATTCAATAAGAGTTCTCAAAGGGCTCGAAGGAGTCCGAATGAGACCCGCTATGTATATCGGGTCCACGGGCTCTTCAGGACTCCACCACCTTGTTTATGAGCTTGTTGACAACAGTATAGACGAAGCTCTTGCTGGATATTGCACTCAGATACAGGTTATACTCCATCCTGATAACTCTGTAACTGTCATAGATAATGGAAGAGGAATTCCTGTAGATATAATTGAGGAAGAGAACAAACCTGCTGCAGAAATAGTTCTAACAACCCTTCACTCAGGGGGTAAGTTTGACAAAAAAAGTTATAAAGTATCTGGAGGTCTTCACGGAGTTGGTGTATCTGTTGTAAATGCTCTTTCAAAAAGGCTTGATCTGGAGGTATGGAGAGATGGAGGTGTCTGGGTTCAAAGTTATGAGAGGGGGGAGCCAATAACTTCTCTTAGAAAAATAGGAAAGACAACAAAAACAGGGACAAAAATAACTTTCTGGCCTGACCCTGAAATATTTGAAGAGGTTGAATTCAATCATGAATATCTCTCCCAGAGATTAAGAGAACTCTCTTTCCTCAATGGAGGAGTTAAGATAACCCTTGAAGACCAGAGAACAGGGAAAAAATGGGAATTCCATCATGAGGGTGGAATTGTTTCTTTTGTTGAATATCTTGTAAAAAATAAACCTGTTGTTCACGAGAAGCCAATTTATGTTTTTGGGGAGAAGGATGATATTCAAGTAGAGATTGCTCTTCAATACACAATGGGTTATACAGAGACTATTTATACATTTGTTAACAGCATTAACACTACCGAAGGTGGAACTCATTTAATAGGCTTTAAATCAGGGCTTACAAGAGCAATTAATAATTATGCTACTTCCAATAATCTCCTCAAGGACATTAAAAATCTTGAGGGGGAGGATGTAAGGGAAGGACTATGCGCAGTAATAAGTCTAAAAATGATGGATCCCCAGTTTGAAGGACAGACAAAGACAAAGCTTGGAAATTCTGAAGTTAAAGGAATTGTTGAGACCCTTGTAAACTCAAAGATGACAGAATTCCTTGAGGAGAATCCTTCTATTGCAAAGAAGATATTTGCAAAGATAATCGAAGCAGCAAGGGCAAGGGAAGCAGCAAGAAAGGCTAAGGAGTTATCAAGGAAAAAGAGTGGTTTGGAGGTTTCCTCACTTCCAGGTAAACTTGCTGATTGTCAGGAGAAGGATCCGAAAAAGGCGGAGATATTCATTGTTGAGGGAGAATCAGCAGGAGGTTCTGCAAAACAGGGAAGAGACAGGAGCTTCCAGGCAATCCTTCCAATAAAAGGAAAGATATTAAATGTTGAGAAGGCAAGATGGGATAAAATCCTTGCTAATGACGAAATCAGGTTGATAATCCAAGCTCTTGGGACGGGAATAGGCTCTGAAGATTTCAAGATAGAAAACCTTAGATATCACAAAGTTATAATAATGACCGATGCTGATGTGGATGGTTCTCACATAAGAACTCTTCTCATGACCTTCTTTTACAGGCAGATGAAAGAGCTTATTGAAAGAGGGCATCTATACATAGCTTTGCCTCCCCTTTACAAGGTTAAGTCAAAGGGGGAGGAGATTTATCTTAACAATGAAAAGGAAATGGAGGAATACCTTATAAACAAGGCAGGGAAGGAATGCAAAATAAAGCTTGGTAATGGAAAGATTATAGAGGGTAATGATCTTAAATCCATTTTAAGAGCCCTTCTTCAAAAAAGAAACTATATCCAGATTCTTGAAAGAAGGGGATTCAATTATCAATTACTCCTTGAGCTTATGGCGCTTGAAGAACAAGATTTTTCGAACATTGAAAAAATTAATAATTTAATGAAAAGGCTTGAAGAAAAAGGTTATAAAGGTGAGGTAAAAGAGGATGAAGAACATGGAATTTACGAAATAGAAATTTCTTATGTTATGAATGGTTCAGCAAAGAAAGTAAAGGTTGATTGGGATTTTATTGTTTCCCCTGAGCTTCAGAATTTGAAGGGGCTTGAGAGACAAATATCCCTTCTCAAAAATCCTCCTTACTTTTTACTAATGGATAAGGAAAATATCCCTTTAAATTCAGATGTTGAGCTTATGGAAGCTGTTCTTGAAAGAACAAAAAAGGGTTTAACAATCCAGCGTTATAAAGGGCTTGGTGAGATGAATCCTCAGCAGTTATGGGAGACGACAATGAATCCAGAAACAAGAGTTCTGAAAAAAGTTACAATTCAAGATGCTTATGAGGCTGACCAAATCTTCTCTCTTTTGATGGGAGATGAGGTTGAACCAAGAAGGGAATTTATTGAAAAGAATGCCCTTGAGGCTAAGAATCTTGATATTTAAAAGAGCGAGAAAGGCGAGACTGGTGAGAGGAGGAATGAAAAGGGGAATTTTTACAAATTAATTGGGAAGATATAAATGGAAGAAAGAACTGAAAGATTTGTCCCTGTGAGCCTCGAAGATGAAATGCAAAGGTCCTATCTTGATTACGCAATGAGCGTAATCATTGGCAGAGCTTTGCCTGATGCCTTTGATGGTTTAAAGCCTGTCCACAGAAGAATTCTTTGGGCAATGTGGGAATCCAACACAACATGGGATAAACCCTACAAAAAGTCAGCAAGAATAGTTGGAGATGTCATAGGTAAGTATCATCCCCACGGAGATGCTGCTGTTTACGATGCCCTTGTAAGAATGGCTCAGGACTTCACAATGAGATATCCATTAATAGATGGGCAGGGGAATTTTGGCTCAGTGGATGGAGATCCTCCAGCTGCAATGAGGTATACAGAGGTCAGGCTTGAAAAGCTATCAAAGGAACTTCTTGAAGAACTTGAGAAGAACACAGTCCCCTTTACTTCCAACTATGACAATACATTAAAAGAGCCTGTTTATCTTCCTGCGAGATTCCCTGGACTTCTTGTTAATGGTTCAGCGGGGATTGCTGTTGGTATGGCTACAAATGTCCCACCCCATAATTTTAGGGAGGTGGCAGATGCTCTTATTTACATGATCGATAATCCAGAGGCAAGTATTGATGAATTGATGAATTTCATAAAGGGTCCAGATTTTCCAACAGGAGCCTATATAATTGGAAAGGAAGGTATTAGAGAAGCCTATTCTACAGGGAAAGGTTTAATAACAATAAGGGCTAAGGCATTTATTGAAAAAACAAAATCTGGAAAAGATAATATTGTAATCTCCGAAATCCCTTATCAGGTCAGCAAGGCAAAGATTATAGAAAAAATTGGAGAGTTGATGAGGGGGAAAGGTCTTGAAGGGGTCTCAGAGATAAGGGATGAATCCGACAGGGATGGTATAAGAGTTGTTATTGAACTAAAAAAGGAATCTTCGCCTCAGGCAATTTTAAATTATCTTTACAAACATACTGCCCTCCAGACAACATTCGGAATTATTTTTCTTGCTGTAACTGACAATCAGCCAAAGCTCTTTACCCTTCAGGAACTTCTACAGCATTTCCTTTTAAGAAGGAAAGAAATTGTTAGGAGAAGATTAACCTTTGATAAGGAAAAGGCAGAGGCAAGGGTTCACATTTTACAGGGGCTCATAGTTTGCATAAACAATATTGAAAAAGTTGTGGAGATAATAAAGAAATCAAAAAATGTAGAGGAAGCATCCCAATCCTTAATAAAAAATTTCAATTTAACAAAGATTCAGGCACAGGCAATTCTTGATATGCAATTGAGCAGACTTACGAATCTTGAGAGGGAAAAAATAGTGAAGGAGGAAGAGGAGTTAAGAAAGGAGATAGAGAGGTTGAAGAAAATCCTCCAAGATGAAAAGCTCCTAATGAATTTAATCAAAGAAGAGCTTTTAAAACTAAAGGAGGTTTATGGAGACGAAAGAAGGACCGAAATCCTCGAACACGAAGATAAAGAGATAAGACTTGAGGACACAATCCCTGAAGAAGATTATGTGATAATATATACATCCTCTGGGTATGTTAAAAGAACTCCCCTCTCAGCTTATAGATATCAGGGAAGGGGTGGAAAAGGGAAGATAGGAATGAAGGTAAAGGAAGAGGATGAGGTTGCAGAAATATTTATAGCCTCGTCCCATTCGTATTTGCTTCTTTTAACTGACAAAGGAAGACTTTACTGGCTAAAAGTTCTTGACATTCCTGATGTTGGAACAGCAGGAAGGGGGAAGCATATTTCAAATCTTATCAAACTTAAAGAAGATGAGAATATAAAATCTGTAGTCTCTGTTAGAGACCTTGGGACGGAGGACTCTTATCTTTTAATGATTACAAAGAAAGGATTTATAAAGAAAACCCACATTTCAGCGTTTAAAAACCCTCGTTCTACAGGCACAACCGCAATAGGAATTGACACTGATGATTCCCTTCTATCCTGCATTAAAACTGATGGTAAAATGGATATAATAGTTGGAACTGCCAATGGAATTGTCTTGAGATTTAATGAAGAGGATGTAAGGGATATGGGAAGGATTGCAAGAGGGGTAAGGGCTATGAGATTAAAAGGGAATGATGAGATAATCGGAATGGAATCAGTTTCTGAAGAGCACAAGTATCTATTCACGGTAACAGAAAAGGGTTATGGAAAGAAGACCCTTGTTGAAGAGTATAGAATCCAGAGGAGAGGAGGGATGGGGATAATAAATTTAAAGGTGACAAATAAAACAGGAAGGGTTTGTGGCTTGACATCCATTTCTGATTATGATGATATAATTATTGCAACCAACAATGGAAAGGTTATCAAGATTAAGACTGAGGCAATCAGACCCATGGGAAGGTATGCGCAGGGGGTTAGACTCATTTCTCTTGAAGAGGGGGATAAGGTCGCCTCTTTCACAGCTATCAGTAACCAATAATAAATCTTTTTTAGGAATAATAAAATCTAAGATTAAATCTTTGGTTTTGGATTTATAGTTAAGGGGGTCCCCCCCCTCACTAAATTTTTATTTGAAAATATAAGAAAGGAGGCAGTATGGAAGTAAAAACAATTAAAGACCTCTTTTACCATTCTACTCATTCTTTCAACAAAGAAAGTCACATAATGTTTAAAAGGGACGGGAAATACCAAAGCATTTCCACAAAACAGTTTTATGAAACAGTGAAATATATCACCCTGGGCCTTCTCTCTCTTGGATTGAAGAATAACGATAAAGTTTCCCTTTTATCAGAGACAAGGTATGAGTGGACATTCTCGGACATCAGCATAATTATCACAGGAGGAGTAACTGTTCCTATTTACCCAACCCTTGTGCCAGAACAAATAAAATTCATTGTGGAAAATTCAGACTCAAAAATGGTGATATTTTCAGATCTTAATCAGTGGAAGAAACTTGAAATGATCAGAAGTTCCCTTCCTGCTGTTAAGCACTACATAACCTTCTTAGAAGAGCCTCCCTCAGAAGAAGTTATCACGCTTAGAAAACTAATAGAACTCGGAAAGAATTACGAAAAGGAATTTCCAGATCTTTTTGATAAAAAACTGAAGGAAGGGAATGAGAATGATTTGATGACAATAATTTATACTTCAGGGACAACAGGGGTCCCAAAAGGTGTCATGCTAAGCCACAGAAATCTTATAAGTAATGTTACAGCAGTAAAGGAAATCTTAGACATAAACGAAAGGGATACAACCCTATCATTCCTTCCTTTAGCCCATGTCCTTGAGAGGATGGTTACCTATGCCTATCTCTACTTTGGAGCAACTGTTGCCTATGCAGAGAGTGTTGATACTGTAGGAGAAAATCTTATGGAGGTAAAACCAACAATTGTTGTCAGTGTTCCAAGATTATTTGAGAAGATATATGCAAGGGTTATGGATAATGTCCTTTCAAGTCCTCCCTTAAGACAAAAGATATTCAACTGGGCGGTGAAAGTTGGAAAAGATTACGGAGAAAGAATTCTTAAGAAAGAGCCAATTCCTATATTTTTAAAGCTCAAAAGAAAAATTGCCGACAAGCTTGTCTACTCGAAGATAAAGGAGAGAACAGGCGGAAGAATAAGGTTCTTTGTATCAGGGGGTGCTCCCCTTTCAAAGGAAATTGCAGAATTTTTCTTTGCCTTAGGAATAAAAATTCTCGAGGGTTATGGATTAACTGAAACCTCCCCGGTTGTTTCTGTAAACACTGAGGAAAGACTCAAATTCGGCAGTGTAGGACCACTTCTTCCAGGAGTTGAAGTTAAAATAGCTGAAGATGGTGAAATCCTCGTGAGAGGTCCAAATGTTATGATGGGTTATTACAAGAATGAAGAGGAAACAAAGGAAGTGATAAAGGAAGGATGGTTTCACACAGGAGATATAGGAAAGATGGATGAGGATGGATTTCTCTACATTACAGATAGAAAAAAAGAGCTTCTTGTTACCTCTGGTGGAAAGAATATTGCTCCTCAACCCATTGAAAATATGATAAAGACCTCTCCCTATGTAAATCAGGTTGTTTGCATTGGGGATAGAAGGAAGTTTGTCTCAGCTTTAATTGTTCCAAACTGGGATAAGTTGGAAGAGCATGCTAAAAGCTCAGGAATTAGCTACAAGACAATAATTGAACTAACAAAAAATAAGGATATTCTTGATTTTATGCTGCAGGAGGTGCAGAAGGTAACTCCAGGGCTTGCTCCTTTTGAGCAGGTTAAAAAAATCGCATTGCTTGCAAATGAATTTACAATTGAAGCTGGAGAGATAACCCCTACCCTGAAGGTAAAAAGAAGGGTGATAGACCAGAAATACAAAGATATAATTGACGAACTTTATAAAGAGTAAAGGTTAAATAATTTTTTATACATTTTGTTTACTTTTGTAAAGAGTAAGTTTCCCATAAAAATATACCCTCTCCCCTTGTGGGAGAGGGTAAGGGTGAGGGGGGATGTGAGAAGCAATATTAATGAAAGACTAAATTATTATTTACTCTTTATAGGAAAAATGATATTATTTTTAAATGTTTAAATCTTTCTCCTTTCTCTTTTTGATAATAAGTTTGTTCTTTATCATTCTTGGAATTCTTTTTGGACTTTTTAGCTCCTTAAGAATTGGCAAACTTCCTGGTGACATTGTAATAAAAAAAGAAAATTTTACCTTTTATTTCCCTTTAACCACTTCTATCCTTCTCAGTATTTTTATTTCTGTGCTTTTCACAATTTTTCTTCGTATTTTCAGGAGATAAATCTTCATCTTTTCACTCCAAAATAAAAGGACAATTGACATCTAAAAATGACACATTCTGAGCCAGAGAGCATTTGTTTATAAGGATTTCAATCTGGCATCAAATTTGATAGAAAATTTGTATGAAAGGAGGTAACATGAAAAAGCTTTTAATTCTAACTTCAATTATCTTAATTTCAACCCCAATTTTTGCAGACTCCTTAAAGTTAAAGTTTGGGCAGTTCAGCCCATCTCAGGAAAGTGACCTTTGGGATATTAACAGACAGAATCTTTATCTTGAAAAGAAGGATTTTGAAGGGAGTTTTGTCTCCGTTGAATGGGAAGTCTTTATGAAAAGGAATCTTTCCTTTTCCCTTGAAATTGGAGCATATTCTCGAGAACTTACAACCTCTTACAGAGACTGGGAATATGAGGATGGCTCACCTATTTATCAATCCCTCTCCCTGAGTATTGTTCCTATTGAAGCAAGTTTTAAGATTTATCCTGGCGGAGCCCACAGACCAATAGCTCCTTACCTTGGTGGAGGGTTTGGAATATATTTCTGGAAATATATTCAGGAAGGGGATTTTGTTGATTTCACAACATGGGATGTTTTCTCAGGAAGTTATGAAACGAGCACATCCGGAATTGGGACTCACATTCGTGGAGGAATCTCATGGAGGATAAGCAGGTCTATTGGCTTCTTTGGAGAGGCAAAGTATGTTTATCTGAAGGATAATCTTTCCTCGCAGTTTCAGGGTTTTGAAAAGTTCGACCTCAGCGGTCTTCACCTTTTAGTGGGAATTTCTATCTGGTATTGAGTCTTTACCTATAAATTTTCGCATAGTAATATAA
>Ga0136652_1000397_pt1 | contig 21116 bp, 21 predicted proteins | sample ConPoolayeEmetaG_FD_94864 | JGI IMG/M metagenome (GOLD analysis project Ga0136652, IMG submission 94864) | Hot spring microbial mat communities from California, USA to study Microbial Dark Matter (Phase II) - Cone Pool mat layer E metaG... ...
CCCATGAGGGTGCCAACATAGACGCCGTTCCCCTGAGGGAAGGGCGTGTTAACTGGGTGATGGCACACCCATTGCTTCGAAGGCTCCCGATGAGCCAGAAGCAAGAATCTCCCGACTTTAGTCACGGAGAGTGTCAATTTTTGCATCGCCTGAAATAGTTATATGTCGGAGGCCTGTACCCTACCACTACGCTTTCAGGCTACTCAATGTACAGAGTTTTACCCTCTACAGCTTTGGGAACACTCCCTATGCTCTTGATTTCGGCGCCCATTCCACTAGTGGACGAAATCTGCACCAACGTCAAAAGCGTAGTTCTTCGAGCGGCGATTAGTGAAGAGCAGAAGGGTACAGCACAAACAGCCACTTGCCGGAGAGGAAGAGACCTCGGTCAGCGACGAGGACCGAGGCTCATTGTGGAACCGCGTGATCAGGGAAACAAGAAGTCAGCACCTCAGAGGGCACTATCTCCTCGCCGACAAAATCGCCACAATCCTGGGACTCCATAGAGGCCTTTAAAAAGAGGAGTAGAAACACTGCTATAAAACCCCTTGAGAAGCTTGCTGCGATGCTCATTGTGAAGGAGACGGCGAACCTGAGCTTCGAGAAGCTTCACATGGAGGCGAGAGCCACAAAGCTACGATGCCCAAAACAGACCAGGCGGAGGAAAAGGATTACAAAGGCCACGGAGTCTCCTGCCAGTACCAACAGAACTGGGCAAAGACCAAAATCCCAGAGGAGTGCCTCCAAAAGACCCTTATGCTTCTAGATCAGATGGTTGCCCAGATGTACGCGGAGCGCTCTTAGGAGATGAAAATCTTGAAGAATACAGCATGTCCTCAAAAATGGTACACCTGCATCCTCCTTAGAGAAGTCCGGGTTGCCATGAGGATTATTCTTCGACACCAAATAGTCAGATACAATATTTTGACTAGGCTAGCAACGAACACTGTAGGGACTATAGACGCCCCACTGCTGAAGAATACGAGGGGTGCAAGAACCCTTCTGGAACAGGTACCACCAGGCTCAACCGTCTATATGGACTGTGAGTAAGGTGTCGAGTACAAATATCTGCATTCTCACAGGGGAGAGTACTCCTCATTTTGTGTCTTAAAGCAGTACCGGGAATGCCCTATAAGGGATACTCCGTTGCCAAGCTCAGAAGAACTTTGACTGGGAGAGATACCGCCGCTGTGAGCTTGCTTGGGAGACCCATGGGAGATAGGTGTGGCGAGGGACGGTGGCACGCTGAAGTACCGGAGGCTAGACAAGGTATGAAGTTGTCTTACTCTCAGGTACATAGCTCACAATGTTAATGTGTGGTTCACGCAACGAGCAATACTCTTCAGCAGATACAAACTTGGTAGGTGTACAGGACAGTACGTATAGGAGCCCAGAGCAGTTGTCACTGTCTGACCGCTCGGCTCAGTCGTCACGACAGCATAGCATCCGAATGGGAAGTGAATGAGGGGAAACAGAAACACTGTATGGGCTCAAGCAAAACTAATAAGCGTATAAGTACATCAATCTTTTTACATGTTTTCACGGAAGAAAAAAAGACAAAAATATCTTCCTCTTTGGGAAAAGGTAGGCAGAAAAGCTAGATCTACTTCCTGAGCTGGACAACAAAATACTGCAACTAACTCCAAAAAACCAAAAAGGAAACAAACAACCAACAAACAAAAAATAAATTAAAAATTAGGGAAGGAGACTCACTCAGTCTCCATGTCAACGATCCATTCCATAGCCTTCCGATCCGAAGTAGCCAGCTCATACTCTGTAGTCATCGTAAGGGCATCTCTAGGGCAGCTCTCGACACACTGTTCGCAAAACAAGCAGCGACCTAGGTCTACTCGTGGTAGTTTGCCCGCCTTATTCTTCAATTCTTCTGGATACTCTTTTGGCCAGTCTATCATTTCGATGGCTGCGGATGGACAGTCCTTAGCGCATGTGCCACAACCGACGCATCTTTTGAGGTATAATATGTGTCTTCCTCTGAGGCGTTCGAATGGTGGTAGTTTCTCGAATGGGTAGAATATTGTGAATGGTTTTTTTGGAAGGTTTTTTAGTAGTTCGGGTTCCATTGCTCCTGGTATGGGCATTTTTTCACGCTCCTTATATGAGTAGTGTTATCCATATTAGTAGGTTGTAGGTTGCTTGCCACTTGAATAGGTCGAAGTAGAATACAAGTTGAAGTATGAGTATGTTTAGGAATGCTAGTGGAATCAGATATTTCCAAGAGCCTCGGACTACTTGGTCTATTCTGAATCTTGCGAAGAGTGTTCTTAGGTTGGCTATTAAGAATATGATTGCGAATACTTTTATTAGGAACCATATGGTGCCGATTATGTATCCCAGTGGGAAGGCTCCCATTATTCTTTCTATTGTGGTTAGTCCTATTTCGCTTCCCGGGCCCCAGGGGCCTCCTAGGAATAGGGCTGCTGCTAGTCCCGCTGCCCATAGGTATTCGAGGTCGTTGGCTAGTCGGAATAGGGCTAGTTTTCTGCCTGATATTTCGGTTTGCCACCCCGCTACTATTTCTGTGTGTGCTTCTGGAATGTCGAAGGGTACTTTTTCAAGTTCTGCCATTTGGGAGATTATGAGTACTGCGAATGATATTGGTGCTACCAGTATGAAGGGTATGCCTATGGTTTGTTGGGCTTGGGTTATGTTTGCTATAGTTAGGACTGAGAATATTGTGGGTGTAGTTATAGGGGCTATTCCGAGGACTGTGTTTAGGAGGTTGTTGACTTGTACTGGTACTGAGTAGTAGTAGGCCACGATTATTGCTGGTGTTAGAGTTGATAGTACTAGTGGGATTTCGTAGGCGATGAGTTGCATTCCTGCTCTGGCTGTTCCTACTTCACTGAATCTGTCGATTGAGAACCAGCCGGTTAATATGATTGCTAGGACGTAGATTGTGGAGAGGAATAGTAGTACTATGAGGTCTCCTTCAAAGCTTATGATGCCTGCGCTTCTGTAAACGGGGATGAACATGAGCATTACCAGTGATAACGTTAGGGCAAAGATTGGTGTTGCCGCAAGGCTGCGGGCTTCTGCGCCTTTGTGCACTATATCTTCTTTGGCTAGAAGTTTTATTATGTCCGCTAATGGCTGCAGAATCCCGTGGTACCCGGTGTGGAATGGTCCTACCCGGTTTTGTAATCTGGCGTATATTTTTCGGTCGTACCATTCTGCAAAGAGTGAGACGACGCTTACGAATAGTATGCCTGGGAATATGAGTATTTTGAATAGGTCCAGTGGAAGGTTTACTTGTTGCTGGAGTAAGTATTGGATCAGTGTGATGAGGTTGCTATATTGTGGGAATAGGTATAGTATTATGTACCAGAATAGGTCAACTGCCATTTTTACCACCCTTTACTCTTTTTACCTCCCGTTCTTTTTGTAGAATTCGATGCCGTATCTTCGTAGGCTTTCTAAGTCCATTGTCCACGTTTTTTCTTTTTCGGTGTTTACGAATGTGATTCTGTCGGTGCAGCTAAGGCAGGGGTCTATTGATGCGATGGTTATTGGTACGTCTGCGATGTAGCCTCCCTTGAGCATATATTCTACTGAGGGCCAGTTTGCGAGTGTGGGTGTTCGGATTTTTACTCTTTCAGGTTTGTCGGATCCGTTGCTTTTGATGTAATGTATGAGTTCACCTCTGGGTGCTTCGTATCTGCTTAGTACTTCTCCTTCGGGTACGCGTCTTTTGAGTTTGAGTCTTATTTCGTCTTTGGGGAGATGGTCTAGTAGCCATTGTATCATGTTGCAGGATTGAACCATTTCTAGGATGCGTACTGCCACTCTTCCGAATACGTCGCAGGTGTCCCAGGTGACTACGTCGAAGGGTACTTCGTCGTAGGCTGCGTTGGGGTCGTCTTTGCGGCAGTCCATGTTGATTCCTGAGGCTCTCAGGGTTGGTCCGACGGCTCCTAGTTTGCGGGCGATGTCTGGTGGGAGCACTCCTATACCTTGGGTTCTTTTTAGGACGGTAGGTTCATTTATGCATAGTTTGAGGTAGTAGTTTAATCTTTCTCTAAAAATGTCCATTCCCTTTTTTATTTTTGGGATGTTTTCTTTGCTTATGTCTCTTCGGACTCCGCCTATGGTGTTCATTGCGTAGTTTACTCTGTTTCCGGAAATCATTTCGAGGAAGTCCATGACTAGTTCTCGGTCCCTCCAGGTGTAGTGGAGTAGGGTGTCGAATCCAATTTCGTGTCCTGCCACTCCGAGCCACAGCATGTGGGAGTGGAGTCTCTCCAACTCGCATACGATGGTTCTTATGTAGAGTCCTCTTCGGGGGACTTCTTCGTCAAGTAGTTCTTCAACTCCTTGGACAAATGTAGTTGTGTGTGAGTGGGAGCAGATTCCACATACTCTTTCTAGTAGGTATATGTCTCGGACGTATGTTCTTAGTTCGGCTGCTTTTTCTATTCCTCGATGGTTGTATCCTATTCTAACCTTTGCGTCAACAACTTGTTCTCCATCAACTTCAACTGTGAAATTTACTGGTTCTTTTAATGCGGGGTGTTGGGGTCCTATTGGTATTTTTACAGTCGACATTTTTACTCAACTCCTTCTGGTAGCCAATCTTTTCGGAGAGGATATACCCCCTCGGGCCAATCGTCTGGCAGTATTAAACGCTTCAGGTTGGGATGGTTCTCAAAAACTATTCCAAGAAGGTCGTGCGCTTCCCTCTCATAAAAATTGGCTGACGGTAATATATCAACTATAGTTTCAATCTTAGGGTTATTCTTAGGAATCTCTGTTTTAATGTTGGGATATGTGCGGTAACCCTGATACTTATAGAGGTGATAAACGATTTCGAAGGTTTCGCCCTTGTCAACTCCAGATATGGTGGTTACATGTTGTACGTCCCAGTTATCCTTCATCCATTGGATAACTTTGCGGTGGTCTCCCGGCTTTACTTTGATAAATATTCTTTTTGCCCTGGGAATCCACACTTCAACGGCTGCTCCAAACGCCTTCTCTATTTCTGCTTTTAGTTTTTCGTCCTCCTTTGAGGATGGCTTGGGTTTGGGCTTTGCTTTCTCAGCTTCTGGTTCTGACATTGCATTATCCTCCTTGCAATTTTCCTATGAGTTTTGCGACGGCGTCGATTATGGCTTCTGGTTTGGGTGGACATCCGGGCACGTACATGTCAACTGGAATTATCCTGTCGTATCCTCCCTCGATGTTATAACATCCTTTAAAGACGCCTCCAGAGATGGCGCAGTTTCCAACTGCAATCACAAATTTTGGTTCTGGCATCTGTTCGTATAGGCGTTTAAATCTGGGTGTCATCTGTTTGGTTATGGAGCCTGTACCAATCATGACGTCTGCGTGTCTCGGAGAACCTACCAGTATTATGCCGAAGCGTTCAATGTCATATCTGGGCATTAGGGCGGCGATAACTTCTATGTCACAGGCGTTACATGCTCCTGTGTTCATGTGAAAAACCCAGGGAGATTTTACTCTCGCCCAAGTTACAAGCTTATCCTTAAGTCCCAAATTTACACCACCTTCTCCTATCTCCTGTATAAGACTAACACTGCGGCTATCGTTGCAAATATTACGAATATTCCACCGTAGAGTGGATTTGCAAAGGCAGAGGTGAATATTATGAAGCCTGCTGTTTCAAGTATTGTGAAGAAAACAGCGTAGTAGAACAGTTGCAGTCTGAACTGGAATTTCTCGGCGGGATAGTTTTCTCCACAGGCGTATACCATGAGTTTTTCTTTGCTCTTCTTTCCTTTTGGCGCTAGGAACTTTGCAGAAACATATAATCCGCAGGCGCTGAGTAGGCTGATTAACAGTGCTAGTCCAAAAGTTAGTATTCCTGCCAAAGTGCTTTTGCACCTCCAACTCTGAGAATAATAGCGTTTAGATACATTCTCCTATTTAAGGTTTCACAATAACAGAGATTTGTATCGAATTAAAAGTTTTTCCATTGACGATTTTCCTATTTTTCCTCAGATTCTATTCCCCAAACCAACAACACTGCCCAGTATTGTGGACAAATTTGGTAACTTCCAAAAGCTACATTCACAACAACACTAGGAACACATGGCTCTCTGTTTACTCTATTTAAAATCATACTTGTATTCATATAGCCCACATTCCGCATCCTTTGTGATTTTTTGGTATTTTTTGTTTTTACCAGTTTCTGCTCACGTTTCTTGCGTGGATTTGGAGGTTTCCAAAAATTTTTTGATAAAGTCCAGCATTCCTCCTATAAGACTTATTCTGCAAAAATAGAAAAATAAACCGAGGGTGCGGAAAGTGGGATATAAACTTAAATAGTTAAACTCACATGAAAAATTGGACTTCAGGTTTCTACGCACACCTCGGTAAATCCCCAAGAAGGGTGGAGGGCTTCTCGTAAAGTAGCTATATAAAGACTCAAGGGGGATGGTCTGGGCTTCACAGCCTCTCCCATAAATAATCTATTGTTTCGTTTGATTCTCAAGCACATTTTACACAACGGTTTCCACAGTTTGGGCTCGTTTTTGTAAAATTTCTTGTCCTTTTCCGGCTCTAAACAGGCATTTTTACACCTCTAAAAAGCCGATTTGCGCCCTTGAAACTTTTTGAAATTTGTCCACAGTAGAATGAGCTGGGTTAAAAATGGCAATCTGTAAGAGGGGGTTTAGGACAATTTATATCTCCTTTCTCACAATTTTAAAAGGGACAAAAAAAGGGCTCCTGCCAGGAAGTTTAACAAAAAGTTATTTATCTTCTAATGACACGAAGAAAAGTTTAGTTTCAAAAATTGAAATCATATACTGCTAACCAAAACTGTTAATAAAATGGTTAGACTATGCTATACTATATTTAGTGAGGTGTGAAACATGGAAGTAACGTTTGATTTGGAAGGTGAGAAGGTAACTGTTAAACTTCCCGAAGACCTATATTACCACAATGATCACTGTTGGGTCAAGGTGGAGAATGAAAAAGCCAGAATTGGATTCGACGACTTCGGACAGGCAACTGCGGGAAAAATCCTATTTGTGAGGCTCAAACCCGAGGGAAAAACCATAGAGTTTGATAAAAGTTTTGGCTCCATAGAAACAGGAAAGTGGGTGGGTCCACTTAAGGCTCCCATTAGCGGCACCATATTGGAGGTCAACCCCGAACTTAAAAAGAAACCCACCATCATCAATGAGGATCCTTACGGAAAAGGATGGCTACTAGTCGTTAAACCGACAGATAACCTGAAGGCGGAATTATCTAAACTCGTCACTGGAAGTGCAATAAAGGACTGGATAAATAAAGAGATAAAAGAGCGTCTAAAATAAATAGAAAATCTGATCTTCCTTTTTTAGTCCCCAGGGGGTGCTTGAACTTGGAGGAGTGGAGGCTTTTAGACTTAGGTGCTCTACCTCCAATTGACACTCAAATTATTTACGAGGCAGTAGCGGTAGCCAGAAGCAAGGCTTTAGTTCCTGACACTCTGATACTCTGCTATCCCAAAAGTCCACTGGTCTGCATTGGATACCACCAAGAGCTGGAAAAAGAAGTAGATCATGCCTATTGCAAGTCTCAAGGAATACCCGTAGTTCGAAGAATCCTGGGGGGAGGAGCAGTTTACTTAGACCAAGGACAGCTCTTCTACCAGGTGATTGTGGATAAAAAAAGCCCCAAAGTTCCGGTTTCCATAAAGGACTTTTTCAGGAAGCTTTTGGAGGCGCCCACAAAAACCTATCAGGATTTAGGCATACCTGCCCAGTACAAGCCCATAAACGACATTGAGGTAAATGGCAGAAAAATCAGTGGAAACGGGGCTGGAACAGTGGATAATGTTGTGAACATTTTGACTGGAAACATCATTATGGACTTTAACTATGAAATGATGGTGAAGGTTCTAAAGGTTCCCAGCGAAAAGTTCCGAGACAAGGTGGCCAAAAGCCTTGAGGAGAGAATGACCACCATAAAGAGAGAACTTGGACACATAGTCCCCCTAGAAAAAATAAAATCCCTACTCATAAAAAACTATGAAGAAACCCTAAACATAAAATTTAGAAGGGGAGCATTAACCAGCAACGAGCAGGAAATCATGAGGGATCTTAGGAAGAAATATGAATCCCAGGAATGGCTGAACCTCTCATATATGCGGCACCCCGACTTGGTTAGGCGGGTCAAAATTTCGGGTGCCACCTCTGTTTCTGAGTCTGCCTATAAAGCTCCTGGAGGACTAATAAGAGTCACCATGATAATCGAGGAAAACCGCATAAAGGAAATAATGTTTAGCGGAGACTTCTGGATATACCCTCAAGACAAGCTAGCTGAATTAGAGAAAAGCCTCACCATGGCCCCAACCAACAGGGAGGAAATAACCAAAATAATTCGCTCCTTCTATGAAAAAGAAGGAATAGAAACCCCAGGAGTAACCCCAGAAGACTTCGCAACAGTAATAAACCAAGCACTAGAATAAACATCTCCTGCCAAAACGTCTAAAACCTATCCTACAAATACGGTCGCCCTTTCTCTATTATGCCAAACTAGATTAGGATTTCTGTTTCCAAGATAAAAACTGGCAAAAGCTACCTTCCCTTAAAAAAAGGCGAGAGGAAGGAAGCAATAGGAGCAATGAAGCCAAACCAAAGCTAAGCGCTCCCACGTTTTTCCAAAATTGTTTTTTGCTTTTCAATATTTTTTTAAGTTTTGATGACACTTGCTTAACTAGCGTAGTTTAATTACGCTAAAATAATGGAGGTGTAAAGGCCTGGAAGACTATAGGTTAACGAAGGCAGTAACTCTTTATGGATGATCCTGTAAATTGCCTCAAACCAAGCTTCTGAATCTCTTGGAAAAAGTGGGCGTTAAAAAGGATCCCTCAGGCAGAGTTGTAGGAGGAATCGGAGAAGACGCAGCGGTCATAAAAATTCAAAAAGATTTGGTGCTCATAGAAACTGTGGACTTCATAACCCCCAACGTTGACGACCCCTACATTCAAGGCAAAATAGCTGCTGTAAACGTTACCAATGATGTGTACAATGTAAATCATAATGATTTACATGCATAAGCCATAGGTGGAACCGACGTGGTGAGCTTTCTTGCAATACTGGGAATTCCTGAGAACATGCCCCTCAAGATGGCTGAGGAGATGTTACGGGGGATAAACGACTTGATAAGTGAGTTGGGCACCACAACCATTACTGGGGGACACACCATAATAAACCCTTGGCCCCTAGTGGGAGGCGTAGCCTCAGGAATAGCCCACCCAGACCAGATAGTAACTCACAAAGATGCGCAGCCCGGCGACATACTCATACTCACCAAACCCTTAGGCACACAACCCGCAATGGCTGTCTACAGAGGATTACGAGACCCCGCCGTGGCAGAACAAATCCTGAAGTTGGTTTCTCGAAAGGAAGCAGAAGAAATGGTTGAAAAAGGAATTAAATTGATGACCACCTCAAATAAACCCGTGGCTGAGGTCATGAGGGTGGTTAAACCCCACGCTTCCACCGATGTCACAGGCTTCGGCTTACTCGGCCACACCCAGGGAATAGCGGAAAGCAGCAAAGTAGACATCACCATTCATACCCTACCCATCATTAAAGGCACCTTACAAATTTCGGATCTCTTTGGCTACGGCCTGCAATCTGGAGAATCAGCAGAGACCGCTGGCGGCATGATTCTCTTTGTCCCAAGTGATTTAAAGGAAAATTTGGAACACGAACTTGACAGGAGATCTGTAACCCATTACGAGATAGGAAAAACTAGTAAAGGGTCAGGAAAAGTAGACTTCAGCAAGGCAGAAATACTTGAAGTTTAAAGCGGCAGTAATGACCTGCAGACAAAACCCTTCATGGAGGTCTGCGGGGAACATTCCGCCTAGCAAGGTTGGTGCCGCCCCTACAAACTAATTAGTTTCCACACTGGTAGAAGCTTGAAGGAGCATTCCCCCTTCGTGGGTGTTGTTTTCAAATTTTTTATTCCTTTTCCGGGTCCAAACAGGCATTTTTCTGTGCTTCAAAAGCCGATTTGCGGCTTAAAACAACATTTTTCCTGCTTCCCGAAAATTTTCCACAATAGGTAGCTAGGCTGGCTGTGTCACACTTTTTTTGGGTTTTAACTTTAAAATTTTTGTTATAATAATATGCGGTTTCTGAATTTTAACGATTTTTCCAGTCACTAATCTCTTTCTGGGACCATTTTCGGCGGTCTTGGGCACGTAAGAGTTAAATATAACATTAAATCCAAACTAAAACGTTTTAAAAACAACAAATTACGTGAGTGACGGATAATTCGATTTGAGAGGCGACTTGAATGGTTGACCCTACAATTATTCACGTGGCTCTCATAGCTCTAGCAATAATTTTTGGAATAATCGCTGTGGAACTAAAAAGACTAGACCATGCAGTAATTTCATTCGCCGCGATGAATGTAGTCTTAGGGGCCCTATTCTACCTACTCTACGCTCCCTGGGTAGCAGTGTTCCAGTGGCTAATCTACGCCGGAGCCATAGTAGTTCTCTTACTAGTCACCGTAAGCCTCACCAGAGAAGCACGCGAGAGTGAGTAAAAATGGTTAGTGAAACCATAATAAAAGTCACAAGAATTCTGGCAAGCATAATCCTAGCAGCATTCGTCATAGCAACAGTAATAAAAGTGTTCTGGCTAACCCCCGGAGTCTTCTACCCCTTCTACCTATCACTATTCCCACCAATGGCAAACGCCACAACGCCAACCGCCGCAGTTTGGCAAATAGCATTCTTTGAAGGACAATACCTTTGGTCAAACAGAATCATCGACACCATGACACTAGCCATAGTGCTAGTCGCCACAGGAATTGGAGCAGCAATCATGCTCCGAGAAGAACCCGAAGAAGAGAAGGGAGTTGAAAAATAATGGCGTTACCCGTATCACCTACAGTTTATTTGGTAGGCGCAGCCATACTCTACGGAGTTGGACTATACTGCGTCACAACCAAAAGAAACGTCATAAAACTGGTAATCGGCATTGAAATACTGGTCGCAGCAGCCCACCTAAACTTCATAGCCTTTTCAGCATACAGATGGTTCACCCAATGGGCCCTAGGCATATTCTCAGTCTTCAGCAGCATGGGAATAACCGACAACCTCACCCTGACACTACTTGGATCCTACTTCATCACAGCCAACCTCTACACACCGCTCTACGTTGACCCCCTAGCACACGCCATAGTGATAATATCCATTGTTCTTGGAGGCTGTGTAGTAGCAATCGCCCTGTCCTTCATAGTGAACCTCTACAAGCACTACGGAACTCTAGACTCAGAAAAAATGAGAAAACTAAAATGGTAGGGATGAAAAATGATGATACCATATGCACCTTGGCTTGTTTGGATAATTCCCATGTTAGGAGCAGTCCTAACACCCCTATTTAGCAAAATCCACCACAAATTCAGAGACCTATGCGCCATACTATTCGCAGGCGCAGCAGCAGTAATAGCCATAAGCATGATACCAGACATATGGGCCGGATACATAACCCTACCCCAACCACAAATACTACTGGGACTAACAGCATTCCCCACATACCCCTGGGACATAACAATACCCCTAACCACAGACTGGCACATAATCATCAAGTGGATGGCACTCATACCCTACGACTGGACCTACCTCTGGATACCCAACATCCCCATAAACCCACCATCACAAATAGGAGTCTACCTACCCCAAGGACTATACGCAGGAGTACTAGTAGACCCACTAAGCATATTCATGGCCAACGTAACCGCATGCATAGGATTCCTAATAATGGTCTTCTCCCTAGGCTACATGCACGGAGAACCAGACCTAACACGCTACTGGTTCTTCATGAACTTCTTCATCGGCGGCATGATATTCCTAGTAATATCCGACAACCTCATCCAAATGTTCATAGGCTGGGAAATAGTTGGGCTCTGCAGCTGGGGCCTAATAGGCTTCTGGCACAAAGCCCGAGAACCAAGCCCAGTCCCCGACTACGTAACAGAGGGAGAGTACAACGCCTACTGCGGCATGAAAGCATTCATAACCACAAAAGTCGGCGACATAGCCCTACTAATAGCAATAGTAATCATATTCTTCGCCTCCGGAACCTTCAACTACGCCCAACTACAGCAAAACGCAGCAATACAACTCCTCAACCCACTAATAGGCCTCACAAGTAATGGTCTGGGTTGGGTGAGCAGCCTAGCCATAAGAGGACTACTCCCCGCAGTAGCCATACTATTCTTCGGCGGCCCAGTAGCAAAATCCGCACAGTTCCCACTAGACGTATGGTTACCAGAAGCCATGGCTGGTCCCACAACAGTCTCAGCACTCATACACGCTGCCACCATGGTAAAGGCAGGTGTATACCTAGTAGCCAGAATGCTACCCATATTCTTCGGAGTACCACACCTACTACAAACCCTAATAGTAGACCCCACACTATATACACTCTATGGCCTAACCCTCAACGCCCAACAATGGCTCCTACTCTACATAAACGTCCAAATGGGAATACAAATCTTCTTCACAACCGTTGCCATCATAGGAGGATTCACAGCCTTCCTCACAGCCAGCATGGGCCTAGTAGCAAGCGAAATCAAAAAAGTCCTAGCCTACTCCACCATGTCACAAATTGGATACATGATGCTTGCCCTGGGAATCGCTGGAATCTCTGGAGTCACAGCCATGGGATTTCTCGCTGGTACATTCCACCTCATGGCCCACGCCATCTTCAAGGCCCTATTGTTCCTTAGCGCCGGAGCGGTTCTCCACGCTGTGGAAACTAAGAACATGTTTGAGATGGGTGGCCTAAAAACAAGGATGCCCATCACATACGCCTGCTTCCTTGTGGGTGCTCTATCCCTAGCGGGCTTTCCAGGATTTGCCGGCTTCTTCAGCAAGGAGGCAATACTCGGCGCAACACTACAAGCAAACCAACTAATTCTCTTCGCATTGGCAGGAATTGTGGTAGCAATGACCACCTTCTACACATTCCGTATGTTGGGATTAACCTTCCACGGACCAGAAAGCAAACATGTCAAAAGCTACGAGAAGGAAAAAGGGCCAGTTCACGAGGCCCCACCAGTCATGTGGACACCACTAGTAGTACTGGCTGGCGGCACAATACTAGCTGGATGGTTTGAGCCAGTTTTCAGAAAATACTTCCTAGGACCATTCACCAACTACCTGCACAGTTTCCAGGAGCTTTTCCACGTACAGCCATACCTTCTAGGCGGGCTGATTTTCAGTGAAGTCCCCTATGGCCTGTCCGAAGAGGCAACTCTACTCTTGGAGTACTGGCACTACTTTGAGATGACCAGTTACAGCGGATGGCTGGCAGAACTGGCAAGCGCTTGGCCATCAATCCTGCTTTCACTGGGACTATTCGCTCTGGGCTTCATACCTGCTTGGTACTACTACATATCCCGAAGGGGCGCCGCAGAAAGAATAACCAGCAGCCGTTTGGGTGGAGCTATCTGGAAATTCTTGGTAAACAGGTGGTATATCAACCAGCTCTACCACATAGTTTTCGTCAAGGGATTCCTGGCGGGAATCGCTTGGCTCTACAGAAACCTGGAAGTCAAGGTTCTTGACGGATTCAACTACGCTACTGCAAAGTTGACCATAGTGGTAAGCGACAAGTTCAGAAGGACACAGACTGGAATAGCGTTCATCAATGCACTAATGATAGTTTTGGGAGTGACAATACTGGCAATAATATTTGTACTATGGTAGGAGGAATAAGAAATGATAAACAACATTTTAGCAAGCTACGAACTACTTGCATCAATAGCAGTACTACTAATAATGGGACCCATAGTTTACCTTATAGGAAAAAAGTCCGGCAAAGCTGCAAGATGGCTAGCCTTCCTAACCGCAGCAACATCAGCAGCACTCCTAGCACACATAGGAATAATTTTACTCGACCCCTACGCAGTATCCCTAACAGTAACAATTGACTCCACGACATGGACTTACAGCTTCATATACTCAAGCCAAATAGTGCCAACCGCCGCATTACAGTTCAATGTGCAACTCTACCCCTTCACCACTTCCCTCAACCAAATCCCATGGATATGGAACAACTTCGACCGAGCAATAGCAGTCCCCATGTATCAGGCATACAGTGTAATACCCGACTACCCATACCTTGTACTGCTCTCCATGGATCCCCTAAGCAACATTCCAAGACTTCCTTCGCTTACCGCTGGCCTACTCGCCGACGGTTTAAGCTATCCCATAGCCATACTCATCTCGGGATTGGGCGCCGCTGTAATGTTCTTCTCCGCCTACTACATGAAGGACGTAGAGAGTCCAGGAAGCTTCTTTGGAAACATGCTATTCTTCATCGGTGGCATGATTGGAGTAGTACTGGCAACCACAGTAATAGAGTTCTTCATCTTCTGGGAAGTAATGCTAATACCATCGTACATACTGGTGAACCAGTTCGGACTGACCGAGAATAAGAGCAGAACCGCCCTCAAATACTTCCTGTGGACCACATTCGGCAGCGTAATAATGTTTGTAGGAATATTCATGATGGGCGTAACCCTAAACACCTTCGACTTCCAACAAATGACCCTCAACCTAGCAGCAGCACAAACCGCATACGCAACCTACCTTGGCACACTCATACCCTTCGGAGCAACATTCAACCAGTGGCTAAGCCTATTCCTAACCGGACTGGTACTCGTCATACCCGCAATACTAATCTTCATCGGCTTCGCAGTCAAAATGGCAATATTCCCACTCCACACCTGGCTACCAGACACATATATGGAAGCACCAATGCCCGTCGTCCTACTATTAAGTGCGGCCATGACCAAAACCGCAGCCTACGGTATCGCCAGATTCCTAGTAATCTACATGGGCCCATCACTACAAATGCTCCAAGTAAGCCTAGCAATAATCGGACTAGTAACCGCAGCTTACGGCGGAATCATGGCATTAACACAAAACAACCTAAAGAAAATGCTAGCCTACTCATCTATGAGTCAAATGGGATATATTTTGTTCGGCTTTGCTATGGTTTCGGTGCTGGGTGTGAACGGTTCGCTTCTACATATTTTGAACCATGGTATTTGCATGGGCGTATGGTTTATGGTTGCAGCAATCATATCGAAGGCTACTGGCACCTTGGACTTCGATAAACTTGGAGGTTTGTCTGAGAGGATGCCCGCAGTGGCCGCAATTGCTGTTATCGCTGGTTTATCAGTAGCTGGTGTTCCGCCCCTACTGGGCTTCTCCAGTGAGTGGATGATCTTTGCGGGTGGCGTGATGGCCACTCAGTACCTGCTTACAGCATTGTTAATAGTGGCTACCGCAATCACACTGGGCTACTATCTATGGGCGGTTCGTCGGATTTTCTTCGGACCACTAAAAGAGGGACTTGAGAAAGTGACTACTCCTCGAAGCCTACTGGCTCCAATTGTAGTTCTAGCAGCCTTCATAATCGTGTTGGGCATAGCGCCAGCAATTGCCACACAGTACTTTACGCCGATAATCAACCAGATACTTGCGCCATGGTATGGATACCAACAAATACTGTATTTATTAGGAGGCCTGTAAAATGATAAGCGACATTAACTTACTGTATCCCATAATAATCCCAATTGGGACCGCGTTACTGGTACTAGGAGCTGGCTCCCTATTCGAAAAAGTGGCGGGAGGCAGACTCCAGAGAATTAGAGAAGCACTGGCAACTTTAGGCTTCGCGGCTACGGCAGTGGTTATTTATCAGCTGTACTGGGATCTTACTGTTCTGAAACTAGTATCTGACTTCTCACTCCTAGTTTGGGGCGTCTATATTACGCCCACGTTCTACTTTGAGTACATGCCTGGCGGCTTTGCATTAAATATGTTCATAAATCTGTTGTTGGGCGGCGCGGGTCCGTTGTCACTGGTCACAGCACCGCCTACGGGCTCTGTGTTCGCAGTAGACTTTCTAAGCATGCTTATGGCGGCGGCCTTCACCGGTCTGGGGCTACTGGTATGCATCTACTCCATAAACTATATGGAGCACGATACAGGAAAGACCAAGTATTATGCAGCGCTACTAGTGCTGGTGGGTTCTCTTAACGGAATAGTTTTTGCAGGTGACCTGTTCACACTATTCGTGTTCTTTGAAATGATGAGCATCACCGCCTTTGTCTTGGTGGGATTCAGAAAAGAAAAGTGGGAACCGGTAGAGGCGGGTTTCAAGTATCTAGTAATGGTGGCAGTTGGGAGCACTTTGATTCTCTACGCTAGCTCATTCATATATGGATACACTGGCACGCTAAACTTCGCCTACGTTGGAACCCTTATGAACGCTTTGGATCAGCTTCAATTGTACACTGGCAGACCTCTATTCTACCTGATAGTTGCATTTTTGATTGCGGGTTTCGGTGTTGAGTCTGCTATTGTGCCGTTCCACTTCTGGCTTCCTGACGCGCATCCGGCGGCTCCTAGCGGCATGAGTGCTATGCTGTCGGGTGTGGTGATCGCTTCTGGTGTGTATGCTTTGATTCGAAGCTTGACTGTGATGTTCCCAATTCAGTCCACACCATTCCCATATCTATGGTTCACGTTCTCCACAACTCCCTATAGTTACCCGTATGGTTTCCCATCCTTCCCCTATCCTTTTGACTGGAACTACGCACTAGTTGTACTGTCTATAATTACTATGGTTGTAGCTAACATCATGGCTCTCCTACAAAAGGACATTAAGCGTCTGTTAGCTTATAGCAGTATTCTAAACATCGGCTACATATTAATCGGCTTATCCACTGGGACCCTTCTGGGATTCACCGCTTCGTGGTTCCACGTAGTTAACCATGCTATGATGAAGGGACTCCTGTTCTTGTGCGCGGGAGCTTACCTGCATGCTACGGGGTCTCGAATGCTAGATGACCTGTCTGGTATTGGACGGAAGATGCCCGCTACAAGCATTGCTTTAGCTATTGGCTCTTTGGGGCTTATTGGTTTACCACCGTTCAATGGCTTCTGGTCTAAGCTGTTGTTGATTCTTGCACCGGTTCAGCTTGCCCCCTTCACCCTGAATGGTGCGGTCTGGATTACTCTGGCTCTGGTGGCAGTATTGGCTAGTGGCTTCTCAGCCATATATTACTTGAGGCTGATTCAGATTATATGGTTTGGTAAGGAGTCTGCAAAGGTCAAGGAGCTGGAGAAGTCGAGAACTCCACTTTGGATGCTTGTGGCTATTGTGCTACTGGCTGTGGGCTGCGTGGTTTTCGGCTTATTCCCAGGTGTGCTTTATGCTATATCAAATAGGGCGGCTGAGGCTCTATTCTACTTGCCAGCGTACTTTGGCGGAATCCTCTAAATCTAATTCAATACCTTTTTTATTTTTTTTGGGAAAAATTGTCCTCGTCTTCTAGCCCTTTTTTGAGTTTTTGCTTCTTGGTGAATCTTTTCGAGACCATGTTCTTAGGGTAGTATGAGCCTTGATTTTTTGGAAAAGATTTAATTGTTTATTCTATGATAGATGTTTCTGAGGGCTGATGTATGAGTCTAGGAAGAGATAGGAAGGATTCTAGGAGATATAGTGTTGGGAATATTGGTAAATGGTTGGCCGTCGGTTCCGAGCTTCCTGTTATGATATTGGCCGGTGTTTTTATTGGATATTATGTTGGGGAACAGTTCGGTCCTCCCTTTTCTACTTATTCACTTATACTTGGTGCTGCCTTTGGCTTTCTAGTCGGAACTTATAATATAATTAAGATTGTTAAAATTTGGGAGAAGAGAGAGATTTCCGAGAGAATTGATGGGAAAAAGCAAATTCGTACACCTCCTCCCTCAAAGGAATCAATGATAGTTAACAAAACAAGTACTGAAAAGGATTCTGAACTTTCTGATGATGAAAAATTTGAGAGGGTTTTAAGACTTCTGAAACTTCAAGCTGATCTGCTGGGTGAAAAGTCTTCTCCTGAAAATAATTCGAAATTTGAGGAATAGTTTTTATATGGGTAATTATCATAGTTGTCCCTGTCTCAAAAAGCGTCATTGGCGGGGTAGCTTATGAGTGTTCTAACGGCTTCACAATATGCACAAATTAACGCAAAGGTAAGAGCTCTTAAATCTAAAATGTTAACTGTAGGGGACTACGAGAGGCTGGTGCAAGCCAATAATATTGACGATGTAATACGTCTCCTAAGCACAACACCCTACGGTGAGAAAATCGCTCAGGTTGATCTGAGGCCTCCTTTTGACCTAGATTCCCTAGATAAAATTCTCAACGAAGATCTGATTAAGAGTTTTGACCTATTAATAGGGGCTGCCTCGGGGGCAGCAAAACATTACTTGAAGCTTTATAAAGAAAAGTTCTACTTTGACAATCTTAAAGTGGTACTCAACGCTGTGCATAATAAAATACCTAAACAAAAAGCTATGCAGTATATTCTCTCCCTATCCCCCGAGGAGGATGAATCGCTTAAAACTCTTTTAGACTCGCAAAATCTATATCAAGTTGTTGACCAAGTAAGGAACAGGAAAGCTAAAGAGGCATTAACTGCGGCTCTTCCACAGTTTGACAATATTAAAGTGCCCATAGTTCTTGAAAACGCACTAGACGCTAAGATATTTGGAGAGCTATGGAGAAATATTAGTAGACTGTCGCAATCAGATAGAATTAACATAAAACCAATAATAGGAACAAAAATCGATGTTATAAATATTTTAACTATTATGAGGTGTAAATTTCTAAAGCTTCGTCCAGAAATAATAGATCAACTAATTCTACCAGTTTTTTACAAGGCTGAGCAGGCTATCAGAGAATCAATTGGAGCACAAAACCTGGAAGCTGTACTAAATATCCTATCTTTATCTGACCACCGATACTTAGCCTACAGAGCAAGAGAAGCATATGAACATGAGAAATCCATTTTCAGTATTGAACACGCTTTGAATGAGTACTACATTCAGATAGTCTACTCAACATTAATTGGATTCCCGTTTCACATAGGTGTTCCCATATCTTATCTTGAGCTTAAAGGCCAAGAAATCCGAAACATTAAAATAATAATTGTCGGGAAAGTAGAGGCGGTAGAACCAAGCAAAATACGCGACTTACTAATAATCTTCTGAAATGAGGTGAAAAAAATGAACAAAAAAATCATATTTCTTCAATTGGCGATAGCACTAGTACTCATAATTACAGTTTACACAACGTTCGTAGTTGCACAAACCTTCGACTTCACTCCCTTTGCTAAATCCACGGTAGGTGCAGGAGCAGGTATGGCTGTGGGTTTGGCGGGCCTCGGAGCTGGTGTGGGCATGGGTACCGCTTCGGCGGCGGCAATTGGAGCTATAAGCGAAAAGCCAGAGATGTTTGGTAGAACTATCATCTACATTGTTCTAATTGAAGCTATTGCAATTTATGGACTGGTTATTAGCTTCTTGTTGTTGGGTTACCTGTAAGAATTTTCAAGAAATATTATTACAAATTTTTTTAATCTTTTTCCTAAAATTCTACAAAAACCTGCGTTAGGCACATTTCTTGGGATTCTGTCCGCCCATCTATTTAGCTCTAGTAAGTTGAGTGTGTTAAATCTAACTCCGAACGTTAGGCCGAGAAACTTATTATGGTTACAAGGATCTCACATTTCACTGTTTCTCATTGCTATGTAAAAATTGGAGGTGCCGCATTTTCATTTTCCCAAGCATTGTATAGATCATTAGTTCTCTTTGTTTCTTCATAACAGTTTCAAAATAAGTGGACTTAAAATAGTCGAGCCAAGTCGGAGGCTGCAAAAGGGTCGAAAAATAAGATGTTGCGAAAAATTTTTTAGAAGATAACTTTTGCTACTTTTACCCTCAATTCTTTGATGTTTCGCTCCATTATTGATTCAAAGGTGTTATCAATGAAGATGCTTCTATCTTTCTTTCTTACTAGGCATCCGCCGATGGCATCTATTGTTTCTTTTGACACTATTATACTAGTTGGATTTTTGGTTTCTGATCGCACTTTTTCTGCTATGGATGAGATATCCTTCAGGTGTTTTTCATGCCCCTTTGGCACTAGTACCTCTAATTCTCCTCCCCCAATTCCTATCGCTGCTTTTTGAATTAGCCTTTCTAGAATACCCTTATATTCTGACGAGGCCGTTAACTCCTTCAGTTTTTCGTTGGCTTTCTGAAATGCTTGTTCGATTAGTTGTTCTCGCGCTTGTGTTTTCCTTTGTCTTGCTCTGAGTTTTGCTTCTGCTAATTTTCTTCTTTTGTATCTTTCTGCCTCTTCCAATCCTCTCCTGACTATTTCATCTGCTCTCTTTTCTGCTTTGGATATAGCTTCTTCCTCGATTTCTTTTGCTCTAATTTTTGCTTTTTCTATTATCTGTTTTGCTCTTTCTTCTGCGTCTTTTTCGATTTTACTTTTTATTTTCTTAAGTCTTTCCGACTCTGGCTCCTCTTCGCCCTCTACTATACCTTCTTTGATAACTTCTTCTTCTACTGTGTTCATTTTAATCATCCCCCAACTATTGATTCTACGATTACCTTAACTGCTTCATCGACTTTTTTCGAACCTTCAGAAATTATTTTTTCTACTTCTTTTTCTACTTCGCCTTTTATTCTACTGATTTCTTCTTCGACTTCCTTTTCTACTTGCTTCATTATTTCTTGAACTCTCTTTTCAGCAGCGCTAACTTTTTCTTCCATTAATGTGTCTCTTTTCAACAATGCATTGTTTTCTATTGCCTTTGCCTCACTTTCTGCTAAAGATATTCTTTTCTCAGCTTGCTCTTCAGCAATTCTGATGGCTTTCAGGATATCGGAAACCAAAGCGTTCACCTCAAACTCTGTTTTCACCTTTGAAGTATTAGCTTTAACTATTTAACAATAACGCCTAATTGTGGGCACAGTTAACCCGGCGTCACTTATTGTGGGTAGGTTCGTGATATGTAGAAATGCCTTGATTTTAAGATGGAATGGGGTTAAGGTTGCGAAACATGCTCATTTAAAGTATAAGAATGTGAGAAAAAATAACAAAGAAGCACCAACCACACAATAAGAAACATCGTGGAAACTGTTGCATTCACGCTGAGAAGGCGCCTTAAGTATGTGGGTTGTTGGGATAGTTCGAAAAGAATAATTGCTCTCGAATCCATCCCAACGGTGGTGAACCCCACATGTCAAAACTCGTGTTTGAAGC